>Ga0100387_10004913_pt1 | contig 10912 bp, 7 predicted proteins | sample CryGeymeta201511_FD_81547 | JGI IMG/M metagenome (GOLD analysis project Ga0100387, IMG submission 81547) | Groundwater microbial communities from Crystal Geyser aquifers in Utah, USA - Crystal Geyser metaG 2015-11 | ecosystem: Environmental > Aquatic > Deep subsurface > Groundwater | place: USA... | reverse complement strand
TTCGGAGCCTCGACCTTCGGAGCCTCGACCTTCGGAGCCTCGACCTTCGGAGCCTCGACCTTCGGAGCCTCGACCTTCGGAGCCTCGACCTTCGGAGCCTCGACCTTCGGAGCCTCGACCTTAGGGCCCCTGACCTTGGGTTCATCAACCTTGGGTTCCTGCACCTTAGGGGCTTCAACCTTGGGCTCATCAACCTTTGGCTCCTGCACCTTGAGCGTTACTGCATCTTCCCTTGTGGGAGCAACTATAGCCGGCACAACGGCTTGCCCCGAGGAGAAATCATTGACATTCAGATCCGAATTATTGATATCCCCTTGGCGCATCGCGCGGACAGCGATCAAACCGGATTTAGGAATATTGGCAATCTGCCCCGGCTTTATGGTTTTCTGAAGTCCACCGATGGCTTTTGCTATAATAGCCCCTTCAAGCAACAGAACCTTAGTGTCAACTTTCGGCGGCTTGTAATTTTCCGGCAATTTTATGGAGGGAACCCCTGTCGTCGGCTCGGGGACGGATACCGTAAATACGGTGCCACGTACGCCAATAGTGGCAGTAGCGGTTTTGACATCAAAGGATGCCCCCGGAGCTTTAAGCTTGGATACGGCAAAACGCACCTTGCCCCACAGCATATTAAATGCCCCGGAAGTCAGTTCGCCTTTATCTATGACATACTCATCAATGCTGATACGGCTTTTGCTACCGACAAAAATAACACTGCCCTCATTCATATCGATCTTCGCCCTGCCTGAGACATCGGTAACAACGACATCCGTTGGATAGACAGGATCGTTCAATAGCAGCGGCATGGGATTATCATTACGAACAACCTGCACCTGGCCGTTCAGATAGGAGATATGCCCTACAGATGAGGCTGCGTAAACAGGGTTAGTCCCCATGGCAGCCAGTAGTATGCCGCAAACCAGCGACAACAATCCGCGAAAGTATGTATTCATTTATTCCTCCACACATGGGGCAACATGCACGTTTTATTACTGTCTTATCAGCAAATTCAATGCCACAAGTCAAACTTATTCCCAGCCCTTCTTTGACTGCCGGCCATCAAATTTTAACTTCAGTTCTTTGACCTTGGACCTTAACGACGTTCCAGTTCAGGACTGTGATTCCCATCACTAATCTGCGTGAAGTCTCTAACTGCCAATTCAACATTTTTATTGAAATACATAGGCGAGATTCCAGCAATAATTTCCCCGTACAATCAGGTCGTATGCCTCATGGCCTGAGACCACCACTGCAAAAAAACAGGCGACTCCGTGAGGAGCCGCCTGCTGAGCAGCCTTTGATTAGGGGAGGGGGGATATCTCAGGCCGCGGGTTTCTTACAGGTGCTAATGCCCAGCAAGGGATAAAGCGGGCAAAAGCTGATCAGTGCAGTAGCCAAGGCAACTACACCAAGCCATGTCCAAGGGGTTCCGATACCCATCACAGCCAGCACAATCAATGCCACACCGGCCACACCTCTTAATATTCTGTCAATACCGCCTACATTCGCTTTCATTTATTATCTCCCAGTATGTTTTGTAGTTCGTTTGAATGGTGATGCATGCACAAACCACCACCGCATAGCAGCAAATATAATACCCTCAGATCCTTGCTTCCGTAACAATGTCACACAAGTAGATGGGCAATCAGAGATGCCGCTGCAACTAAGCCTTCTTTTTTTATTCCCCGGCCTTGGATACGCGAACGCTAATGGTCAGGTCACGATTGTTTTTCTGTTCATAAAGGCCAAGCAGGACGGTGGAAAATTCGTTGGCCGCGCTATGGTTCGCAACCAATATCATCTTCTCGCCCAGCTTCACCATCACCTCGGCTGCTGCCTCTGCGACCATGATGCGACTGCCATCCTGTGCCTGTGTCGTTTGCGGCTGCACGTTGATAGCTGACGGCGCATTGTTCACCTGAACCTGCCGGATATTGCCGGCATTCACTGCCGCATGCCTGAGCCAAGGCCGGATACTCAAATGCACCTCATTGCCGGCCAGCAGTGTGGCCTGCACATCGAATCCACCTGTTACATTCAGGAGTTCTACATTGCTTTCACTCACGACACCGTGGGCTGTGAGATAATTGCGCACGCTCTGCTGCACGATGCGAATCTCGCCTACCTCAATATGACCTGCTGTTCCGGAAGATGTTCGCAGCATAAAGTCACGCCTGTTCCCACCCTGCTGTGAACTGGCATTGGCATCAAGTCGAACCCAGCCTCCCGGCAGCACAGCCGCAAGGCCTACACCAGCATTATTGCTCTCTACCTGCTCGGATATCTCCACCTGCACTGCGAGCTGTACAGGCGCTCTATCAAGCTGGCGCAGGAGATCGCGCACCCTCTCAATATGTACTGCATCGTCACTGACAATTAGAATTCTTTGCGAAGGCATTTGCGCGACACGGCCCTCGACAGAAAGCTGGCTTCGGACCACGGTCACCGCTTCATCGAGAGGCAGATGCATTACATGAATCGTAGCCGTGTCTGCCCACCCCGTCCCACTATGTAACAACAGCATAGCCGTTAGAAGCAAGGGAAGACGCAAGGACATGTTATTTATTCTCAGCGAACACCGCGATGCGTTCATCGATACTGGCCGGATCCTCGTGGATGATCACCTCGGCATCGGGAAAAGCCTCCATGATCTCGGCCTCCACCTCATCGGAGATGGCATGTGCCTGAATCAGGGTCAGATGGTCATCCATTTCCAAATGCAACTGGATGAACTGGGTTGAACCGGATTTACGGGTACGCAGGTCGTGCATGCCGCGCGTTTCCGGATGACGGTGGACAATCTCCTTCACCTTTTGCCGATCTTCCAGCGGAAGCTCCTTATCCATCAAGTGATCAAGCGATTCGCGCATGATTTCAATGGCGCTATAGAAAATATAGGCGGCAATACCGAGAGCGAAGAGCGGATCGAATCCATGCCAGCCATATACAGCTAGCAACAGAGCAACAATCACGCTGCCGTTGATCAAGAGATCGGTCTTGTAGTGCAAATGGTCGGCCTTGATCGCTGTGGAGCCACTCTTTTTGATGACATGGCTCTGGAACAGCACGAGCCCCAGTGTGGCAACGATGGAGAAGATCATCACGGCGACACCGATGGTTGCCGAGACCACCGGTTGCGGATGCAGGATTCGATTGACGGTTTCCAAGACCAGAAACAGCGCCGAACCGCAGATAAAGGTAGCCTGACCAAGGCCTGCGAGAGATTCCGCTTTGCCGTGACCAAAGCGATGTGCCTTGTCGGCCGGTTCAAGGGCATGACGCACAGCAAGCAGGTTGATGAATGAGGCCAATGCATCAAGGCAGGAATCAATCAGCGTGGCAAAAAGACTAACCGAATCGGTCATCAGCCAGGCCACAAGCTTGGCGACAATCAACGTGCATGCCACACCTGTGGAGGCATAGGTAGCAAGGCGCATCAGGCGCGCGGCTTCAGGGGTGCTTTTGGCGGCGGGATTACTCAGAGGGGAATCAGATGCCTGATTTATCTCATTCATGCTGGCTATTCTGAATCAGAGGCCCGGCAGAATAAAGGGGCAAGGATACCCAATCAGGATCGATCAAGAGGATGGTCCGGGCATGTACCATCATTTGAGACGATAAAATGGCCGGTGGAAAATAACCAGCGCTTGTTCAGATAGCCTTGGCCTGTTCAACAGCATTGCCGATGTAGCTGGCGGGCGTAAGGGCCAGCAGACGCGCCTTGGCATCAGCAGGGATTTCCAGCTGCTGCACGAAGGTGCGCAGGGCAACGGCATCGATACCCTTGCCACGTGTCAGCTCCTTCATCTGCTCATAAGGGTTGGGCAGACCATAGCGACGCATCACCGTCTGCACAGCCTCCCCCAGAACCTCCCATGTAGCATCCAGATCGGCAGCCAGGTGATCCTCGGCCAGATCAAGCTTGCCGATACCGCGTTGCAACGATTGCAGGGCCAGCAGGGTGTAGCCGTAGCCGGATCCGAGGTTGCGCAGCGCAGTGGAATCGGACAAATCGCGCTGCCAGCGTGAAATCATCAGCTTGGATGAAAGATGCTCCAGCACCGCATTGGCCAAACCGAGATTTCCCTCGGCATTTTCGAAATCGATCGGATTCACCTTGTGTGGCATGGTCGAGGAACCAACCTCACCTGGAATGGTGATCTGGCGGAAATAGCCGATGGAGATGTAGGACCAGATATCGCGGGAAAAATCGAGCACGATATTGTTGAAACGGCAAAGCGCATCATTGAATTCAGCGATGAAGTCGTGTGGTTCGATCTGTGTAGTATAGGGATTGAACTCCAGCCCCAGCGACTCCACGAAACGCTTGGCTGTTTCTACCCAATTCACCTCGGGATAGCTGACCAGATGCGCATTGTAGTTACCCACCGCACCGTTGATCTTACCCATGACCGGCACCGCGGCGAACTGCTCGCGCTGACGCTGCAGGCGATAGGCCACATTGGCCCACTCCTTGCCCATCGTCGTCGGGCTGGCCGGCTGGCCGTGGGTGCGCGACAGCATGGACACGTCTGCCATATCGCATGCACCGCCCTTCAGGCTGGTGATGGCCTTATCCATGGCCGGCAGAAGCACATCGCGGCGCGCCTCGGCCAGAATCAGCGCATAGGACAGATTGTTGATGTCCTCCGAGGTGCAGGCGAAATGGATAAATTCGCTTACTGCCTCCAGTTCCGCCACATCCGCTACCTTTTCTTTCAGGAAATATTCCACGGCTTTCACATCGTGATTGGTATTGATCTCGATGCTTTTGATGCGCGCGGCATCCTTTTCGTTAAAGCCCTCGACAATATCAAGCAGTGCCTTACGCGCAGCGGCGGAAAAGGCCGGAACCTCGGTTATATCCGGATGGTCGGAGAGCATCTCCAACCAGCGCACCTCAACCGTTACGCGGGCACGGATCAGGCCGTATTCGCTGAAGTACGGACGCAGCGCATCTATTTTTCCGGCATAGCGTCCATCAAGCGGGGAAAGAGCAGTCAAACTGGAAATGGTCATTTCGTAACTCCGGAAGGTGGGGCGAATTGGAACGGCATGCTGAACCATGACGCCGAAGGAGGCAAATGAGTTGTGCTCAAATCAGGGCTGTGGAAACAGGTTCGCCAGCGACGGCCAACGACCGCCGAGCGTAGTCTCATGCATAAGCTCGCCCTGACGCACATTGAGCTTACCGCTAATATCACCTGTGGAAGTGAGTATGGCTTCCCCTGTTGCAGATAATTCCCCACGCTCAAACTTCAGCCGCCTGAGCTGTAGCCCTGAGTCACTGATATTGAAACGGGTTGAAAGTCGTTCAAACCCTTCACCTGCTTCGCTTCCCAGCTTCTCTGCAGCCCCATTTTTCCACTGTATATGATGCGCCGCCCGCGCCTCTTTCCAGCGCCCCTGATGTATCTCGATGTCCCCGTTGCCCCGCCATACGCCCGCCTCCTCCGCCCCCTTCAAGCCCAAAGGAAGCGTGCCGCTGAATGATGCATTCAGATAGGCAAAGCCATCCACTTTAGCTCCCAGTACATCTGCAAGCCCCTCCAGCTTGTTCAGATTTACAGCAACCATGCCAACCCGGCCGGAAAAATGTACGCCTTCATCCATGCCTTCAAGGGTCATCGTCCGACTCAGCACACTACCATCGCCAAGCTTTCCTCGAACATGGTCCAGCTCAAGCCTTCCCTTGCGGGTCTTATACCCGCCCTGCATGCCCTTCCAGATATTGCCGTTCCATTGCATGTCCGTTTGCCGGAAACGCCCGTTGATATCGGATTCGCCAAGCCAGGCCGGCAGCGACATTTCAGGCAACCAGGCAAATGAAGCGTGACTGATATTCAATCTGCCTTTTAGATTGGCAAGGTTCATATCGGCATCAAAATCGGCAAAATCAGAACCGTGCTGCCAGTTCATTTGCTTTGCCTGCGCCCGGCCATGTCGCAAACTCACGTCCCCGGTCCATTTCTCCCCGTCACGCCCGAAACCCTGCAGATGCAGATTGCCATCCGCCGATCCAAGCCATTGGCGAATACCTGTATCCTCAGATAGCACGACATGTTTCATGCTTCCCGCCAACATCCCCTTCCAGCCATTCAACTGTCCGGGCAGGGCCACGCCCTGCGAATTCAGGCTATCCATATCCACCTGAGCGCCGGCAATGGAGAGCTCCGGAGACTCGCCGGACGACTGCAGAATCAGCTTATGCACCTGACTTTCTCCCAATTGCAGCTCGCCGATCTCCAAGCGCGACTCTCCAGCCTTACGGCGGTATAGGCCGTCAATCCCGGCGCTTATACCTGCAGGCTTGATAAACCCATCCCCAAGGGCAATGGATGCCTCATCCAGAGCAAGCGAAAAATGCAACAGGGAATCGTCGCCATCCAATGTCCATTGCACGGAACCGTTCAAGACTCCCCGACCATCAAGCTTCCGCGCCTTGCCTGAATGATTCAGCAAGCCCGATTGCTGTAAAAGGATGTCGCCAAGCGGCGCCCAGACAGCATCCAGCCTGTTCAAGCGTACGACCACATTGAGTTTCTCGCCGGCCTGCATTAGTTGGGACACTTCAATTGAGCCCTTTCCGCCTGCCGGCTGGATGTCGGCATGTTTGAGTTGAAACTCATCCAGCGCATTCATGTGCAGATCGTCAATCTCAATCACGGAATCAGGCAGTCCGGTTAAGGCCCACTTCATGTCGCGCAGACCGAGTTTGCCATCCAGCTGCCAGCCCTGCTCTTGCTGTTGCAAATCCACCCGTCCATCGAGCTTGCCGCGCAACGGAACATCGATACCCAGTGCTTTGAGGATCAGGTGAGGATTCGCCCCACTGGTATTGATTTCCACCTTACAGGCCTGCCCGGATTCGCAGCCACCCAACATAACCAGTCGGGTTTTATCACCAAAACGTACAAAGGCATCGTGCAGGCGAAAATCATCCGTGGCGCGACCAATCAGCTTGCCCCGCCATGAAAGCTCGGGCAGCTCGCCATGCTCGTCGCGGGTCAGTAAATTACCAAACCATTGCCATTCCCCCCCATCCTCGAGGCTGAAGGTAAGCGATGCATCGAGCAGATCATAATGTAATGAAGGCAGCGGCAGCTCCTTCAACTGATCCATGTGCAGCTGTGTAGCGGATATCCGGCCAAAGACCTTGTCTTCTCCGGTATTTGACGAACGGACATAGCCCTGACTGGAAAAATCGCCTCCAGCATAACGGCTCTGCACTTCCCAGGTCGTCTGCTGCTCACGCTCGATGCGGCGCACAGTGGCTGCCACTTCATCGGCCAGGACTGTGTCGCCCAACAGCACCCGCCCCTGCCTGAAAGTGAAAATAGGCGTGTCCTGCAACAGGCTGACGGCAACAGGGGTGGCAAATAGCTCTTTGAGGGGAATAGCCTTATCCATATGCAGCACAGGATGCACCATATCAATGCCGGTGAGGCGAAGGTCGCCGAACAACAAAGCCCAGACAGAGATATCGAAACGTACGACATCCGCAGTGAGCTGCCAGTCACCGCCCCCATCCATATGCAGCTTGGCAAGCTTCAGACTCACGCCGTGCTGTAAACTCAGTCTGGCCTTCTCGCCATACACACGCTGCCCGGTCGTCTGCTCAAGCTGCGTTATCACCCTCTGATGCAGCAGCTCATCATCAAGGCGAATGAAAAGAATCAGAAAAGCTGCAAGGCACAACAGCAGCGCGCTGATGATTCCTCTGCGCACCCACTGCCGCATCAATCATTCACCCCTTGAGAAGGACTTGTAGTCGCTGATTGACCATGCCCGGATTAGCCTGACCCTTCGATGCCTTCATGACCTGCCCGACAAAAAAGCCAAACAGCTTGTCTTTACCGGCTCGGAATTGTTCAAGCTGACCGGGATTGTCGGCCATAATCTGGAGAATCAAGGCATCAATCGCACCAGTGTCGCTCACCTGCTTCAAGCCCTTGGATTCGATAACCGCATCGGCAGATTCACCCGTAGCCATCATCGCATCCAGCACATCCTTGGCAATCTTGCCGGAAATCGTGTTGTCAGCGATACGATCCAGCAAGCCTGCCAGATTCTGAGCCGACACCGGTGAATCGGCGATATCCTTGCCCTGCTCCTTGAGCCGGCCGAGTAATTCATTGGCCATCCAGTTGGCACAGCGTTTGGGATCGGAAGGATGTGCCGCCACCAGCGACTCATACCAGCCGGCCAGATCAAGCGTCTGGCTGAGCACATCGGCATCGTAGCTGGACAGGCCGAATTCCGATTCAAACCGCTCGCGCAGCTGGCCGGGCAATTCGGGCATGCCGGCGCGGATTGCATCCACCTCCTGCTGCGAGATACGCAGTGGTGGTAGATCAGGCTCCGGGAAGTAGCGGTAATCGTGCGCTTCTTCCTTGCTGCGCATCGAACGGCTCTCCCCCTTGGCCGAGTCGAACAGACGGGTTTCCTGTACCACCTGGCCACCGTCTTCAATCAACTCAATCTGGCGTGCCACTTCGTAATCAATGGCCTGTTTGATGAAACGGAAGGAATTGAGATTCTTCAGCTCGGCACGCGTGCCCAGCGGCTCACCGAACCGACGTACCGACACATTGGCATCGCAGCGGAACTGTCCTTTCTCCATGTCCGCGCCGGAAACATCAAGGAAGCGAACCAGTTGATGCAACTGCTTGAGATAGGCCACGGCCTCATCAGCCGAACGCATATCAGGCTCGGAAACGATTTCCATCAGGGGCACGCCACTGCGGTTCAGATCGATGTGCGACACACCCTCCAGCCCCTCATGCATGGACTTGCCGGCATCCTCTTCAATATGGATACGGGTGATACCGATGCGTTTCTCACCATCGGCAACAGGAATATCAAGATAGCCGCCTTCGACGATGGGCAGCGGGAACTGACTGATCTGGTAGCCCTTGGGCAGGTCGGGATAGAAGTAATTCTTACGATCGAATTTCGATTCGAGATTGATCGTGGCATTGATCGCCAGACCGGTCAGCACGCTCTTGCGCGCCACTTCCATATTCAGCACCGGAAGCTGACCGGGCATGCCGAGGCACACCGGACAGGTCTGGGTGTTGGGTTCTGCGCCGAAGGCTGTGGAGCAGCCGCAGAAGGCCTTGGTATTGGTGTTGACCTGAACATGTACTTCCAGGCCGATGACTGTTTCCCAGCTCATGACTCACCTCCGAAGGCTAGCGGAGCTTTGGTCGTCCAATCCGTCGCACCTTCATAGGCACTGGCAGCACCCAGCAATACGTCCTCACGCCAGGCCGGCGCAATCCACTGCAGGCCGACCGGTAGCCCCTCGACAAAACCGCAGGGCTGGCTCATACCGGGCAGGCCGGCGAGATTCAGCGCAATGGTGAAAATGTCGGAGAGGTACATGGTGATCGGATCATCTGTCTTCTCACCGATCTTAAAGGCCGGAATCGGGCTGGTCGGCGTGGCAATGATATCCACCCCCTCGAAGGCATCGAGGAAGTCCTGACGAATCAGGGTACGTACCTGCTGGGCCTTGAGGTAGTAGGCATCGTAGTAGCCGGAGGAAAGGGCAAAGGTACCGGTCAGGATGCGGCGTTTGACCTCCGAGCCAAAGCCTTCATCACGGCTGCGCGTGTACATATCCTCAAGGTCTTTCGGATTTTCGCAGCGCTGGCCGAATCGTACGCCGTCATAGCGCGAGAGATTGGCCGAAGCCTCGGATGGCGCAATCACATAATAAGCCGCCACTGCGTACTTGGTATGCGGCAGCGAAATATCGACAATTTCTGCTCCCAGTTCGACACACTTGGCCAACGCGGCTTCAACTGCAACACGCACGCCCGCATCCATACCATCAACGAAATATTCTTTGGGCTTACCGATTCTCAAGCCCTTCATATCAACGGACTCGCAGGCTGCCAGCCAGTCAAACTCGGGCGCATCAGCCACCGAGGTGGAATCACCCGAATCGTGACCGCAAAGGATGGCGGAAATCATGGCCGTATCCTTAACCGTGCGTGTCATCGGGCCTGCCTGATCAAGGGAGGAGGCAAAGGCAATAATACCGCGGCGCGACACACGCCCGTAGGTCGGCTTCAGGCCAGTGATACCACATACGGCAGCCGGTTGGCGAATCGAGCCACCTGTGTCGGTTCCCAATGCTGCCGGCACCAGACCACCAGCCACGGCCGAAGCCGAACCGCCGGATGAGCCGCCGGGAATACGTTCAACATCCCACGGATTACGACATGCTCCAAAAGCACTGGTCTCGGTGGATGAACCCATAGCGAACTCATCCATATTGGTTTTCCCCACCAAAATCGCACCGGCATTCTTCAGGCGCGTAATCACATGTGCATCGTAGGGAGCATGGAAGCCTTTCAGAATATTCGAGCAACAGGTGGTCGGCCCGTCCTGCGTGCAGAAAATATCCTTCACGGCAATCGGCAGGCCCTCAAGCGGACGTGCACCATGCTTGGCGCGATGCGTATCCGAGGCCTTGGCCTGATCAATAATATGCTTGTGATCCACATCCACGAAGGCATTGAGCTCGCCGTTATGGGCATCAATGCGGTCAAGATAGCGCTGGGCAAGCTCGACCGCAGTGGTTTCACCGGCATCAAGCCGGGATTTCAGTTCGGAGAGGGAAGAAAATGGCATGGCTTACTCGATAACCTTGGGGACGACATACAGTCCGGATTCAGTATTGGGGGCGACTGCCTGCAAGGCATCGCGCCGGTTGGCATTGGTCACCGCGTCGACCCGCTGCGGCATAGCGACATCATGCGGATGTGCTGTCGGCACAACGCCTTCTGTATTCACTTCGGATAGCTGCTCGATATAACCGAGAATATTGGAAAGCTGCGGGCCCAGATGCGCCGCCTCATCATTGGTAAGTCGGATGCGGGAAAGCATCGCTACCTTGTGT
>Ga0100387_10004890_pt1 | contig 10941 bp, 8 predicted proteins | sample CryGeymeta201511_FD_81547 | JGI IMG/M metagenome (GOLD analysis project Ga0100387, IMG submission 81547) | Groundwater microbial communities from Crystal Geyser aquifers in Utah, USA - Crystal Geyser metaG 2015-11 | ecosystem: Environmental > Aquatic > Deep subsurface > Groundwater | place: USA... | reverse complement strand
GGAAGTTGTGCGTGTCCAGCGTGTTCCAGGTGCACTCGTAGACCAGCACGCGGCGACCGTCCACCACGGTGTCGCTCACCGGCGTCAGTCCGCCGCCGTCCGGTGGCGCTCCGGCGGACTCCCCCGACGCATTGGGGGAACACACCGACTCGTGCCGGGACGCACCGGTACCCACCCGTGGGCAGATGGAAGGCGGCAAGGCAAGCGACCGGGCGCGGGGGAGGGGAGTTCGGGGAAGGACGGACGCAAGTTGTCGCTGACGCACACTCATCCGGGGACCTACCGCCACGGGGTGACCGACTCATCGACGGCAACACGACTCCTCACTGCCACGTGTACGCTCCAGGGAATGGCGTCTTCTCGTACAGCTTGAGCAGCGCCTCCAGGTACTGCTTCCGTCCGCCCACCGCGTCCTTCAGCGCCTTGCGAATCCGAAGGGCACCGATCTCCTGGTCGCCTTCGACCATCTGGGTGACAAGCACGTGCAGGGCGAGAGTTCCTTTTCGCGGCGTCTCGCTGTAGTCTCGCAGCAATTCCTGCACGGCTGGCTCGCCGATCTTCACCAACGCTTCGGCGCACGGGTACTCACCGAGAGGAGACGGGTCGAATCTTACACGCTGTGGCCGGAAGGCGATGTGCTTGATGAGCACCGGGGTAGCTTCGGTCGCGCGGATGTCGCCCAGCAACATCACTGCGAGTTCCCGTGTGCTCGAGAATCCCTCGGGGCACCCCGTACTGTCTGCCAGCCCTATCAGAGCAGTGACCACGCCTGCTCTCTGACGTACCAGTTGCATGTAGGCGTTGTCCCGATCAGGCATGCGGGTGGACCGGAGGCCGGCAAGTGACGGCCTCCGCGTGGCCATCTCACCGTCTCGACCGCTCCTTCCACGAAACACAAGGGCGACGATCCAGCCTGACAGCAGTGCGACCCCAATGACAGCACCCATGCAGATTCTAGTTCGCATCACGGTCACTCCTTCCGGAAGCCCCTTCGCCCGGTGTCAAGGTCCCCCGATCGGCATACTGCCGTCGCCGACGCAGTTTATGTGATGCGTCTCAACGGGGTCGGAGCGGGCCCACGTTCCGCCTTCATCGAAGAGGTGGTGGCCCACGTGCCAGAGCGCCTTCGCTGAGCAGCGAGAACCGCCAACGTCATTGCCGCTGGGGCGAATACCGTTGAAGCGCACACGCACGAATTCGCGGCCGCTGTAGCGCATGGAATAGGAGTGGGCACCCGCGGATTGCGGGCCGGTCAAACCGGGGTCATCGATGGAGTAGATCCGGTCTGCTTCAGTGGGACGCGGGCTCTCATCCGTATTGTCCGGGTCGTCGTTGGGTTCCTCATCGTTGGGGTCAAACACTCGGTGTAGCTGCGGACGAGCCACGCCGTCCACCCAGACGTCCCCCTCCATCTGTCTGGTAATGTCGAACGCCACCCGCGCCTTTCCGCCGATGCCACTGGGCAGCAGTCTGAACTTGAACCCGATGAAATTGGCTACACCGTTCTGCGCGGTTATGGGCCGCAGGCCAAACCCGTCGAATTGCTGCACAAAGTTCGCCGGCGGCGTCGTCATATCGGGCCAGTTCGTGTCCCCCGCATCGTGCTTCACCCCTTCCAACTCCGCCCACACCGCCGTCGCTCGCACCTTGTCACTGTCTCCCTTGTACTCCATCTCCAGCTCGATGTCCCGAAGGGCGTCACTGCGCTGGTGCGCTTCGAGCCAGAATGCCTTATAGCGCCATTGGCCCACCTGCGGATCGGTGCTGGCGGGGATCTGGAACTGGTAGGGGAGTCCGATCTGCGTGGTCTTGACCGCTGTGTCCCAGAGCCGCACCCGAGTCCCGCCGTTGAGGACCCTCAAGGTAGCGGCGCCGCCATTGCCCGATCTCCCGACTCGGATCACCACCTTCATCAGATCCTGCTCGCCCGACACCGGATGCTGGTCCGCGTCGGGGGTGCCGTCCGAGTCCGTGTCGTTGAGGTTGGCGACGGTGAAGGCGCCCTGTGTCCACTCCACCGCGGTCGTGAGTGCGGTGCTCGACTGCCCGTCGCAGATGTCCAGGTCGAATTGGATCTGCGGCACGGCGGAGTTCAGTTCCAGGGCCGGCTTGTCGCCGTGGTCCTTGCACCTTGCCCCGTGGTCGTCCGTCATCAGCAGGACGAAGCGGTACGTGCCGGACTTATCCATCTGCGATGCGGGCACGCCCACGGCCAGCGCGTGCTGCATGCCCGCTGCCGAGGCGTCCAGGCCGTCATGGGGGGGAGGCGCCGGCATCGTCGGCATGCAGGAGGCACTCCAGGTCCGCCACGTTCCAGCTCTGCACCGACAGCATGTCCGGGTCGTACAGCCGCAGCTCGCCCGCGCTGGCGTCCTGATCGTAGGCATCCTTGAGCACGTACCAGCGGATGTTGTAGAGGAGGTCATCGTCGCTGGGGTCATCGGTACTGTGGTCGTCCATTCCGTCGAAGTCAACCTCAAACAGCTCGGTGCCGGTCTCTTCGTCGACCGCCCGCTCGATGCTGAGCCACGGGCTGCGCAGGTGGTCGCTGTCTCCGTCTTCCTGCTCGGCGGTCGCCTCATAAGTGTAGATGCCACTCGGAACGCTCTCCTCGTTCTTGTCCTTGCAGTCCCAGGAAAGCGCCACCGTCCCGGGCGCGGCGACGGAGGTCGTCAGCGTTCGGACTGGATCCGCCGGCGGATGCGTCGAGCGGTTGGCAGCGTAGATCCTGACGGTGACCTCAGTCTGACTCGGCACACCGTCCTCCAAGCCAAACTGGACAGTCAGGGGACTGGTCTGTTCCTCGTGGACCAGCAGGAGCTCAGGGTAGTCGCCGCCGCCCTGTGTCTCGATGGTCAGATTCCCCACCACCGGCTGCGTCTCCGCCGTTTTCGTCACCCCGCCTGCCCCGCCGCCGGGCATCTCGCCGCCCGGCGAGAAGGTCGCGGTGGCGACGAGTCGGTGCCGGAAGTTGTGCGTCTCCGGGTTGAGTGTGTTCCACGTGCACTCGTAGGTCAGCACACGGCGACCGTCCACCACGGTGTCGCTCACCGGCGTCAGTCCGCCGCCGTCCGGGGGCGCTCCGGCGGACTCCCCCGACGCGTTGGGGGAACACGCCGACTCGTGCCGGGACGCAGCGGTACCCACCCGTGGGCAGATGGAAGGCGGCAAGGCAAGCGACCGGGCGCGGGGGAGGGAACTGCGAGGAAGGACAAACGCAAGTTGTCGCTGACGCGCTCTCATCCGCGGACCTACCGCCACGGGGTGACCGACTGGGCGACGACGACAGGACGAACGGTTGACAGTCTACCACAGGGGGTGTGTGCATTCGAGCGGCGGTGGGCGAGTGCTTTGGCGGCGTGCCCGTCGCCCGCCGTTCGGCCCGGCGGGTGAGCAGACTGGTCGCCGCACAGCATGGCCGAGAAGGTCGCCGGTGCACAGTCACGGGCCTTCTCCCTTCCCCGGAAGATGTGGCCCCCTCCGCGTTCCATCCGACTCCGGCCAGTCGGGGGTGATGACATACAGGTTCCACCCGATGGAATAGGCGACCTGACTGGCATCCGGTGAACACGCCAGCACCGGCGTGCGAAGGGGATGGTCTGAGGTCATTGTGCGGCCCGTGTTCGACATCATGACGCGAAAACTCGATGCACCTGTGGCAAGTTGCATCGGGGCAACGGGTCCCAACGCACGCACGGCATACGAACTCAACGTGCACTCGTTTGCTGGTAGAGAGGCGAGGCACTCGAATGTCTCCACGGCCGGTTCCGTGCCAAGCGCGGCCTGGCTTCGGTTCCACGCCAGAACCAGTCCACGCGGTGCGTGCGCAACGCCGGGGCTGAACCACTCCGTTGGAGAGGCAGTCGGCGATTGGAGGTCGCTCTCTCCCACGGGTGAACCGGCCCTGCCGACGAGGCGAGCTGCTACCTGCCCCTGCTCAGCTCCGGCGGTAGCGACCTCGTAGTGCCAAAGGTCGCGGTAGCCGCCGCTTACGCCAGGTGCCCCAAGAAGCCCGCAGACTCGATCCCCGGCGCGAGCCAACGCGCAATCCCGCAGTTCACATGCCTGCGATGGGAGTCCCACAACTGGGGTCTCCGTCACCGCGGCGTCGGTGCCGTCAAGGATGCGGAGGACGACGCCCTTTTCCTGCCACACAACCTGCGCGAACAGGGCTCTGGCCAGCAGACCCGGGTTGACAGACCGATACGGCTGGACGACCCATCCCCCGGGATTCCCGCGGTACACGGGCGCCAAAGGGCCGAATTGCTCAGGTGGCAACGCGGGGAAAACGAACAGGGCTTCGCCTGCGTCCACCAACCGCCAGGGCTGCGGAGGCGTCCATACGTGATAGGGTCTCTGTCTCCCGATCAAGGACAGTGTCTTTGCGCGAACGTCAACGCAGTAGAAAAGCAGCCTGGCGTTCCCACCGTATTCCTTCGGATCCCCGCGACAGGTCAGCAGGTACTGGTCCGTCCTCAGCCAATCCAGGTGCAAAACCGGTGGGATCTCGCTGAGGTCCAGGGGACCGAGCACGGGCTTCGTCGGCAACAGGTCGGCCGCTCGTGACCTCGGGTCCTCCTTGGCAGCGGCCATGACGGGCACCGCAAGCAACGCAACGGCAGCGACCATGGCGGCCGCGCGGAGCGACGAGCAGTGAGGATGCACGGGCCATCGGTCTCGGGCCGCCTCAGGCATCATCGCGCCTCCCCAACCTCCACCACGCAGATAGCCTTGTCCTTGGCGTAGGCGATTCTGTCTCCATCCGGGGAGATGCCGGGTATCAACTCTCGGGCCGGGCCCCACGTATCGAAGCGGCGGAAGCTCTCCTGAAGTCCCTTCACGCGGTCGAGAGTCAGCAGATACTGATGGCTCTCCGGTCCCCGATACCAGCCGAGCACGTCGACCAACTGCCGTTTCCCGTTCAAGTCCCACCGCCAAAGCGAGGCAAGGGACACGCGTTCCTCTTTGGTGGCATACTCTTCCTCTCGGGTGAGGTAGCAGGTGGCGCTGTCTGCCAGCACCGCGTGTCGAAACGCGCAGAACCGATCGATGAGCTCTAACTGACCGAGATCAACCAGTGGGGCGCCATGCCGGGCTACCCCGACGATGCGGGCAGCGCTCCCACTCTTGGGGACCGCCAGCACAGTCACCTCATACGGCACCCGGTCCCACCTGCCGCATTCCTCGGCAGTCCGGACCGTCAACGCCGCAAACAGATACTGGTCCCGGTCCTCTGTCGCGCAGCCCTGCGTCCAACCGCAGATCGGCAGTTCCTTGGGCGCCTCTGCATCTACCACGGTCGCCCCATGCTGGTCCAGAATCTGGACGCGGCGACGTGAGGCGGGCGCCGCTTTGCCCCAGTCTGGTACCAGCGGTAGGCGGAGAGAGACTGGAAGCGCATACGCTGTCTCGCTCTTCTCGCGCGTGGAGCCATCCGCCCAGGTTGCGCCCACAATGTCATAGCCTATCACGATCCTATCGACGGTGCTCCCCTGTTGGCTCTGACCGCGACTCCCAAAAGCCACGTTGTCGCCCCACCGGAGCTTGGCTTCACGAACAGTCTTGAGTTCCTCGGGCTTACCCGCAATGGGCCACAGGTATGCCCTCAGGTTTGGCGCCGAGCCTAGGTCTGGGAATGCAGCCCTGACCAGGAAGTGCCGCGGGTCCATCCACGCGACGGCGACCGGTTCCCCCACGTCCTTGGCTCTCATCGTGAGGTCGGGCTGCATTGCACTATCGATCAAGGGCGTCAGGTCCCGGTGACACGCCGCCAGTATAGGGAGATCCGGGACGGGGGGCACCGTCGGCTCCTCTTGAGCACCGCAGTGGGGCCAATGCGCCCGAGAAGCCCAAACACCGACCACGGCGACTAAGGACACCCCAACACGCAAGGCGACGGCACGCGTTCCTTTGGCCATCCAACGTACCTCAAAACCTCGCATCGAGCCGGGTCCAGTACCACACCCAATCGTCCAAGACCCCGGGCGATTGGTGGTTGACATAGGCAGGAGCCACCACAAACAGCGGGATGTTGCTCTCCCTCGGCAGTCCAATCTTGAACAGAATCTGCAACTCCTTCTCCACGTCCACAGAGGCGGCGTAGCCCTGGATACCGATGCATCCCACGGTGCCGAGCTGGCCCCCATCCGGGTGGATCAGCAACTTACCGCCCACCCCCCGCTGCCGATAGGGGGGCGTGTCTGGGTCGCCATCTGAGTCCCCGTTCTCCGTGTGCACCTGACTGCCTCCGGTCGTCAGCAATGGGTACTTGAAGGCTTTGAAGGTCTTGTCAAGATCCCCCTCCTCCGCGGGATTCTCCCATACGAACATGTTCTTGTCGGCGCCATCGTAGGCCGGGATTATGCGAGGGGCGATTTTCGAGGGACGCTCCCCTGGTACGTGCGTAAGGTTACGGGGACATGGCCCTCCAACGTACGGATCGGAGCCACCGTTGTTCCACTCCTCCGACGGTTTGTTCCGGAGATCGCTCGAACCGGAGGTCGCGCTCCAGTGCCGGTCCAGGAAGTTCCACCAGTGCGAGTCCTCAAGCGGGGTGCCGTCGTGCATACGGCCATAGTAGTAACGTGCCATGTAGTACAGGTTCGAGGTTTCCTGGCTGTTCAGCACGTATTCGAAGCACGCCTTGTGCTTGCAGGTCGGCCGGGTGCGATTGTGAGCGAGCATCCGTTTGTTCGCGTGATCGCGGTACGACGCACCGCACGCGTCGGCAGCCGTAATCAGGGCTCGGTAGTCAGTGGCGGCTTGGGTGAAGTCCGGCAGCAAGGTCTGGAGTCGAACAGGATTCGTCTCGTCGCGCACTTGGTCGCTGAGTCCAGAGGCCGTCTGTTGAACGTGGAACGCCGTGTCGCATAGTCGCACATCCACACTGTTCGCCGGCGGCGGTTCGCTGAGGGCGTACGTGATGACCGCGGTGGCGCGGTCGCTATCGTCGAGAAGGATGGCATCACCTTCGCACTCGAAGTCAACGGTGTGCTGTGTGACCCGTATCGACGGCGACCGGTAGCTGCACTCGTCGGCATCTGCTGGCTGGTTCACTGTCACATCGAAGGTGTAGAACCCATTCGGCACGTCCGCTCCGCTCTCATCTTTGGCGTCCCACTGGAAGGAGTGCGCGCCACCCGCCCGGTTGGTCAGGGAGAGCGTACGAACTACTGTCGTGGGATCGGGAGTTGCTCGTATCGTGAGTTCCAGGTCCATCGATTCGTTAAGGTCGTTGTCGTCGAGCGTGATGGCGATGTCAGGTGGCGCCGGATCCCGCTGGCCGGTCTGGTCATCGGCGGAGCCAACAGGGAAGTAGTCCTGCGGAGTGACGTTGGTGATCACAAGGTTCTTCACCACTGGCTGCGTCTCCGCCGTCTTCGTCACGCCGCCCGCGCCGCCGCCCCCGGGCATCTCGCCGCCGCCGGGGGGAGAAGGTGGCCGTGGCCACCAGTCGGTGCGGGAAGTTGTGCGTGTCTAAGGTGTTCCAGGTGCACTCGTAGAGTAGCACGCGGCGGCCGTCCACCATCGTGTCACTCACCTGCGTCAGCCCGCCACCGTCCCGCCGCCGGTGGCCGGGTGGATGTTGATCCATTCTACCTCATGCAGGTCGGTGATCTCCAGGGCTTCGAGTGTCGCGATGCTCGAAGGCAGATCGCAGCTCCGTCTCAGGGATCTCGCGGAACAGCGGCTGCGGCCTTGCGCTCTTCCGCCAGCCACTGTCGGTTGATGGCGTTGCGGTCCACGGGCAAGACGATGTCAACAAACCGGTGGGTGACCTTGTCCGCCCGGTCTGTGTCCCGTCCAAAAAAGAACATGATGTCCGTGAGCTTCCCCATGTCTCTGAGGTGAAGATACGCCACGCCGTCCACCAACCGAGGCGGCTCCAGCAAGCGGCCTTCGGTGACCCTCACTTCGTTTGCCTCCCGGTTCAGGGCGAGCTGAAGGGGCGGCTTGCCGCGCTTGTCGGTCAGCTTGTCCGTGAACCGCAGTTCAGTGGGCGTTTCTTGCATAGCGTAGCCGAAGCTTGACAAGTACTGGGCCGCCATGTACGGTTCCTCGCCAAACGCCTTGCAGGGCAAAGCCAGATCGATCAGCTCGCCGTACCAGCGGCAAATGACGTTCCCCTGCCAACCCATCCGCAACGCCCGCACAGCCAGGTCGGACCGCCAGGTCCTGTAGAGCATAGCGCCCGTAGTGGCGTCGATCAGCATGTCGTCCCGATGGCGCGACTTGCCCTCGTTGGGCCAAGCAATGTGGGTGACCGTCTTCGTCATCCAGCACAGCCGCCGCAGCGCCAGGTCGTCGCTGTACGCCGTCAACCACGGCTCCTCCATCTCCACTCCAACCGGGCTGGCGCCCTTAGGCTTCACCAGCCACTCGAGCAACGACTTGGTGTAGTGCTCGGCCGTCGCCCTTCCACCATCGTGGTCCACGTAGGGATCGGCGGCCGGTGGAGCCAGTTGGGTGCAGTAGTACCTGTAGGTCTCTCCGGATTTGCGGGTGAGAGAGATCGATGCACCGTTGTAGGACCGGACTTCGTAGTCCCTCCGGCTGCGGAGGCGTTGGATGAACCTCACGTTCGCGCGGTCGCAAGCTTCCTCTTCCCGCCTCCACTCTTTGTCATCTTGCGGAAGCGTGGAATCCACCTGCCAGTGCTCTCGTGGCATATCGGGGAACACGCTCAGAAGGAACGCCCATGCCTTCTCGATCGCCTGCTCGCGAGAGATGCTCTCTGCGGGACGGATGCGCTCCTCATACACGCGAAAGTCGGTTGTTAGGTCTGTCACTTCAACCAGTTCTCCGCTGACCCAGTTCACATGGTAGAACCGACTGGTTCCTTCCTCCGAGAAGCTATACCGCCAGCAGTAGGGCGACTCGCTCAGCGGCGCCGACTTGCGGTTCACTCCGTGGAACTTCAGGCTCTTCGGCACCCATGGCGTAAAGGACTCAGCTACTTGTCGGGCTTCGGAGACCGGCACGGTCAGCCAACGGAAGTCGAGCTTGGACTTCGGCTCCCGCTGTGCCCGCTCTGCCGTCGCGCACCAACACAGCGACACCAACGTTGCCGCGAGTAGCTGATGTAGGCGCGTCATCTCAGTAGTACTTCCCTTGCGTGACGGTTCTCTTCAGGACGGGTATCCAGCCATGGCCGTTCGGGGCAATGCTGCCATCGGTGTTCTGCACCGTGTAGCGCGCGTAGACACCGCTGCCGCCTGTGCACTGCAGAGGGGGCACGGTGTCTTTGTCGTCATCTCGCCATGCGTCCTCAGTCCTCGTGAACGCGTTGCGGAGATCCAGCACGTGCCAGCCTTCAGTGTTGGAGGCCGAGTAGTTGCCTTTTTGGACATCGCCAACGCCCCAGCACCCAAACTCCCAGAAGTACCTCGCCCACAGCGGGATGTCGAGGGCGCGCACGTACGCAGTCGACGCGACGATCGTTCTCGCCCCGAGGCGTTGCAGCTCTGGCGTAAAGTGCTCCGTCGCCCACGTGGCTTCCTCTTCGCCAGCGTCACTTGCTGTCTCGATACCACTCTTGCCGCAGGCAACGATCACGGCGCACAGCATGTTGCTACAGGCGTTGTTAGGCAGGTCGCCGGTGAACCGCTTCTTCTCCCCCGGCTTCTGAGCCAGAACTGCCTGCGCCGCCGGGTCCAAGTCGGTTGCGCTGCCAAACACGAACACGCCGCTGTCCGTAGGAAGCCACAAGGTCCTCCCCAACGCCCTCGCCCAACCGTGCCCGTAGTAGGCGAACACCGGCACGTTGCTGGCGAGAGCCTGATATACGGTCTTCACGTCAGGGTCGCGTTTCCACATGCCCACGCGAACATCTTTCCCCCCAGCCTTGTACTTCCAGTCGCCATATCCGCTCACCCGGGCTTCGTAGCGGTCCCGAAGGGTGCGCCTGCGCCACTTCACGTCCCACACGGTGTCCCGCTCGCGTTTCGCCGACTCCTGTCCCGGCTTTCCGCTGGCGCTCCAAACGTTCCAGATCTCGCCAAAACAGAAGTTAGCCGCTGGTCGGCGCGGCGGATTCACATTGACGGCCAACATCCGTCGGTTTTCATGGTCGCGCGTTTCGGCGCCATGCCCGTCCGCCCCCCTGAAGACCGCGGTCCAATCGCTCACCCACTCTTCCTCCGACATGGTCCCGACGGTGACGTCGGCGTGCCAGACGCCTACCTCGGTGGGCCCGTCCGCTGTAGCCTTTTGAACCAACGTGCAGTCCAGCAAGTCCATCTTGACCTCAGTGGCATCGACAGCCCCCGTATCCGTCAATGCGTAGTTGACCATCACGGTTACGGTCCCATCGCCGATCTCGGCGGAAAGTTCGTGACCCGGAACCTGCTCGCCCTCGACTTCGAAGGTGACCGGAATCGTCAGCTTGTACGGCCACCTGAAGTAGGCTTCGTCCAGCCATCCGTCCCACCATCCCCATGCGCTGGCATTCTGCACTTCCCACACCCCGATGTCGAAGGTCACCGGGCCGCGCTCAAGGACGCCCTCGCTGAAGTTCAGAGGCCCGTTCCATACAGCCGTCACTTGGCCCGGACCCGTTTCCCAACCCCACATGTAGCACGTGCCTTCCTCCGGCCAACCGACCACACGCGTGGGCTTCAGATACACTACCCACACATACTGATGCGGGTCGCCCTCGTCGGTGATGGTGAAAGATAGCCACGGGTTCTTCAGGTTCGGGTCTTCGCTCTCCGGATCGAACAGGAGGTAATCGGCGTTCCCCGCACTCGTCTCCACGTCGGTGACAACCAAGTTCCCCACCACCGGCTGCGTCTCCGCCGTCTTCGTCACGCCGCCGGTGCCGCCGCCGTCGGGAATCTCGCCGCCTGGCGAGAAGGTCGCGGTGGTCACGAGTCGGTGCCGGAAGTTGTGCGTGTCCAGCGTGTTCCAGGTGCACTCGTAGACCAGCACGCGGCGACCGTC
>Ga0100387_10004876_pt1 | contig 10971 bp, 7 predicted proteins | sample CryGeymeta201511_FD_81547 | JGI IMG/M metagenome (GOLD analysis project Ga0100387, IMG submission 81547) | Groundwater microbial communities from Crystal Geyser aquifers in Utah, USA - Crystal Geyser metaG 2015-11 | ecosystem: Environmental > Aquatic > Deep subsurface > Groundwater | place: USA... | reverse complement strand
CCTCCCGCGCATCCTGCGCCCGGTCGCGGACGAACCCGCGAAAAGCATTTTCAGTCCGGGAACTCCCCTGGGTTGCGGTTCCACTGGATAGTTACCTTACATCTTAATAGAGAAGTTCCAACCTGTGCATCAACTTCGCCCAGAAGATATCCAGATCCATGATCAAAAAATGGAAAAGGAGAACACCGGCAACAATGCCGCCGACAATTAGCAGCCAGATCAACATTTTTTTGCGCTTTTTGTTCCGCTTGTCCTGCTCGGTCTCGATCTCGGGGATGCTGCCCACCACCGGAAACGAGGTGGCCACGGCCAGGGCGCCGACGCTGCGCACCGATTCATCGAGAAACTCACGAACCGCCAGCATGCCGAAACCGGCCCCCACCCCGAGCACCACCCCGATGAGCATGATCGCCACCCGGTTGGGCTTAAATGGCTTCTCCGGCAGCCGGGCCGGATCAATCAAGGTGAAGCGCCCGCCCTTCTGCTCCTTTTCCAGCCCCCGGGAAACCCTGGCCTCCATGGTCTTGCGGATCAGATCATTATATTTTAACTCGGTGGTGTTCTTTTCGTTCATCAGGGTCTTGTATTCTCCCTCCACCCGGGAGGTCAGATCAATACGCCGGTTGTAATCCGCCACCTTGGCGGTGGTATCCTTGATCTGCTGCTTGACCGAGGCAATTTCCGACTTGGTGCTGGCAAGCTGGGCCGCCAGAGTAATATAGGAGGGGTTATCCGGCTGAGCCGTGCCGCCCTTATCGTCCGCGGTCGCGGCATCGCCCGTCATTCTTTCCAACTCGGCGATCTCGGCCTTCATCTTGATGACATCCGGATACTCGTCGGAAAATTTCGTGGTCAACGCGGCCAACTGCACCTTGAGCTCCTCCAAGTGCGATTTTCTGCTCAGGCCGGTTTCCGGGATGGAGGCCAATTGGCTTTCAAGATACCCTTTCTGCTGCTCAAGACGCTGCGAGTTAGACTGTAACTGTTGCAAATCCATATCAAGCCGTTGCAAGTTCTGGACATTGACCTGCAGCATTTCGGGCAACGCGTCGGCGTGCTGCTCCTTGAAGGTTTTAATTTTCGCTTCCAGCCCCTCCAGGTCCGCCTTGACCTTTTTCGCCTCCTCTTCCAGAAAAATGAAGGTTTCACTGGCCTGTTTTTCCCTGACCTTCAGGTTTTCTTCAAGAAATAGCGAGGCCAGCACATCGGCGGTTTTTTGCACCTTCCCCGGCGTATCCTGCCCCTCATAGCCCAAGGTGAAGGCGATGGTGGCCGTCGCGGGCCGGCCGGTCTTGCGGTCCATCACCTCGGCATTGATCAAATCCAGGTGAATATCGCCCCGCATCTTGTCGACAATTTCCTCGGTGGTCAATTTCTCGCGCAAATCCTGGTAAAGGCCGACCCGGTCGACGATTTCCAGAAGCTTGGTGGAACTCATGATCCGCTGATTGGTGATTTGCAGTTGTTGCTCGGCATAACTCGTCACCGTGGTCATGACGTAGTCCGGCGGAATTTCCTGCTCTTCGATGAGAATCGTTGAAACGGATTTGTAGCTCGGCGGCCAAACCAGCGCCGTGATCACGCTGATCAACACAACCAGCCCGGCCGTGCCGATCAGGCTCCACTTCCGGCGCTTGACAATCAGCAGGTAATCCTTGGGGCCTAATTCCATGGTCTGCATAGACAATCTTCCTCCGCCAAGCCCTGGGGATCGACACCCCGAAAAAATGCCTGAAATCAAAACAAAAAATTATTCAAAAAACGGATGTTCGTAGCGCAACTCCAGAAACACCACGTTTTTCGTTCTCTCCACATCACCGGAATTTTCATTAATAGATTCTTCATTAATCATCGAAAATCCATAGGAGGCCTGCAAGGCCAAGTTCTGGCTGACTTTATACATGATGCGTGGTTGGGCCCGCCAGGTTCGAGTATCGATTTCCTGGCTGGCGAATTCCCCGGCGCCTGATTGGTTGAGATAATAGCCGCCATACAGGCCTATGCTTAACTCCTCGGTCAATCGGCGTGCAATATCCAGGCCGGTTGTGGTTCTTTCAGTCGTCCCACTCCTGCCGCTCGCCTGATCCAGATCACGGGACAGGGAAAGTTCCCATTTGGTCAACAGGCCTTGACAGGCATAGGACAATCTGCCTCCCCAACCCTGTCCATCATTGGTTTCCGTGCGCAGGCGCCCGGTGGGAAAACCAAAAAGGGTCACCGGCACCTCAAACTCGCTCCTGGTAAACCGCGGCCCGATCTCGCCGGACAGGCTCACCTTCTCACTGTATTTCCAGCTCGCCCCCAAGGTCATTGTGGTGCTCTGCACATCAATATTTGGATAATCATAGCGTATGGTGCTGACGTTCATCGTGCCCGTAAGTTCGGGCACATATTGGCTCAAATCATGGTTCAGGCCCAGACCAAAGGAATGGGCCTGGAACCCGGCAAGCGCGGCATTTTCATAACGATCACGGTAAAAGGCATAGGAAAAATTCAGCGCCGTCTTCTCGGAAAAGGTATAATCGCCGCCCACATTGTATTGCTGCCGCGCCCGGCCGGAAGTAATCAGAATGGGCAGACCGGTTGCCTCCACATCACGTCCAGGCTGGGAATCCTGCGTAAAGTTAAGATTCACCTGAGTCCGCAGCCTTTGGGTAAGCATATAGGTCAGCCCAGCAGTGAGAAACTGATCAACTGCGTTCAAGGCATTATTATCGACATAGGAAATGCCGGCCACGGAACCCTTCAGAGAGGCGGCCAGCCTGGGATCCTCAACCTTCAACTCAACCCCTGGAGTCACGGTGGAAACAAAATCACTCTCCTGGGACTCCTTGGCGGCATAAAAAATATTATCGTCGTATTCTTCCTGAACTTTAACGGAAGGCACCAACCGGAACTCTCCACCCCGGGCAGGCGCGGGGGCAACAACTAAAAAAGCCGTCATGAGGCAAAATACTATGATGAAGCCGGCGGGACGCACCATGAAAGTATCCAGGGGAAAACCGATCATGGCACCACAATGACATCGCCCCGCTTCAGGGTGATGTTGGTATCCAATTTTTTGCCGTCCGCGACCTCATCATAATCAAAGGGGAAAATGACCGTATCGCCCCCCTGTTGCCGGAAAATCTTTACCTTCCCCCTATTGGCAAAGGGATTAAAACCTCCGGCCATGGCAAGCACCTGCAGGACGTTGATATTGGCATTCAGCAGGTGCCGGCCGGGCTGGTTGACCTTGCCGATCACATAGACCATCATGCTGTTCACCTGATGTACAATGACCGACAGGGTCGGGTCGGGAACGTAGCGGATTATTTTCTCTTCCAACTCCCCTTTAAGCTGCGCCACGGTTTTACCGCCAGCCATCACCTCGCCAATGAGAGGAAAGGAAATTTTGCCGTCCGGCAGAACAGTGACCAATTTGGCGAGGGCCGGATTCTGCCAGGCCGAGATGTCCAGGATATCCCCGGGGCCCAGGATATAATCGGCCCCAACGGCGCCCGGCTGGTCTGCACCGGCGTCTGCCGACACAAGGGGGGCGCACAACACCAAGGCAAACAGCACCAGCACAACCAGCTTCAGCAAAGTCCCGCCAGCGCCCCTCAAATTGCTGGATCCACCGCTCGCAATTATCACTCGCATAGGTCCTCTCTCCCAGTTATAACTACCAAGGTTGTCAGGTACAAGGTTGACGGTTGGCTACTTTGCTCTCTAACCTTGAACCGTAAACCTTAGAACTTTGAACCTGGCTGAGCAGTTACAAGTAATTCAGATTTTGCCCAGGGCAGCCTCGGCCTCTTCCCGGCCCAGGAAAGCCGTTTTATCGGCCAGGGCCGCTTGCAATTTTTGCTTGGCCTCATCGGTCTTGCCCTGTTTGAGGCGCAGCATGCCCAAATGATAATTCACCACCGGCGTCGGGGTGGCATCAGCAACCGCCTTTTCCAGCAATTCCGCGGCCCGATCCACGTCACCCATCTTGTAATAGATCCAGCCCAGGGTATCAATTATTTCAGGGCGATCCCCCTGCAGCTTCTGCACGTCCAGCGCCAACTGCAGGGCCCGCTTGAGGTCGGCCTCGCCGGCCCCCTTCTCGGTCAACAGAAAGGCCAGATTGTTGGCCGCGGCCCAGAAGCGGGGATCCTTGGCCAAGGCCGTTTCGTAGGCCTGGATGGCCTTGGGATACTCCTGGCCCATTTCATACAAAAGCCCCAGGGAAAGATAGGCGTTGATGGCATCGGGCTGCTTTTGCAGCAGTGTTTCAAAACGCTCGATGGCCTTGGTCCGTTGCCCCTGCATGACATACATGCTGGCCATGTTTTCATAGGGCCGCGGCCAGGTCGGGTTGAGGTCCATGGCCTTCTGCAAGGAAGCCTCGGCCTCGGCATACTTCTTGTCGGCCAGGTAGACGCGGCCCAGCAGATTATGCGCCCCGGCATCCTTGGGCTCCTTCTGGATACGTTCCTGGCAGATCTTGATGGCCGCGCCGACCTCGCCCTGCTTCACATGGTACTGCACCAGTTGCGCCATGATCTCCGCTGATTGGGGATTTTTCTCATATCCGGCTCGCAACTCACGCAGGGCCTTGTCTTTTTGCCCCTGACGTTCAAAAAGATCAGCTAACTTCATGAAGGCAATGGGGGCGCCGGAGGTTTTTTCCTTGATGGTGGCGAACTCCTTTTCCGCCTTGGCAAAATCACCCATGCTTACGAACAGATCGCCCAGATCACCATGCACCTTTACGTCCTTCGGATCGAGCTCCAGGATTTTCCGTAAATTTGCCTCGGCCGCGACAAAATCCTTCTTCAGAAAGAATTTTTGGGCCAGCGCCTTCCGCAAGGTTTTGGAGCCGGGGTTGTTAACCAGGCCCTGCTTCAGGGTATCGAACACCAACTCCGGTTGCTTGTTCATGGTATGGGCATCCGCCAGATTGAGATAGCCATCCTCGAACTGGGGGCGCTCCTGAACCACGGTGCGGAATTCCGCCACCGCGTTTTCCCCTTCACCGCGGCGCAGATGAATGCCCCCCTTCAAAAAATGGGCCTCAATACTCTTGGGATTTTCTTTCAACACCTCGGCGACCAGGCTCTGCGCCTGATCAATCTCGCCCAGAACAAACAGTATTCTCCCGAGGCGATTCTTGGCCTCGATGATGCCAGGATGGGCAGGATCCTTTTCCAGGGTCAGACACTCCTTGAGCAGGGCCTTGGCGCCATCCAGGTCGTGGCGGGCGGCCCGTAATTCACTTAGGGCGAAACGCAGTTTGAAACTCTTGGCATTCTGCTTGATGCCCTCGTCAAGCAGGGCCTCCGCCTTCTCCCCCTGCTGTTTCGACACCAAAAAACTGGCGCAGCGGATCCGGACGTCATCATTGGCTGGATCCGCCTGAATCGCGGCTTTCAGGGTTTCGCTGGCCTCGCTTTCCTTCCCGCTCCCCCAATATAAATCCGCCAGGGCCAGCTTGTACGCCACCTTGTCCGGCGCCAAGGCGATAACCTTGCGCAGCATACCGGCGGCCGCGTCGGTCCGCTTGGTGGTGGCGTACAATTTGGCCAGGATGAAATGGAGCTCGACACTTTCCTGATTTACCTGAATCCCATCCTGCAGAATTTTTTCCGCCGCGGCCAGTTCAGGGTCATTGTCGTTTTGGGAAAAAGGCCGGGCCTGGGCAAGCAGGATGAAAACCTCCGGCTTCTTAACGCCACGCTCAAGCAGGCCTGCCAGAAGGCCTTTGGCATTGCCGTAATCCTTGGCCGCTAATAGAATGGAGGCCTTGAGCAACACCGCCTCCTCGTTTGTCGGCGCCTTGCCGAGGACAAGATCGGCCTTTTCCGTCGCCTTGTCCAACGCCTTCCCCAGCAGAAACAACTTCCCTAATTCAAGCTGGGCGTCCAGCAGTTCGGGATCAAGCGCGACCGCCTTGGCATAACTGCCGAAGGCCCCCTGGAAATTCCCGTCCTTAAGAGCGGTCTTGCCAAGCATAAGATAGGCCCCGGCAAAATCCTTGTCGATCTGGATGGCGTTTTGAAATTCCAGCCGGGCCTTAACGTAATCGCCCTTTTCAAAAAGCTCGACCCCCCGGTTGTAGAACTTCATGCGTTTCTCTTCCTTGCTGCCGCAAGCAGCCAGGGAAAAGACGAGAAAAAGCACGAGCACCAAGGAAAAAATTTTGCGCATGTTCATCAAGACAGGCTCCTCACAAATTGCGAATGATGATTCGGCATAACTGCTCAGGTTGTTTAGCCCGTCAGGCGGTAGACTGTTAGGCAAAAAACGGAGCGTATGCGGAACACCGTACGACTTATACCGCAAGGGCATAAGTTACGTATGAGCAGACGAGCTGCTCAACTCAGCTTTATATCTCGTGTTTCGCTGTTGCTAACAGTCTAAATGCCTACAACCTATAGACCTGAGTAGTTACCTTTTTTTCAAAGTGGCAAGCACTTTATCATAAACCCTATGCCGTTACAAGAAGTTATCCACAGGCTGAAGTTATCCGCAGCCCGCGGGTATGACTCGGCTTTCTCTTGAAGAACAGACATGCATCCTGTATATTGAATGATCCTTTAACTTGGCCCGGCAACGCGACAATATCAATGAGGGATCCGAATGGGTAATTGCCTCACTCCCCATGGTGGCAAACTGCAAAATCCGCTGACCGCGCCGGAGCAGGCCGAGGCGCTGAAAGCTGAATCACAGCACTTCACCTCCCTGACCCTGTCACAACGTCAGACCTGCGACCTCGAACTGCTCATGAATGGCGCCTTTTCCCCCCTGACCAGCTTTTTAGGGCAGGCGGCCTACGATGCGGTGCTCGATACCCTGCGCCTGCCCGACGGTACTCTATGGCCCATCCCCATCATCCTGGACGTTGCGGAAAATTTCGCCGCCAAGCTCCAAACGGGCCAAAAAATCGCCCTGCGAGACGGCGAGGGCTTCATGCCCGCCGTGCTTACCGTGGAAGAAATCTGGAAACCAGACAAAATCCGCGAGGCGGAAAAGGTTTACGGCACCTCGTCCAAGCAACACCCGGGGGTCCGCTATCTCCTGGAGAACGTGCATCCCTGCTATATCAGCGGCCCCATCGCGGGCCTGCAAACCCCGGCCCACTATGACTTCGAAAATCTGTGGGACACGCCCATGGAACTGCGCGCCCTGTTTAAAAAAATGGGTTGGCGGCGGGTGGTCGCCTTTCAGACCAGCAAACCCATGCACCGCCTGCAGCGCGAGGTAGTTCTGCAGGCCGCCAAGGACATCCAGGGCCATATCCTCCTCCACCCGGCCGTGGGCATGACCAAACCGGGCGACCTGCATTATTATTCCCGCGTCCATTGCTACCAGGCGATTCGTCGCCATTTTCCGCACCACCTGGCGCTGCTTTCACTTTTGCCGCTCGCCATGCGAATGGCCGGTCCCCGCGAGGCCCTCTGGCACGCCATCGTCAACCAGAATTTCGGTTGCTCCCACATGATCGTCGGCCCCAAGCACGCCTATCCGCCCGCCAAAAGTAACGGCAGCATCCCTTTCTATCAACCGGATGAGGCCCATGAACTTTGCCGGCAATACGCCGGCGACCTGGGAATCACCATCATCCCGGTGGAAGCCATGCAATATGTGCCGGGCCGTGACCGGTTCATGCCGGTGTCCCGCATCCGGGAGCAGCGGTTGCAAGCTAGCGAATATACCAACGCCATACTGAAAAAAGACCTGGTCATGGATGCGGAGATCCCGACCTGGTTCAGCTATCCCGAGGTAATCCAGGAATTGCGCAAGGCCTACCCGCCTAGAAACCAACAGGGTTTCACGCTGTTCTTCACCGGTTTATCCGGCTCCGGCAAATCGACCCTGGCCAAGATCATTTACGCCAAGCTGCTGGAGGCGGGCGGCCGCCCGATCACCCTGCTGGATGGCGACATCGTACGCCATAACCTTTCTAATGAATTGGGCTTCTCCAAAAGTCACCGCAACATCAACGTCCAGCGGATCGGCTATGTGGCCAGCGAGATCACCAAGAACGGTGGCGTGGCCATCTGTGCGCCCATCGCGCCTTACAGCGCCACCCGTCGGACCGTGCGCGAGATGGTTGAAGAACACGGCGCCTTTATCGAGGTTCATGTGGCCACCCCCCTGGAGACTTGCGAGGCGCGAGACCGCAAGGGGCTATACGCCAAGGCGCGCCAAGGGCTGATCCCGGACTTCACCGGCATCAGCGCCCCCTACGAGGCCCCGGAGCAGCCGGAACTGCGGATCGACACCTCCAGCCTGAGCCCCATGGAAGCGGCCCAGGAGGTCTTCCTGTATCTGCTCAAGGAAGGCTACCTCGATGCCGACCCCCCAACCCTCTGTGTCCCGGCTTGACCCATTTTTTACCAAAACTAAACCCGCAAGGATTATCACCCCATGAAAATCACCATAATCGGTACTGGCTATGTCGGCCTGGTTACCGGCGCCTGTCTTTCGGAATTCGGTCACGACGTCACCTGCATGGACAAGGACCAAGCGAAAATCGACAGGCTGCTGGCTGGCAGCATCCCTATTTACGAACCAGGGCTGGACGTTCTGGTCAAAAAAAGTACCCATGAGCAGCGCTTGCATTTCACTACCGATCTCCAGGATGCCGTCAACCAATCGTCCGCCGTCTTTCTGGCGGTCGGCACCCCGTCCCATCGCCGCGGCAACGGTTACGCCGACTTGACCTATGTCTATGAGGCCGCCCGGGAGCTGGCCCCGCACCTCCGGGACTACACGGTGATCATAGACAAAAGCACGGTGCCCGTGGGCACGGCGCAGCAGGTGAAACGGATCGTTCACACCGAAAACCCGGCGGCGGATTTCGACGTGGCCTCCAATCCGGAATTCCTGCGCGAGGGGGCGGCGCTCAGCGATTTCATGCGACCGGACCGGGTGGTCATTGGCTCGGAAGCCGAGCGGGCGATCGCCATCCTGAAAAAAATCTATAATCCCCTTTATTTACGCGACACCCCCTTTGTCATCACCAGCCCGGAAACAGCGGAACTGATCAAGTACGCCTCCAACGCCTTTCTGGCCACCAAGATCAGCTTCATTAACGAAATGTCCACCATCTGCGAGGCGGTGGGCGCCGATGTAACGGCCCTTGCCAAGGCCATGGGGCTGGACGGACGCATCGGTGGCAAATTTCTTCATCCCGGCCCGGGATATGGTGGGTCCTGTTTTCCCAAAGACACCTTGGCCCTGTTGCGGATCGCCCAGGAGCATGGGACCGCGTCCCGTCTGGTGGAGGCAACCGTTGAGGTGAATTCGGCCCAGAAGGCGCGGATGGTCAAGAAGATCAGGGATGCCATGGGCGGGTCGGCATCCGGCAAAACCATCGGCGTTCTCGGTCTCACCTTTAAGCCGGACCCGGATGAGCTGCGGGATTCCCCGGCCCTCTCCAGTCTGCCGCCACTGGCCGAAAAGGGCGCCCGCATCCAGGCCCACGACCCGGCCGGTATGGAGGAAGCGAAAAAACTCATGCCAGACCTGCAATACGTCGACTCCCCCTATGAGGCGTGCCAGAATGCCGACGCCCTGGTCCTGCTGACGGAATGGAACCAATACCGGGCCCTCGATCTCGCCAAGGTCAAGTCCCTCATGAAAACGCCGGTTTTCATCGATCTCCGCAATGTGTATGATCCAGCCCAAATGACTGAACTGGGCTTCCAATATCACAGCATCGGCCGGCCGTTATTGCATGGCTAAAAACGCCCATGGCGGAGGAGGAATGCATTGACAAGCAATCTCAAAATACTGATTACCGGTGGGGCCGGCTACATTGGTTCCCACACTTGCGTGGTGCTGCTGCAAGCCGGCTTTAGCCTGGCGGTGGTCGACAACCTGGGCAACAGCTCGCGGGAGTCGCTCCGCCGGGTGGAGGCGATCACCGGGGGTAAAGTATCCTTCCATAAGGCCGATCTGCGCGACAGCGCGGCACTCTCGAAAATATTTGAGATTGAGCGGCCCCGGGCCGTGATCCATTTTGCCGGTTTGAAGGCAGTGGGCGAATCGGTGGCCAAGGCCCTGGAATACTACGACAACAACGTCGGCGGCACCCTGTCCTTGCTCCACGCCATGCAGAATACGGGGGTGCGTCAGCTCGTCTTCAGCTCTTCCGCCACGGTCTATGGCAACCCGGCCAGCTTGCCGATCCGGGAAGATTTTCCGCTCTCGGCTACCAATCCCTACGGCCGCTCCAAACTGATCATCGAGGACATGCTGCGCGACCTGGTGCGCGCGGATAGAGCGTGGCAGGTGGCGCTGCTGCGCTACTTCAACCCCGTTGGCGCGCACGAAAGCGGCCTGATCGGCGAAGACCCCAATGGCATCCCGAACAACCTCATGCCGTTCGTCGCCCAGGTGGCCATCGGCCGCCGGCCGCGCTTGCATGTCTTCGGGGGAGATTACCCCACGCCGGATGGTACCGGGGTGCGCGACTATATCCATGTCATGGATCTGGCCCAAGGCCACCTGGCGGCCCTCAATACCCTGCCGCCATGGACAGGCCAGGGTCCGCTTACCGTAAATCTGGGAACCGGACAGGGCTACTCTGTCCTGGAGATGACCCGCGCCTTTGAAAAAGCCAGCGGCCTCGCGGTGCCATACGAAATCGTGGCGCGTCGTCCCGGGGATATCGCATCCTGTTACGCCGATCCCGCGATGGCTGCGCAGTTGCTGGGCTGGAGAGCGCAATTCGGTATTGAAAAAATGTGCGAAGATGCCTGGCGCTGGCAGCAACAGAATCCCGACGGTTATGCCTGACGGGCGCCGGCAAGGCATGGTGCCCGGTCAGCAAAAACGCAAAACCGTGCAATAATACCATGCCAACCTTATTAACACTGTCCTGAATCCGTGACGAATTATGCCTGCACACCAGCATAGCACTCGCGGCCGGATTTTTTAACCGGTTTTCTTGCTTTACGGCTCACGTGTCAGCCAGGCATGGTGCTTGCTAATGCT
>Ga0100387_10004870_pt1 | contig 10976 bp, 14 predicted proteins | sample CryGeymeta201511_FD_81547 | JGI IMG/M metagenome (GOLD analysis project Ga0100387, IMG submission 81547) | Groundwater microbial communities from Crystal Geyser aquifers in Utah, USA - Crystal Geyser metaG 2015-11 | ecosystem: Environmental > Aquatic > Deep subsurface > Groundwater | place... | reverse complement strand
TTATTCTTTCTTTGATGCGGATCGATGTTTCTTTCGGATTTGTTTTTGGCATATTTATACACATATCCAAGATGGTAATTTATCTTGGAGAAAACCGCCATATGTGTGTGCACATTACCGTTAGGGCTTGACTTTTTTGGAATACCTGCTATAATTACACTTAGTAGACCTTAGGAAGTTTTTTTGATTTTATCGAGTCTCCATAGCTCTTTTAAAAATTCATAATCATAATATAATTAAAAAAATACAAAAAACAAAACAAAAAAATGGCAGGAAAAAAAATTACGGACGAGGACTGGGAGAGATGCTTTGATATGGACAAAACCATAAGACAGATGGTTATGGAAAATAGACGGGTGACGGAGGGGGCGTTGGATGATAACACCGAGGGTGGTCTCACGACGCATCGCCACATGAAGGATGAATCTATATAACAAAAATAAAAACAAAGGAGGTGAAAAAAAATGAAAACAAATCCTCTTTCTGCTGAGCAAAAGGACTCTTTTGAGAAGAGAAGGCTCGAGAAGGAGAAGAAAAGGGAATCGGAAAAATAGAAGATGTTTTTTATTTTTTTAAAGGACTCGCCCAAAAAGGGTTTTAGTCCTATAGGGGAGCGAGAAGGAACTTTTTGTTTTCAAAGGGGGTAATCGCACACGATTCCCCTTTTAATTTTGTTTAAATTTGGTGAAATTGGTGAATTATGACAAAATACTTGACAAGTTGTCAAAGATTTGCTATCATTCATATATCATTAAAAATAGCCTTAAAACTGGGGGTTAGGAATTTTCCGCAGATGGACAGCCTTGTTCCGACTCGGTTGCTCCTCGGGGGAATTCCAAACTTTGTGTTCCAAACCTTACGTTTCCCGCAGCAATGCGGGAAGCCCCCAGTTTTGTGGCTTTTTTTATTCTCCGATTACTCTTTTAACTTCTTCAATTGTCGTTATTCCTTCTAAAACTTTAAACAATCCGTCCTCTTTCATTGTTGTCATTCCATTCTTTATGGCCTCCTCTCCAAGCGCTGAAGTGGAGGGATTTTCCAATACAAATTTTTCCATTTTTGAATCAATAAGCATAACCTCAAAAACCCCGACTCTCCCTTTATAGCCGGTAAAATTACATTCCTTGCATCCCTTAGCAGAGGGGATTTTCAGGTTAGAATCAATTTTCGGCAAGGTTATTTTTCCCTTCAACCCTTTTGTTCCTTTTTCCAGTTTTTCAATGTCTTCTTTCTCGGCCTGTTTTAATTCAGAACATTTTTTGCAGACTTTTCTGACCAGTCTTTGGGCAATGACGACATTAATGGCCGGGCCGATGTCAGAAGGCTTGATCCCTAAGTTCAGTAATCTGGCTATTGTTCCGGCGGCGTCATTGGTGTGCAAGGTGGAAAGGACAAGGTGTCCGGTCAGAGACGCTTGAATGGCTATGCCGGCGGTTTCAGAGTCTCTTATTTCTCCAATCAGAATAACGTCAGGGTCCTGTCTGACAATAGACCTCAATCCGGAAGCGAAGTCATATCCTTTACTGCTCGACGAAGAGATATTTGCGTCTTGCCCGACCATAGATTTTAATTCCGAAGCGAAGTCAAATCCTTTATCTGGACTTACTTGAGTTTGAGAAATTCCGTCCAAATGATATTCTATCGGGTCTTCTATGGTAATGATTTTTATTTCCGAGCTTTGTATTTCCTTCAGAACAGCGTAAAGAGTGGTGGTTTTTCCCGATCCTGTCGGACCGGTAACGATAATCATCCCGTTCGGCTTTATCATTTCCTTTTTAAATACTTCTAGCAGATCTTTCCTTAACCCCAATCCCTCTATCTCAATTAATTTCTTAGGATTTAAAAGTCTTAAAACCACTGACTCTCCGTTTTTGGATGGCAGGGTTGATGTTCTTATTTCTATTTCAGAATCTTGGATCGGCGCGGTAAAACGGCCGTCTTGAGGACGGTCGGAAACATTAAGCCGCATTTCGGATAGTAATTTTAATCTGGAGAGTAGTTTTTGAAAAATTTTCAAATCAAGGACGGTTACATCCTGAAGCATTCCGTCAAGTCTCAATCTGATTTTAGCTCCGTCTTCTTCCGGTTCAATATGAATATCAGAGGAATTCAAATCAATCGCCCCTCTTAACAAGGTCTCTATCGCTTCTGTTGTCGGGACGCTTTCTAAGGCGCTCATTCTTTCCTTGAGGTCAGGTATACTTTCTATTTTTTCATATATTTTTTTTGAGCCTTCGTCCATTTTTTTTGTAAAATTGTTTAAAAAAAGATAAAATACTATTACATTACTTCCTTTTTATCCTATTTTTTATGTTAAGTCAATTTTCTGTGATTACAAAAAGCGCTTCGGAGACAAAAAAAATAGCTGAAAACTTAGCCAAGGAGATTTTGGCCGGAGAAGGAGGGGCTGTTTTGGGGCTGAAGGGAAATTTAGGGGGAGGGAAAACAACCTTTGTCCAAGGATTCGCCAAAGGGTTGGGAATAAAAGAAAAAATATTGAGCCCGACTTTCAATATTTTCAAAAAATATAAAAATTTTTATCACATTGATTGTTATAGGATAAAAAGAGAAAAGGAAGCAATTGATTTAGGTTTTCAAGAAATATTTTCCAATCCCGAAAATATCGTTGCTGTTGAGTGGCCGGAGAATATTAAAAAGATTATGCCCGAGAGAACAATCTGGCTCACCTTCAAAGTCATCGGCGAAGACAAGAGAAAAATCACCATCAAACAATCATAGCCAATTTTTGCTATAATAATCTCATGGGAAAACCATATTACGAAAAACCAAACTTTACACTTTATCAAGCTGATTCACTTGAATTTTTAAAAGAAATTCCGGAAAATTCCGTGGATATGATTTTCGCTGATCCTCCGTATTTTTTATCAAGCGGAAGTTTTACTTGCCAAAATGGTAAAATGGTTAGCGTTAAGAAGGGTGATTGGGATTTGAGTAATGGATTAAAAAAGAATTTTGAATTTCATTTTGCATGGACTAAAGAATGTAAAAGAATTCTAAAGCCAAGTGGAACAATTTGGATCAGTGGAACTTATCACTCAATTTATCAATGCGGATTTGCTCTTGAAGTTAACAAATTTCATATTCTTAACGATATCGCGTGGTTTAAGCCAAATGCTTCGCCGAATTTGAGTTGTCGGTTTTTTACCGCCAGTCATGAAACCTTAATTTGGGCGAGAAAAGAAGAAAAAGCAAAGCATACTTTCAACTATGATTTAATGAAAAACGGCGAATGGCCGGAAGATGAAATCAAAAAACCGGGGCTGCAGATGCGTTCTGTGTGGTCAATAAATACGCCCAAGCCAATTGAAAAAAAATTCGGGAAACACCCGACACAAAAGCCATCTGATTTGTTAAGAAGAATAGTTTTGGCCAGCACGAATAGGGGCGATTTAATACTGGATCCTTTTACCGGGAGTTCTACGACAGGTTTGGCGGCTTATTTTTATGGAAGAAAATTTATCGGGATTGATAACGAAAAAAAATATTTAGATTTATCAATCAAAAGGTTTGAGGAATTGGACAGAAATATCAAGAATAAATTAAATAAAAAATAATTTTATGAGAAAAGGGAAAATAGGCGGAGCTAACACGAAAACGGGGCTTTATTTTGAGGGTAAAGTGGTTTTTTTGACTTTTATAAAATCAAAGAAAAATTATAAAGTTCAGGGAAGCGCGATTTTTTATAACGGCGAAAAAGTCGCCGTGTCTTTCAGAAAACACGGGTTATACAAATATTTAGAGGAGAACAAAATAGATTATAAAAAATTTATTTCTAAGCGACTTTTGCCGGACGATGCGATATTTGTGATAACGAATAACACTTTTTTTATTCTTGAGATTAAATTTCAGGAAGTCGCTGGCTCAACGGATGAAAAATTACAAACCTGTGATTTTAAGATTAAGCAGTATAAAAAACTTTTATCAAGATTGAATGTTGAAGTGCAATATATTTACATCTTAAATGATTGGTTCAAAAAACCAGAGTATAAAGATGTTTTAGATTATGTTATTTCAATAGCCGGGTGTTCCTATTATTTCAATTATTTGCCGTTACAAAAAATAGGCCTGCCAGTACCAACAGATTAAAGAGATTAAAGGAAGATTTCAAAAAGTGTAAAAATTTCGGAGATTATAATAGATTATTTAAAAAAGCAGGCGAAGATTATCTTAAGGCAGAGATGCCTGAATTTATAACAGATAGAAAGCTATGAAAAAATATAAAGTTAGTTTGGCGTTAAAAGTTTATAGTAATTTTGAGATTGAAGTTAACGCAGAAACAGAAAGAAAAGCGTTGGATATGGCGTTGGGAAAATATTCTAATGGTGAGTGGGGTGACGATAATATTACGGAGCCGGATTGGGCTAATCAAGAATTAGATATAAATGTTGACAGGATGGGCAAAGCTGAAAGCGGAATTGACATTGAAGAATTAAAAAATAGAAATTAAAAAAGATGAAACATTTGGTTATTCTTGATAGCAATTCAATTATTCATCGGGCTTTTCACGCCCTACCTCCTTTGACCGCTAAAAACGGAGAATTGGTCAATGCCGTTTATGGTTTTTTGTTGGTTTTTATAAAGGTAATTAAAGAACTCAAGCCTGATTATCTGGCTGCCACTTTTGATTTGCCCGGGAAAACATTTCGGCATGACGAGTTTAAGGAGTACAAGGCCAAGAGGCCTCCTATGCAGGAAGGATTGATTCCTCAATTTTCAGGAGTAAAAGAATTCCTGAAAGTTTTTAGCGTAAAGATATTTGAGAAAACAGGATTTGAGGCTGACGATATGATAGGCACCATCGTCGAAAAAATCACCAAGGGAGGTAAGGGAGAAGATGTTTTGATAACAATCGTAAGCGGAGATATGGACATTCTTCAATTAGTTAATGAACGGACGAAAGTTTATTTTTTAAGAAGGGGAGTGAAAGACGCCGCTCTTTATGGGAGGAAAGATGTTGAAGAAAAATACGGGCTTGCTCCTGATCAAATATCCTTTTTCAAAGGGTTGAGGGGAGATACTTCAGACAATATCCCCGGAGTTAAAGGCGTAGGAGAAAAAACAGCCATAAAGCTTATTCAAGATTTTAGGGATATGGAACATCTTTATGGGGAGTTGGAAGGAGATAAGGATGGCAATGGGAAAATCAGCCCGAAGTTGAAAGAAACACTTTTGAAGTCAAAGGAGATGGCTTTTTTAAGTAAGAGATTGGGAGAGCTTAAGAAAGACGTTCCTTTTGACTTTGATTTGGACGGCTGTTCTTTCGGAAGTTATGATAAAGAAAGCGTAAGGCAATTGTTTGAGAAATTCGGTTTCCGTAGCTTAGTTGATAAGTTTTTGGAAGCAGGGAAGAACGAGCCTAAGAAGAATTTGAGTTTGTGGTAATCTTTATTTGTATTTTTAATTATAAAAATGTAAAATTAAAATAATGGAAGGAATAATTCTGATAAATCAAATCATCATCTTTTTTCTTGACTCTCTCGTCTTGGGTTTGGGTTTTTGGGCTTTTCTGAAAAACAAAAAAGCGCCGGTTAATCAGATTGTTTTTTCAATAGCAATCCTCCTTTTTCTTTGGATAACATTCGGTTACCTCTCGCCTTTTGCGGCTGACATTGATCAGTCGGTTCTTCGGGCAAAAATAAATTTTTCCATTGCTTTTATTATATTAATTCCCCTTTATCTCCTTACAGTTTATTTCCCTACCGTCCAGAAGAGGTCCGGAATTTTAGATAAGGCCGTTTTTCTGATCGCCTCAGTTTTTTCTTTGACCACCTTATTCACGAACTATTTTGTTAAGGGCGTAGAGATGAGCGAATTTGGAGTGAACATCGTTAACTTCGGAGAGATGCACTTATTTTTTCACCTCTCTTTACTCTTCATGGCTTTTTTTGTGCTGTTGCGTTTTTTCAGGAAATACGCCGGGCTTCCTTACAAGGAAAAAAGTGAAACACAGTATGTTTTGTTCGGTTTTTTATTGTTTGTTGTTTTTGACATTATCTTCCATTCTTTAGTTTCTTTCATGGCTGAAGATTTTATTTTTTATCGTTCCTTTTATTACGCTCTTGGCGATTATTCAGCTATTTTCTTCCTTGGTTTCGGCGCTTATATGGCTGTTCAGGGAGATGTTCAGGGCAAAATGATCTCTTTTTATAGAATATTAATGATGTCTTTCGCAATATTGCCTCTTGTCCATATTTTTCTTTCAACAACTCTCATAGAATACATTTGGAATTTCGTTTCTTTTTCTTTGCTTTTGATACTCGGCTATTTGCTGATGTCAGGGCTTATTGGAGAATCAGAGCAGAAAGAAGAACTGATGATTACCAATAAAGATTTGGAAGAAATAGTCCAAAAGAAAACAGAAGGCTTGAGGGATGCATTAGGGAAAGCAGAGGAAGAGAAAGATAAAAATCATGCTTTGATTTTTAATTTGTCAGACGGGCTTTTGTTTCTGGATAAGCATAAGGTTGTTTCCATGATTAATCCTCAAGCGGAGATTTTCTTAGGAGTAAGGGAGTTTGATATTAAATGGAAAAAGTTTTTTGATTTGGAAAGCTTCCCGACCCTTCAACCTTTGATAAAAATATTCAACGGAGAGATGAAGCCCATTTCTAAGAAAGAAATTCAGATAAAAGAGGGATTAATCCTTGAGGCGACAATCAGCATCGTTAAAAGAGGCGGCAATGATGCGGGGACATTAATTATTCTCCGTGACGTGACCAGAGAGAAAATGGTTGAAAAAGCCAAAACCGAATTCGTGAGCATCACTGCCCATCAATTAAGAATGCCTTTGTCAACTATAAAATGGGCGCTGGATATGATTATAAGGGGAGATTTTGGACCAATCAGTCGCGATCAAAGTGATTTTCTTAAAAAAGCTTACGTATCCAACGAGAAAATGATAAACCTCATCAACGACCTTTTAAATGTGACAAGAATTGAGGAGGGAAGGTATCTTTATAATCCTGATTTTGGGGATATGGAAAAGATTATCAGGTCAGAGATAGATTCTTACCGGCCGATTGCAGAGAAAAAAGGCGTGGAGCTGATTTTTAAAAAAGAGCCTGAAGGGGAGTTGCCGGCAGTTTTTATTGATTCTGAAAAGATCGCCATAGCCGTTCATAACCTTTTTGACAATGCCATAAATTATACTTCTCAAGGAGGAAAGATTGAAATTAATTTGAGGCAAGCGGAAGGCGAGGTGAGGTTTTCAATAAAAGATAGTGGCATGGGGATTCCTGAAAATTTGAAAGGAAGGATATTCACTAAATTTTTTAGATCTCAAGAAGCCGTTAGAATGGACGCCGAAGGTTCAGGGCTGGGGTTATTTATCGTCAAGAATATAATAGACGCTCATAAGGGAGAGATATGGTTTGAGTCGGCGCAAGGAAAGGGAACAACCTTCTTCTTTTCTTTCCCCGCCATAGAAATGATTTGATTTTTTGTCAGCCGTTGCCTAATCAGCGTTTAATAAGTATAATGGAGTCATATAAATTAAAAAAGTTAATTAAAAAATAATTTAAAAAATATGGCAGATAAAGTTTTGATTATTGAAGATGACGAATTTTTAAGAGAATTAATTCTCCGCAAGGTTGAAAGCGAAGGGTTTAACGTTTCTATTGCCTGTAATGGAGAAGAGGGCTTGAAAAAGATAAGAGAAGAAAAGCCCCAGTTAGTTTTGCTGGACCTTATTTTGCCGAATATGGACGGATTTGAGGTTTTGACGAAGGTAAAGGAAGATGAGGAGCTATCTTCAATACCCGTTGTTATTCTTTCTAATTTGGGGCAAAAAGAAGATATTGAAAAAGCTTTAAAAATAGGAGCGGCCGATTATTTGATAAAAGCCCATTTTACCCCCAGCAAGATTATTGAAAAAATAAGGAATATCTTATCATAATTTTAAAATGCCTGAATTGCCGGAGGTAGAAACAATAGTCAGAGGCTTGCAGAATGTCCTAAACAGGACATTCTTTGATATTTGGACTGACTCTCTGAATCAGATTAAGAAACCGAAAACCTTAGAAGAGTTTAAAAAAGGAATAAAGGGGAAAAAAATAAAAAAAATTTGGAGAAGAGGAAAAAATATTATTTTTGATTTATCAGAGGGATTGTCTCTTTTAGCCCAGGGGAATTACAGGAAATTTATTGCAATATAAAACCGGTTCTGGAAAAAGCGATTAAGCTTGGCGGAGAGAGTTTCTCTGACTTCAGGGATATTAACGGAGAAAAAGGAAATTTTGATAAAGAAATAAAAGTTTATCGGAGGCAAGGGGAGAAGTGTTTTGTTTGCGGGACAATAATTGAGAGTGTGAAAATAGGCGGGAGAACTGCTCATTTTTGTCCTCTCTGTCAAAAATTATGATTGTATTTATTTATGGCCAGGATACATATAGAAGCTGGCAAAAGCTGAAGGAGATAGTAGGGCAGTATAAAAAGATCCATAAAAGCGGATTGAATTTGAGGTATGTGGATTTAGAAAAAGACGATTTCCAATCTTTCAGAAATGACTCTCGGACGGTATCAATGTTTGATGAAAAAAAACTGGTTATTTTGAGGAATTGTTTTTCCGATAAAGATATAGAGAAAGAGTTTCTTGAAAAGGGTAAGAGTTTTTTTGATTCTAAGGACGTTTTCGTTTTTTATGAAACAGGAAAGATTCTTAAAAGCGATTCTTTGTTCAAATATTTGATTAAGAACGCTAAAACGCAGGAATTTAAGCTCTTAGAAGGGATGCATCTGGTTAATTGGATAGAGAAAGAATTTGATGAATACGGCGTCAAGATATCTCCGGAGGCTTTAGGCAAATTAATCGCCTCTGCCGGCGATGATATGTGGCGTCTCAATAATGAAATCAGAAAATTGGCCGGCTATAAAATGAAAGAAAAAACAATAAGCGCTGAAGATGTGGGCGTTTTAGTGAGGCCGAAATACGAGGTTGATATCTTTAGAACAATTGACGCTGTGGCTGAAAACAACAAGAAGAAAGCCCTTTTCTTTATCCGTCGGCATATGGATAAAGGAGAGTCGCCTTTTTATATTTTTTCCATGATACAATATCAATTTAAAAATCTTTTGAATATCAGAAGCCTTATTGATAAGAATGTATCTTTTGGAAAGATGGTTAAGGAAGTCGGGCTTCATCCCTTTGTCCTTCAAAAAACTTATGCCCAAGCCACAAAATTTTCTTATCCTGTCCTAAAAAAAATCTACCGGAAAATTTTTCAGGCAGATTGTGACATTAAAACCGGAGTGATAGACATTAAGGCCGGACTTGACCTGTTAATAGCCGAGATTTAGCCGGCCATTCTGGCCATTTTTGATTTCCTTCTGGAGGCGGTGTTCTTTTTAAGCACGTTCACTTTGGTCGCCTTGTCTATGATTTTGTAAACTTGAGGCAGGAGTTTTTTGGCTTCATCCATCTTCTTCTGTGAAACTAAAAGAGCCAGCTCCTTACTAAGGTCTTTGATTTTTTTATTGTAATTGATGTTGCTTAATCTTTTTTTCTTGGATTGGCGCAACGCTTTTTTTGTCGATTCCGTAATTGGCATATTCCCACATTATCACAGTCGATGATTTTTTGCAACAAAAATATGTTAAAATAGAGATGTTATGTTTCTGAAGAAAATAATTAAAAAAATTACGCCGGAGTTTTTAATTGATTGGTATCATTGTTTTTTACCGTTTTTGGGAGCGATTATTTATCGTTTTCCCTCAAGAAAACTGAAGGTAATCGGCGTTACCGGCACCAATGGGAAATCAACAACAGTTTCCCTGATAACAGCCATTTTAGAAGAGGCCGGTTTTAAGGTTGCTTCAATTTCTTCAATAAGATTCAAAATTGAAAATAAAAAATGGAGCAACCCCTTGAAAATGACCATGCCGGGCAGGATGGTTATCCAGAAATTTTTAAGGCAGGCGGTTGATTCCAGTTGCCAATACGCGGTTCTTGAGGTAAGTTCAGAAGGGATTAAACAGCACCGTCATTCTTTTATTAATTTTGATACAGCCGTTTTCACTAATCTGGAGCCGGAACACATTGAAAGCCACGGTTCTTTTGAAAATTACAGAAAGGCCAAAGAGAGGCTTTTTCAGGTGGCCAAGGGAGTCCATGTTGTGAATGCGGAGGATAAAAATACGGAGCATTTTTTGAAATACACGGCAAGAAAAAAATATACTTATGGCTTAAATCATGGCGAGGTGAACAATCAAAATATTAAATTAAGCCTTCGCTTAATTGGTGATTTTAATATTTATAATGCTTTGGCGGCGATTTGCGTCGGGCTTTCCCAAGGGATTGATTTAAATATCTGTAAAAATGCTTTAGAAAAAGTGAGGGAAATTCCCGGCAGGATGCAGCTTGTTATTTCGGAGCCGTTTAAGTTTTTTGTTGATTACGCGGTTACGCCGGAAGCGTTGGAAAAAGTTTATCAAACAGTAAAACCTAAGGACGGGAGACTGATTTGTCTTTTGGGATCTTGCGGAGGAGGGAGAGATAAATGGAAGCGGCCTATTCTTGGGAAAATTGCCGGCCAGTATTGCGATGAGGTTATTTTGACTAATGAAGACCCGTATGACGAAAATCCGCTTAAAATTATAGAAGAAATTGAAAGCGGTTTTTCGCAAATCTCTCAGCCAAAGGCTGACCGGCCTCTGGCCGGAAATTACAAATTACAAATTATAAATGAAATTCAAAATTCAAAATTATGGAAGATATTGGACAGAAGGGAGGCGATAAAAAAAGCCATCGCCTCGGCAAAGCCGGGCGATGTTATTATATCAACGGGAAAGGGGAGTGAATTATGGATGTGTTTGGCTAACGGCAAAAAAATTCCATGGAACGAAGCCGAAACCGCAAAACAAGAATTTATTTCAATTCGGAGATGATTTTGTTGAATATTTCCGGATTGGTTTCCGTCAGTTCTGACAAGACTTTTCTGTCAATTATGATATTTTTTTCT
>Ga0100387_10004865_pt1 | contig 10984 bp, 5 predicted proteins | sample CryGeymeta201511_FD_81547 | JGI IMG/M metagenome (GOLD analysis project Ga0100387, IMG submission 81547) | Groundwater microbial communities from Crystal Geyser aquifers in Utah, USA - Crystal Geyser metaG 2015-11 | ecosystem: Environmental > Aquatic > Deep subsurface > Groundwater | place: USA... | reverse complement strand
TAGATTTTGAAGACTTTTTCCAATGGCGGGAAATTAAAAATTATCTTATACTCGTCTTTTTCGCTGTCTTTTATTTTGTAATGAGAACAGCGGTTTTGGGCGGGGGATTAATCCAGAGTGGCAAAAGCCCCTTTTCACCGTTTTCTATTGCTGAAAGAATTTATACGTTTTTTTATCTTCTTTTTGAGTATATCCGGAATATTTTGTTTCCGTATCCTAGAGTTTTCTTTTTTCATTTTGTAAAAAGATCCAACATTCTAAGTTTGGAGTTTTTGGCGCTATTTCTTCTCGTGCTTGTTTTTTCTGCTGTTCTGTTTCTTTTTTACAGGAAGAGGAAAAATCTGCTTTTTCTTTCTGGACTTTGGTTAATTATTTTTCTTTTGCCGGTGCTAATTTTCGTGGAATCTGCCGGTGAAAGCGTTTTTTCTGAAAGATACGCCTTTGTGCCTTTAATTGGCTTTTCTTTTTTATTAAGTTATTTTTTGACCGATTTTTTTCAGAAAAATCAAAAAACAAAAGCAGTTGTCATTTCTTTATTAGTAATAATTGGCGGGATTTTTTGGTACACGATTTATTTTGACCGAAATTCAATCTGGTCCAGCAATGAAGTGCTATACACAAGGACTTTGGCCCAAAATCCCGACGCTACTCCGATTCGCTTTAACTACGCTGTTTTACTAAGAAATGACAAGCAGGACTTTGAAGCAGCAAAAATTCAGCTTGAAGAGATTGTTAAAAGAAAACCTAACTGGGCAGATATTTCTATGGTCTATCTGCATTTGGGAGATTATTATAGAGATAGGGGAGAAGAAGAAAACGCATTGGAATATTACCATAAATCCGCCACCGCTTCTGATGATTGGAAAACCCATTTTGGCTGGAACAGATTAGGTGTTTTTTATGCAAAGAAAGAGGACTATGTTTCCGCAATACGATATTTTTGCCAGGCGTTGCAGGCAAATCCGGAATCTCAAGAAAGCCAGGCGAATTTTAACAGGGCGGTTGAATTATCATCAAAAGCATATGAAAACGATCAGACCCTGCTTTATAAAAAGATTTCTGAAAATAAAACTTTTATTAAAAGTGACAAAGAAAAAATCCGGTTTAAGGAAGAATCCTGCCAGGAGGAAAAATGCGTTTTCTTTTTTACCCCAGGATTTGAATCTTCCGAAATTATTTTGCCATCTTTGATTTCAGTCGGCGACCAGAAACAAAATGGCGTCAAAATTGAAAATTCTGGCTTTGATAATCAAACTGGTTTGATTAACATTGTCGTTGATTCAAAATATAAAGATGAAACTTTGGCTTTCCTTTTCCCAACCTGCGATGGTATATATTATGAAGTAGTAAGTAGTAAATAATATATTTTTTTAAGGTGTTTTGCGGGCGGGGCTTTTACCCCGCCCGCGACCAAAGGAATTAGCTCCTTTGGAAACCTCATTATTTTGTTCCCCACCGCAGAGCGGCGGGGCTTACAAAATAATTAAAAATCGTTGATTGATAATTGAAAATTATTCATTATGTTTCTTAATTCCATAACCAAAATCAAAAAAGAGTACTTTGCTTTTGCTATTTTTTTCATTCTCATCGCTGTTTTTTACGGTAACACTTTATTTAACGGTTTTGTTTTGGATGATAGAGCGGTAATCAGGGATAATCCTTATGTTCACTCTTTAGAATATTTGCCAAAAGTTTTTACCGGCTGCATTTGGGAGAATGCTATTGGCGGCTGCAAAGGAAAAACACTCCACTATCAACCATTGCATACCCTCACTTATCTTTTAACTTGGCAGATTTCTTCAAGTCCATGGTTTTTCCATTTGATTAACCTTTTATACTTTTTAACAGCGGTTTTGCTCGTTTTTGTTTTTGTACGAACATTAACAGACGACTTTTATCTTTCTTTTTTTACAGCGCTAATTTTTACAATTCATCCCATAAACAATGAAGTAGTTGCTTGGATTTCTACTGCCAATGATATTCTGGCGGCTATTTTTGTTATCTTGAGTCTTTTGCTTTTCACGAAATTTCGCCAAACAGGTTCTCGCAAATACTTTATTTTTGCTTTAATTTTTTATTTTCTGGCTATGCTCGCTAAAGAGCCTACGATTGTAGCTGTTCCGTTGCTTGTTTTTTCTTTAGACTTGCTATTCTGGCAAAAACTTAATTTAACTCCACTCTTTTCTAAAAGAAAGAGAAAGAAGAAAGCTACTTTCCGTTTTTCGTGGGATTATGTGAAGCTTTTCATATCGGGAAATCAATTTTTCAGGAAAGTTGGAGAATTTTTTAAAAAAGAAATTAAAAATTACTTGTGCTTTGGCGCAGTATTTATCTTTTATTTTACGATAAGGAATGCGGTTATCGGCGCGTTTGGTGGGCTGGCAAGTGAAGTGACCCATCTTGGTTCTTTTTCTAGGATTTATTACTTTTTTTGGCTTTTCTGGCAATACATAAAAAAACTATTTTTTCCTTATCCTTTGATCTTTATCAACGAACTTACCGAAAAGCTGAACTTATCTAGTTTCAAGTTTTTGGCTTTAGTTTTTTTATTTTTGGCATTCTGGGTTTTTCTTTTTTTCGCTGTCAAAACAAAAAGAAAAATTGTCGCTTTTTCCTTGTTTTGGATATTTATTTATGTTTTACCAATGCTCGTTTTTTACAATGTTGCAGGAGACAACATTTTTGCCGAAAGATATCTTTTTGTATCCACTATTGGTTTTAGCTTGATGGCGTCATATTTTTTGAATTATTTTTGGAGAAAAGGTAAAACTTTAAAATACATGGTTTCTCTATTTTTGTTTTTAGTTATTTGCTTATCATTTTGGATAGTTTATAACCGAAATAAAACTTGGAAAAGCGATATAACTTTTTTTGAAGCAAATATAAAACAAAACCCAAATGTTTCAAAAAACCGGGAATATCTGGCAGACGTCTTAAGAGAGCAAGGCGACATTGAGGGCGCTAAAATTCAATGGGAAGAGATTGTCAGAAGGGACCCGAACTGGAAATACGTAAGCCACTCTTACAATAATATTGGCGATTATTACAGGCAAAAAGGTGATTTTGAAAAGGCGCAAGAGTATTACGAAAAAGCAATTCAAGCTTCAGACAGAGACGGAAACTACAAAAGTTACAACAATATGGGAGCTTTGATGATAGAGCAGAGTCAATACCTTAAAGCACTTTTATATTTTTGCAAAGCTTTAAAAGTAGACTCTTTGGCTCCGGAACCATTGAATAACTTTAACCGAATTGCCTCAATGGTAGCTTCAGTTGATTCAGAGAACTTTATCTTTCTGTATATGGATGTTATGGACGGACAAGAGTTTAAAAAATCAGAAGCTCAAAGAGTGTTTTTCAAAAGAAAGGAATGTCTCTATGATAATTGTTTTTATGTTTTTTCTCCGCAATTGCCTCAAAACGAAATTATGCTGCCATTTTTGATTATGGCGAAAGCTTTTCCCGAAGAAATAGTCCAAGTTAGTAATCCTCAGTTTAACCAAAAAACCAACGAAATAGCTATAAGTGTGGATAAAAAATATCAAGACAGATTAATTACCTTTTATTTTCCAACCTGCGAGGGAGTGTATTATGAAGTCGCGACGGGGGATTAGTATAAGCGATGGGAATTCGAATCAATGTTGGGAAACTATGACCAATCAAAATATCAAATTTCAAAGCTCAAATTTCAAATGAAATCCAAAAACTAAATGCCAAAAATTATTTGAGATTTTGGATTTTGTTTGTCATTTGGATTTTGTCATTTGGATTTTTCAAACATTGATCTTTGTTAGCGTAGATGATTAGAAAATTAAAGTAATTCTTTAAACATGGAATTATCGGTCATTCTCCCATCTTATAATGAGGCCGAAAACTTAACACCGTTGCTTCGGGACTTAAGAGACAAACTGGATAAACTGAAAATCCAGTATGAGTTGATTGTCGTTGACGATGGCTCAACTGACAATACTCAAGCAATTTTGGACTCTTTGAAAAAAGAAATACCGGCATTGAAAAATATTAGGATTTGGCCAAATTCAGGATTTAGTACCGCTGTGATTCGCGGTTTGGGAGAAAGCCGAGGCGATGCTCTGGCTTTTATGGATTCTGACGGCCAAGTTGATGCCAAATATCTTGTTGAAATTTTTTTAAAACTTAAGAAAGATAATCTTGATATTTGCAAAGGGAAGAGGGTAAAAAGAAATGACGGTTGGCAGCGTAGATTTTTCAGTAAAATTTATAATTTTCTTTTCAGACTGATGTTCGGTGGCAATTTTGACGATATCGGCGGAAAGCCAAAAGTTTTCACCAGGCATTTTTACGAAGACATAAAACCTGAATCAAAAGCCTGGTTTATTGATAATGAATTTATGATTAAAGCCATCAAAAGGGGATACAAGATAGGCGAGTTTCCCGTGATATTTAATCGCCGACAAAGAGGAAAATCGAAAGTTAGACCGTCTACAGCTTGCAGTTATCTTATCGATATGCTCAAGTGGTGGTACTCTAAAAAATATTAAAAGAAAAATGGAAAAATTTTTATACGATTACTTTTATAAAATAGAAGATAAACACTGGTGGTTTCAAGGCAGAAAAGAAATTCTTTTGCGCTTGATCGATAAATATTATAGACCCGAACCTAATTCAAAAGTTTTGGACATCGGCTGCGGAACGGGAATGATGCTTAAAAGTTTATCAAAATACGGCGAAGTTTATGGTTTGGACAAAAATGAAAAAGCGATTGCCTACAGTAAAATTAGATCGCCCAAGGCAAAAATAGTCTTGGGCTCGTTTCCGGAAAATATGCAAAATCTGCTCCCCTTGAAATTTGATTTGATTACAGTTTTAGACGTGCTTGAACATATTGATGATGACACAAAAGCCTTGGAAGCGATAAAGAATATTTTAAAACCCAATGGTATTTTAATTATTACGGTGCCAGCCTATAAATTTTTATGGACGCATTTTGACGAGGTCAACCAGCATAAAAGAAGATATACCAGAAGAGAGTTGTCGGAAAAAATTACGAAAGCAGGTTTTAAAATTGAAAAAATTTCTTATTTTGACACGTTCCCTTTCGCGCCGGCAGTTGTAGTAAAATTTTTAGAGCATATTTTTTCGCGGAGCGAAAAAAATAATCAACTTGGTCTCCAAATGTCCCTTCATTCATTTGATCGGTTTTTTAAATGGTTATTTTCTTCAGAAAAGCATTTTTTGACCAATATAAATTTTCCCTTTGGCATTTCCATCGTCGCCATCGCCGCGCTGGACTAACAAAAATAATACTTCCCAAGTCTCTCAAGAACATTTTTCTGGATATTTCTAGAGACAATAGAAGACGCTTAAATCCGTAAAAGTCCAGCGGAGGAATGCCCTCCGCTGGACTTCAGGGAATTTTACATAAAATATGCCCACCAAAAGACCGCCGTTACTGAACAATGAAATTTATCATATTGTTAACCGTGGAGTGGGAGATTCTTTAACTTTTCAGGATATCGACGACTATTACCGAGGAATTTTTTCTCTTTACGAATTTAATACCATATATCCAATAGAAATTCGTAAACAACGAGAAAAACGCCGGCTTATAAAAGCTCGTGGAGATCAACAAAGCGAAGATATTCGCGATTTATTCGTAGAGATTTTAGCGTTTTGTTTTATGCCCAATCATATTCATTTGCTTTTACGCCAAATAAAAAATAATGGAATTTCTGACTTTATGAGAAAGTACGGCACAGGTTACGTTTCTTATTTCAATAAAAAATATGAACGTAAAGGTCATCTTTTTCAGAGCAGATTCCGTGCCATTCATATCAAAACAGATGAACAATTGAAAAATGCATTTGCTTATATCCATACCAATCCAGTTTCCTTAATAGAACCCAACTGGAAGGAAAAGGGTATATCTAACCCGCAGAAAGCAATTAAGTTTTTAGAGAATTATAAATGGTCTAGCTATCAGGATTATATTGGTAAAAAAAATTTTCCCTCTGTCACAAATCGACAATATTTATTAAAGATTCTCAGCGGGACAGAAGGGTGCAGGAAATATGTTGAGGCCTGGGTTAAATATAAGGGTGAAATAAAAACACTCGGAAACATTATTTTAGAGTAATTATTTTCGGATAATTTTATAAAACATACTGGCGAAAAGTCCAGCGGAGGAATGTCCTCCGCTGGACCCTCCGCTGGACTTTCTAGTTTTCCACAGGTTGGTGAGAATTCTTTATGTTATAATTACCGAATATCGATGGTCGAGATTTAAGTTAAATTATGAGTATTTTTCAGAACGGAAAATATATTTCTCTCAGAGAAGCTGCCAAGATGTCCGGATACGCGCCAGACTATGTTGGTTTTTTGATTAGGAAAGGAAAAATTCAAGGAAAAAGAGTTTATACCAATGTTTCTTGGCAGGTTAGCGTACAGAGTTTAACCAAATACTGCAAAAGCCAGAAATCAGCAATTATCGAGTCTCGAGACTTCCATTTATCCAAGAAAAAATATCTTACACTCAAGGAAGCCGCAAAGTTTTCCGGTTATAGCTCAGATTACGTTGGTTACCTTATTAGGTCAAAGAAAATCGCCGGCAAGAAAATTTATTCTGGAATTTCTTGGCTGGTAAACGAAGAAATTCTTAGACAATACCTAGAATCAGGAATTAAAAAGAAAGATTCTAGAAGAAAATATTCCGACAAAAATCGAGCTGTTTTGCTTGGAGACAGCTTACTTTTTGTCAGAAAAGAAATTTCTCTTTGGACAAGAGCTGTTCGCGCGTTTTTGAAAAGTTCGAAATACGGCACCGCTTTTGCAATTCTTGGAATAGTTATTTCCGGCGCGCTTTTGGTTTGGGCAGTTACTCCAAAAAATCCTATTCAGACCATTGAAATTTTTCCAGTTCAGTTTGATGGCGACTGGCAGAATTCTCAAAACGCAATGGGTCAGCCAGATGTTGCCGAAAATGGCGATCTTAGTTCTTTTTCAGAATTAAATTCTGCTACTTACCAGCAAGGTTTATTGAGTTTGATTGTTTCAGAATTTAGCGCGATACCGCAAATTTTCGAAGGAGCAGGAGAAGAGATTCAACAAGCGCAGCCAACTCCAGAGCCATCGATAACGCCTGAACCAGAAGGAAACACTGAAGGGCAGCAAACAGAAAACCAAGAAGAACAACCAACGCCATCAGTTGAAAATGAAAATCACAATGAAGAAAATCAAATATCCGGGATAACGCCTTCGCCAACACCCTCCGTCGCTTCCGCCTCTGCTGAAGCTACGGCGGACAAGGAAGCTATGGAGGGCAAGCCAGACGAAAGTTCTTTACCAGAAGAGAACGTCCAAAATGAAAACCCAGCCGAAACTCAAATTCCTTCGGAAACTCCATTAGAAACTCCTTTAGAGAATCTGACAGAAACTCCAACAGAAACCTTATTAGAGACTCCCTTAGAGAGTCAGGCAGAGACTCCAATAGAAACTTTATCAGAATCAGAAACGCCTTTGGCAACGCCATTGATAGAGGAATCTATGGGAACTGCTGAACCCCAACCAACCGAATTGCAACAGACTGAAGAAACTCCGTTGATGGAAGAAATTTCAAATGTTCCAAAACCTCAAGCGGCCGAAATTCAGCAAACAGAAAACAGCCAGCAAGAAGCGCCAACTTCTTTTTTCCAATCCGCAAAGAAGTTTATTGCTCAGGGTTTAAAAAATACTTTTGGCAATATTGTAAAAGCAAAGCATATTCCTAATTTCGAAGAGCTGAAAGAAAAAGAATTTGTTTCGGCAAAAATTAAATTGTCTTTTGCCATTGGAGAAAAATCCAGCGATCTGCAACAGATTTCAGGACCGCAGCCTAATTTAACTCCGGAATTGTCGCCGGAACTTTCGTCAGAGCCAACACCCGCCTCCGCTGAAGCTTCGGAGGACAAGCCCGCCGACACTCCTACTCCAGAACCAGCCCCAGAATTAACTCCTGAAGAAATTCTCGAGCTAACACCAGAACCAACGGTCGAACAAACCCCAGAACCGACTCCGGTTATTACGCCTGAATCAACGCCAGAGCCCACGCCTCCAGACACACCAAGCCCCTCCGTCGCTGAAGCTATGGAGGGCGAGCCAGAACCAGCGCCCCAGCCCACGCCCGAAATCACCCCAGAAATTATGCCCGCCACCCCAACAGAAACTCCTCTTACTTTTTGGCAAAGGTTAATAAACTTTTTTGGATTAACTGCCAAGGCGCAGGAAGAATCTTCTCCAGCGCAAACCTCTCAAGAGCCAACTCCAACAGAAGTTTTGCCAGAACCGAGCGAAATTTTACCAACAGAAACAATTACTGAAACGCCTGCGGCTACACCTACTGAAACCATAGAAGAAACAGCAATTCCCTAGGCAACTGAAACTCCTATATCTACCGAAACACCAGCAGAAACAATAACTCCCGCCGAAAATCAAGAAGCAACGCCAATTCCTGAAATTTCTCCGGAAGCTTCGAAAGGTATTCAGCCATCTTCGGATTTTCTAAATTTGGACGCAAGAATAATTCTTTCGTATTCTTTGGACGGGAAAAACTGGCAGCAGCTCGATGTTATTTCTTCTTATCCTTTGTCTAATGCTCTGAACGGCGGTTATTTTGAGTACGAGGCGCCGTTTTTGACGGACTGGGAAGACGTTAAAAATCTTAAAATAAAATTTGAAGGCGTTGTCGGCGGGGAGACGCAAGTGGTTGTATATCTCGACAGCGTGTGGGTAGAAGCGAGTTATAAAGAAAAAGAAGAGGAAGAGGAATTTGAATTAAGAGCTGTGAAATCAGACTGGCGGGCAGACGAAGAGCCGGAATTTGAAATTGTTTTAAAAAATCAAAATGTTTTTGAAAGCGCGGTAAATCAAGTGTCTTCAATTTTTGCGGAGGAGCCAAAGGTTAAGGCTCATTTGCTGAAGCCAGACAAGGAAGAGTTAGATCTCCAAGAAGATAAAGATTTCAGCGCCGAAACGCACTCACCGACGCGAATCAAACTTTTCAAACAAAACCTAAGACCCGGCAGACACACTCTTAATGTTGAATATGAAAAAGACGGCAAGATCTATAACTTAGAACAAGATTTTACCTGGGGCGTTTTAGCGATTAATACTAACAAATCGATCTATCTTCCAAATGAAACAGCTTACTTACAAATGGGAGTTTTATCTGATACCGGTCATACGGTTTGTAATGCTAATTTGAAATTGGAAATTACTTCGCCTGACGGCGGGAAGGCAGTATTAAAGACGAGCGGAACTGAAGAGGCCCTGTTTCAAGTTCCAGCAACTGATTCAGAAGAAGAGGCTTCTGTTAAAGAAAGCCAAGGGCCAGCGCCCACTGAAACTCCAGCAAATATTAATGAAACGGCAGAGAACAGTTCTCCATCGCCGTCTCCAGAACCATCTATACCGGCAGAAACAACAGAGATCGGGTCTCTGTCAACTCCGTTACCAAATCTAGAAACGCCTGTGCCAGAGGAGACTGTTGTACCGGCAGAGTCTCCGGCGACAGTAGAAACGCCATTGCCAACGGAATCTGTGGCACCAACCGAATCGCCGACGCCAACAGAGTCGCCAGCACCGACGGAATCACCTCTGTCAATCGAGCCGACAGAATCACCAACGCCGACAGAATCAACAGAAGCGATAGAATCACCTTTGCCAACAGAATCCGTAGTGCCGACCGAGTTGCCGACGTCGACAGAATCTGCCGCGCCAGCAGAGTCACCGACGCCAACAGAGTCGCCGATGCCAACAGAATCCGCGGAGCCGGTAGAGCCAACAAACACACCTTTGCCCAGCGAAACTTTACAAGCCGAGCCGTCTCCGTCTCCACTGCAGGAGGCAAAAAATAATTCCAATTTTTCAGCAAGCCTTAGTGATAAAATCATGAACCCTTCCCCGCAGCAAGCCCCGTACAACAACAAGTTGTCTACGGGGCAAATTGCGGGGTATCCCGTTGCGAACGGGACAAGTTCTTTTTGCGGCTTTCATCCTACCCGCAGTAAACTGTGGGACATTCTCGCCGCAAAAATAAAACTTTTTGGAATTTCAAGTGTTAAGGCACAGGGCGCGGCTGATGATATTTCTTCTTTTGGAGTAATAGAAAGAAGTTCTGAATGTAGCGGAAATTCGGTTACTTTTACTCCTGATTATTCTGCTTATTATCAGATTGGCAGGGCAGGAATATATAAAATGAAGCTGACTAATCTGGATAACGGCTACAGTATTGATGATTCTTTTGAGGTTCGCGATTGGGTTCCTTTTGAAGTAGAAAGAATAGGGCCAACGAGAATTTATCCGCCGGCAGCGTATGAGATGACTTTTAAAATTAAGGTTAATCAGGATTTTACTGGCCAAATTGTGGAAACAGTGCCAGGATCATTTGAGACTGTGAATCAGGAATCACGAATCAGGAATCACGAATCAGGAGAACTCGTAATTCATAATTCCCAATTCATTATTCAAGAGCAAGCTAGTGGCGAAAAAGCATTGATTTGGGAGAATATCGTTCTGCAAGAGGGCGATGGAATTGAACTTCGCTATCAATTTGACGCGCCGGATATCAGCCCATATCTTTATTTGCTGGGACCGTTGCAATTTCAAACGAATAATGCGGTTTTAGTTTCGCAATACATTGCGAAAGAAACCCAAAATGCAATTGATAATGTTTTAGCTTACCTCGGCGCGAAAGATGAACGTACTAAACTTAGTTTCACACAAGGTCAATTCACACAAGATCAAGATAATGAACGTACTAAACTTAGTTTAGTACAAAGTGGTGATGGTTCGTGGAGTGTTGCATTCAGCGAGGCGAGGCCCGCTTCCGAGGTAATCTTCAGCGAGGCGAGGCAGTGGCAGATTGCTTCTGACGTAACCTGCGGGTTCGGGTCTGATATCGGCGGAGGGCAGTGCCGCGGTACGATCACGACGACTGGTGCGGGTACGTGGTCTGTACCATCTGATTGGT
>Ga0100387_10004864_pt1 | contig 10984 bp, 12 predicted proteins | sample CryGeymeta201511_FD_81547 | JGI IMG/M metagenome (GOLD analysis project Ga0100387, IMG submission 81547) | Groundwater microbial communities from Crystal Geyser aquifers in Utah, USA - Crystal Geyser metaG 2015-11 | ecosystem: Environmental > Aquatic > Deep subsurface > Groundwater | place... | reverse complement strand
TTCAGTATCAGTTTCAATTAGCGCAACAATATTATATTCCACTATTACAGACATGGGGACTGGATATCCAGGATACATCAGTATTAGATATTGGCTGCGGTAACGGGGGATTTTCATCTGCATTTGTCGCGGCGGGCGGGAGATGTACCGGTGTAGAGATCCGCACGGTTCCCTGGGACATGGTGGGGGGCAATCCCAGGTTTCTCGTACAGGATATCACTGCCACAGATGCCCCTGAAGTTTTGAATGCGCCCTTTGATATCATCATTCTTCGCGACGTGATCGAACATATTACCATACCATTGAAATCACACTTTCTTCGGGCTATCCACCGACTCATCCATTCCCGGTCGAGAATATTGGTCACATTTCCACCCTTTTATTCGCCCTTCGGACTACATCAGCAGACACTCCTTAAAAGTAAATTGAGAAAAGTCCCGTTTCTAGGTTGGATACCCGGTTTTATCCTCAACCCTGTTTTAGCCATATCCGGTGAAAAATTACCGGATATCCAGGAAGTCAGATCTATCAGACAGTGTCGGATGACGATAGGGGCATTCAAAAAACTGATTCAAAGCACGGGATACACTATTTTAAAGGAAAAATATTTCCATATCCGCCCGTCGCACGAGATCCGCTACGGGTGGAAAACCAGGGAATCTGCCTTTGGAAATTTTCCCTTATTGAGAGAGATTGTTAATTTAGGGACAGTGTATTTGCTGGAAAAATCAGACTGACACCCAGTTGCGCATGAATAACATCCGCAGGACAGCATAAAAAAAGGTGAGTATACGACATCGGACGTGACCCGCGGTGATGTCATAACCGGCTCTCTGTATCACGCCTGAACCCCACTAATAAAGGATATGTATTGCATTTTGATAAAGCGTATGTAATTGGATTTCCCAACCCCAAAAATGACCGGTTAAACCGCTTCTATAATTCCTGTGAAGCGGCCGGAGTCGAAGCCGAACTGTTCCCTGCCATAGAAGGCAATAAGATCGACCTAATCCCCTGGATAGACGCCGGCTATCTCACAAAGGACTTTCAAATGAATATGCCCGGGAGTCTTGGTTGTCTTCTCAGCCATGTGACATTATGGGAGAAAATTTATCACGACCCTGCGGTGGAGATTGCCCTGATCTGTGAAGATGATGCTTTGCTTCACCGGAATTTCTTGACAAAATTAAATGTAATCGGTTGGAAGGAAATCCCGGAGGATTGGGATATCATCCGGCTGGCATGTCATAAAATAACCGGTGAGCGCGTCTCGGCGCACGTATTAAAACCGCCAAACAATTATATTAAAGGGGCAAATTCAGGCACTTACTGTTACCTTATCAACGCATCCAGAACATTAAAGCTAAAGCAGATTCTGACCCCTTATCAAAATCGAAAATCCATGGACGTATTGTTGAAAACGAAGTCTGATCAGTACCATCTCTATGTCCTTCGCACCCCTCTTGCACGGGAGCAGCGATTCCGGTATTCGATAAGAAGGGATATGAATCTCATGTATAGTGGTGGAAGGTTCATTAGCCGGATCGAAAACTGGATTACCCGCAGGTGGTTCCGATAGCAACGTCCCTCATATTAGTTATCACCGATAACTACAGCAATACTATGGTAATCTCAACTATGCTACGGTGTTTTTCACCAACACGGCGGCAGTTCCATGTATAAACGCCGGGAAACACTCTCTTCGGGCTGGTGTATCTTTCATCTTTACCCTGTCATCCTGGTATAGCCGCTTTGGGTGTAAGGTAAATTAGAGTAAGATGACAGGCTGAAGGTTTTAGGTATACAGAACCGTTGCTCCGGCTGCTTTTTCATAAAATTGTCCAACGGTCAGGATCCCTTTCACCAGATCCAGGAGGTCTTCCCGTTTGAGTTTAAACATATCCATTGCCAGTTTACATCCATAAATCTCGCCGCCGGCATCAGATATCATTTCCAGGAATTCGCCTACAGGTGGGATATCCAATTTCTCCATTTTATTTTTCATCAGCCGGGTTGCCAGATTGGATACGCCGGGAATCGCACCCAGAAGTGTGGGGAATGGGGTCGTAATGGGAAACCCCAGCATGGGCATCGCCATGTTCATTGCAGAATTACCCACGGTCGGGATCTTTAAATGATCCACTGTCTTTTTCATGAGAGCGTTCAGCCCAAAAAAAGTGAAAAACATACTGGCTTCAATGCCTTCCATCCGGGCGCCGTTTGCCAGGATTAGTGCGGGATACACCCCTTCAAGGGTTCCTTTGGTGCAGATGATGGCCACTTTTTTAATGGGTTCGGGCGGTTCGTTTGTCATGATTATCCCTTCTGTGATGGTTAGATACAACCATCCGGTTTTGTGATTCCGGCAATGCGTGCAGCTTTTTTTGCAGGACCTCCGGGGAATAATTCGTATAATTTTTTGGTGGGCACGCCCCCGGTTTTGACAAGTCTCCGGATGGATGGTCCTGTCCCGTTTTTTTCAAATTCCTGACGCATAAAATAGATCACTGTAAAGTGCCGATCGGTTAATTCTTCAATCCCTTCTTCTCTGGCGATTTCTTTGGCAATACCGATAGTCCATTGAGAATAATCCAGTAAATATCCCTGATCGTCCAAAGCGACGAGCGTCCCTGCAATTTCTTTTAGAGACATTCTTTGTACTCCTTGAGTTCTTGTAATCTGTTTCGCAACAATTCACAGTTTGAGGTGGTGACGATGGGTTGATAATGGGTATTCAGACCATCATCAACGTAGATAATTTATGAACTGGAATGTACAATAACCATAAAAATCAATTTGACTGCTGGGTAAAAACCGACCAAACAGACTACCGCCGTGAACAGCCAGGGATTGACATCAGTTTGATCAGAGATGGAATAAAAGTATATCTATATGGTTGGAGCAAGAACTGAAGAATGAACGCATTCAGACGTATGGGACGGAATAATGTGCTGTGAATCTAGACCTTATTTCTTACATAGATCAGTTTAAACCGGCCTTTTGGGCTTTCGCGTTGTTCAATCTCATACTTTTTCAAAGAACTGATCAGGGGTGTCAGTTTTTGAAATCCATAATTTCTGGAATCAAAGTTTGGTTGTTTTTTTTGCAGAAGACTCCCCACGTCTCCTAAAAATGCCCATCCGTCGTCATCCGCCAGATCGGATATTGTTGTGGAGATCAGTTTAATGACCTTGGGAGTGATTTTATCAAATTCTGTTTTAGGTCTGGTTTTACTTTTTGTCTGTTCGGATTCATTGTCATCAGTGGAGGACTTCAGAATTTCCAAATAAATGAATTTGTCACAGGCGACAATAAAGGGATCCGGAGTTTTCTTTTCGCCGATACCGATGACATTCATTCCCGCTTCCCGAAGACGGGTAGCCAGCCGTGTAAAATCGCTATCACTGGATACCAGGCAAAATCCATCCACCCGCCCGGAATACAAAATATCCATCGCATCGATGATCATGGCGGAGTCGGTGGCATTCTTTCCGGTAGTGTATCCGTATTGCTGAATGGGCGTGATAGCGTTCTCCAGTAGAATATTTTTCCATTTGGAAACCTTCGGATTCGTCCAATCCCCATATATACGTTTGATCGTGGGGTTGCCATATTTCGCAATTTCTTCCATCATCTCTTTGACATACGCAGACGGTATATTATCTCCGTCAATTAATACAGCGAGTTTTAAATCCATTACATTTACCTGTTTTATGGTTAAGTCAATTTACCCACCGGGTAGGAAATAATAAAGGTGGTTCCTTCATTCATTTTGCTTGCGATGACAATCGTTCCGCTGTTTAGCTCAACAAATTCTTTGCAGAGTAGAAGTCCTAATCCGCTCCCTTTTTCACCATCGGTTCCGGAAGTTGAAATATTATTATCCGGATGGAACAGCCGGGGTATGATGTTCTCCGGAATTCCTATACCGTTATCGGATATTCTGATTTCGACCATTTGTCCTATCCGTTGCGCACTGAAGCGGATATTCCCGTGCTTTGATGTAAATTTGATCGCATTTGTGAACAGATTCGACAGAATATTTTCTGTGGTATAACGATCTGCGGGAATACCGATATCTTCAGGTATGTTAATGATGACGGAAATATTTTTTCCATGCCCCGGATAGATAGGTATCAACCGTTTCCTCAATCAGGGTTTTCAGGTTCAGGTTTTCCGCATTTATCTCAATTTTATCCCGTTGCACTCTCGCCCATAACAATAAATTCTCCAGCAATTCAAACGCCCGGTTCGAGGATTTATCCAATTCGGTGATGATCTCACTCCGGCCATCATCACTTAAACTGGAATAACCAAGCTTTAGCATTTCGATATAACCCAGAATCGTATGGAACGGATTTCTCAGATCGTGAGCGATAATTGAGAATAATTTGTACTTGTTTGCATTGGTTTGTTCCAACTGGGCATTTTTCTCATGAAGGGAGGAATAATAAAAATCTGCTTTGTATTTATAAAAGTAAATACCCCCAAGACCCAAAATCAGGATCAGCAAATGGATCCCCGACGAAGCGAGGATATGCCGGCGCATTGCATTTATGTTGTATTCTGCTGGGAAAGTCACGCTGATTCCTCCCCGGATATCCCCCAATTTATACCCTTGTTTCGCATGGCATTGCAGGCAGCTTTTTTTTTACAGTCAACAGCGGAGCCATATACCGGTACGACGAACCGGCTTCTGACTTTACGAGTTCCAGGACCTCCTGTATTCCGTCTTCAATCGTTTTCAGCGCCAGGTTTTCCCGGTTATCGGCTTTATTTTCCGGGCGAATCGGATTCAGACTAGTGAGGTGAAACGTAACATCATTGACATTCTCATTTAATTCTCCGATCTGCCGGGTCATGAATGCCGGATTAAATTTTTGTCAGTTTTAATCCTTCTGTCGTAGTCAGATCTCGCAGTGGATCTTCAAGATAAGGGTTGGGTTGAGTTTCAGGGGTAACCGGCATATATACACCGCCATGGCGGGCATTCCAGGAACGAGTGAATAGGAGCTGATCAAAAAAAGCATGTGATTTTTTGAGAATCACATATTGATTATTGGATATAACCAGGATGCAGTTCCAGGTGAATGAGATGGTGATAATGATCACCCAGATGAGGATTATCCAGATAACATATTTTTTTTCACCGTTACTCCAAGACTGGATAATCAGTGAGGGTGGAAACACGAATTAACAGTGCACGATGGATGAAAGATTCCGTAGATTTTTCTTCAACAGGCGCTATTTTGATGCTGATAATTGGTGATTTAGAAGATGTCAATTTGTTTAGGAACCATATCAAATTTATCTATTCTGTGTACGATCTTTCAAATATAGTATGTGAAATTTAAAGATTCATTCTTCAAAATACACAAGTATAAGTTCGGGCAATCCGGATTTGAATTATTTTAAAAATATAGGAGTGGTATGAGGCTTATGTAGTGAAGACGTCGATTTACTACGATACCGGTTTGGCAGATTTCGGGTATAAGGTGAAAATTGAACATCATAATATGCAATCCTGTCATTTTTTCGAAAGGGAAAACTGCTGTAAATTACAGGTCAATATGGCAGACTTTAATTTACAATCACCGTTTGAACCCCGGGGTGACCAACCCAATGCCATTCGGGAACTCGTACATGGGATCCACACCGGTAAAGCCTTCCAGACGCTGCTGGGTATCACGGGTTCCGGTAAGACATTTACCATGGCGAACGTGATCCAGGAGGTCCAAAAACCAACATTGGTTCTGTCTCACAATAAAATTCTTGCTGCACAGCTCTATGGTGAATTCAAATCTCTCTTCCCCCGGAATGCAGTAGAATTTTTCATATCATACTATGATTATTATCAACCGGAAGCCTATTTACCCGTGACCGACACATTCATTGAAAAAGACTCATCCATTGATGAGGAAATTGACCGTCTTCGTCTGCGGGCGACCACATCGCTCATGAGCCGCAAAGATGTGATCATTGTGTCATCCGTAAGCTGTATTTATGGTATTGGATCTCCCCAGGATTATAAAGCGATGCTGGTACCCCTGGAGGTGGGGAAATCCATCAATTTGAAACAGACGGTGAAACATCTGGTGGATATTCATTACCGCCGAAACGATCTCGCGCTGGAGCAGGGAATTTTCCGGGTTCGGGGCGATGTGCTGGAGATCTTTCCTGCGTATGATGAAACCGCCATTCGGGTGGACCTTTTCGGCGACGAGGTTGAATCTATTTATCGGTTTAATGTTCTGACAGGTGAAATTTTGGAGAAGGTCGATGAATTTTATGTATATCCTGCTAAACATTTTGTGACGACACGGGAAAATATCAACCGTGCGTTGGAAGATATTCGTGCAGAATTATCAGTGCAACTGAACGCACTCCGGAAACAGGATAAACTCTTGGAGGTCCAGCGATTGGAACAGCGAACCCATTTCGATATGGAAATGATGATGGAACTGGGATATTGCTCCGGTATCGAAAATTATTCCCGCCATCTTGAGGGGCGTAAACCTGGTGTCCGTCCCCATACGTTACTGGACTTTTTCCCAAAAGATTTTCTCATGTTTATCGACGAATCTCATGTTTCCGTCCCGCAAATCGGGGGCATGTTCAATGGGGACCGATCCCGGAAAACCACCTTGGTGGATTATGGATTTCGACTGCCTTCGGCGCTGGATAACCGGCCCATGCGATTTGAAGAATTTGAGAAAGTACTAAATCAGGTAATCTTTGTATCTGCGACACCCCGGGAATACGAGCTGATCAAATCGGGAGGCGTTATCGTTGAACAGATAATTCGTCCCACCGGCTTACTGGATCCTGAAGTTATTGTACGACCCTCACGCGGACAGATTGACGATGTTATCGGAGAGATCAAAACCCGGAGCGCGAGGGAAGAGCGTATTCTCATCACGACGCTTACCATCCGGATGGCAGAAGACCTGACGGATTATCTGCTGGGCGCCGGGATAAAAACCCGGTATATGCACAGCCGGGTGGAGACCATTGAAAGGGTGAGAATCCTGCGGTCACTCCGGTTGGGAGAATTTGACGTACTTGTAGGGATCAACCTGCTCCGTGAAGGGCTTGATCTGCCCGAAGTGTCGCTAGTTGCCGTGTTTGATGCAGATAAAGAAGGATTTTTGCGCTCAAGATCGTCCCTCATGCAGGTTTCCGGTCGTGCTGCCCGGAATGTGAGGGGTCGTGTTATTTTTTATGCGGACAAGATCACGGATTCCATGCAGTTTGTTCTGGATGAGACTAAACGGCGGCGAAATATCCAGGAAGCCTACAACCGTGTCCATCACATCACCCCAACAACCATTTATAAATCTGTGGAGGATATCCGGCTGACCACCTCCGTTGCAGATGCAGAGACAGATTATATTTCCGATATTCCTGACATTCTGCCCGAAACCACCCTGGACAATGTTGAGGACAAAGACCTGCTGGCAACCTTAAAACGACGGATGCTACACTGTGCGAAGGAATTGCAATTTGAACAGGCAGCATTGATCCGCGATAAAATTCTGGAGATCGAAAGCAAACTGAAACAGGCGGCATCATGAACAAGCGGTTCAGGGTTTTGGTCATTGGCAGCGGCGGCAGAGAACATGCCATTGTATGGTCTTTTGCTCGTGATCCGCTCGTGGAGAAAATATTTTGCGCCCCCGGTAATGGCGGAACGGCGCTGCTGGCTGAAAATGTTGCCGTTTCTCAAGAAGATTTTAAGGGTCTGGTCCGGCTGGTGAGAGCGCAGCAAATCACATTTACCGTCGTGGGTCCCGAATTGCCCCTATCCATGGGAATTGTTGATCACTTTCAGTCCGAAGGAGAATTGATCTTTGGTCCGACAAAAGCTGCTGCCCGGTTGGAAAGCAGTAAAGTATTCGCCCGGGAATTCATGCAGCGTCACCGGATCCCCCAACCGGAATTTATTGTCTGTGATACGATTGAAGAGGCAAAAAACGCTCAAAAATCTTTTGGATACCCCGTCGTCGTAAAAGCAGACGGTCTCGCTGCCGGGAAAGGCGTAATCATTTGCAGGGATCAGGATGAGTTTGAATCGGCATTGAACCGTATGTTTACCCGCCGGGTATTCGGTTCTGCCAGTGAGCGCGTCACGATTGAAGCGTGCCTTATGGGAGATGAATTATCTGTTTTTGCGGTATGCGACGGAGACTCGTATGTGGTTCTCAATTCGGCGCAGGATCACAAACGGTTATTGGATGGGGATTTGGGTCCGAATACCGGGGGGATGGGCGCCTATTCTCCGACGAGGCTCGCAACCCCGGAACTGATGGATAAAATCCATTCATCGGTTCTGATCCCGACCTTAGCGGGATTGAAACAGGAAGGCGTCTCGTATAAAGGATTTTTGTACGCCGGGCTGATGATCGTAAGCGGGAATCCTTACGTCATCGAATTTAATGTGCGGATGGGGGATCCTGAAACGCAAGCCGTTCTGCCATTGCTCAAATCCTCTTTTGTCGAACTCATTTTTGCAGCGATCCGCGGGCGGCTGAATACGGTGAAACCGGAAACATCCGGGAAGACCGCAGTGACGGTGGTATTAGCGTCTGAGGGATATCCGGGAACGTATCCGAAAGGGATGGTGATCGCCGGATTGGCAGACACAGACGCACACTTGATCTTTCACGCAGGCACCCGACGGCTTTCAGATCAGTCTGTCGTTACTGCCGGAGGCAGAGTGCTAAATGTGTGTGGTTTGGGTGAGACGCTTGCCGAGGCTATACGGTTAGCATATACAACTATTGAAACCGTCCGGTTTGACCACATGACGTTTCGTCGTGATATTGGTCAAAGAGGACTCCAATACGAGGTAAGGGAATAAAATGGTTGATATCGAAAAAATCAGAAAATCCGTGGGCATTGTGGGCGAGTCCGAACTGATCCGGGATATGTTGATGCTGATCGGGCAGGTGGCGGACACCGACATCAGCGTGCTTGTCGATGGTGAATCCGGGACTGGGAAAGAGATGGTTGCGAAAGCCATCCATAAAAACAGCCGCCGGAAATTTGAGCCGCTGGTCACAGTCAATTGCGGGGCGATCCCTGCAGGTATCATCGAAAGTGAATTGTTCGGGCACAAGAAAGGTTCATTTACCGGCGCATCTGAAGAACGCAAAGGTTATTTCGAAACCGCTCACAAAGGGACAATCATTCTGGATGAAATCGGCGAAACCCCGATAGAGACCCAGGCAAAACTCCTGAGGGTCATAGAACAGGGTGAATTTATGAGGGTCGGCGGGAGTAAAACGGAGCGTGTGGATGTCCGGGTCATCGCTTCAACCAACCGTGACCTGACAGAAGAAGTGCGAAAGGGCAATTTCAGAAAAGACCTGTACTTTCGCCTGAAAACGATCACCATTAATGTTCCGCCATTACGGGAACACTCCAGTGATCTGCACCTGTTTATTGAGCGGTTCGGGTTAGAATTTTGTGCAAAAAACGATATCGTTTTCAAGGGTTTTAGCGCAGATGCCATTAAAGTCATGCGGTCGTATCACTGGCCCGGGAATATCCGCGAACTGAAAAACCTGGTGGAAAGTCTCGTAGTCATTCATCGCAGTGAAAGAATTACAGACCAGGTGGTCAGAAAGGCGCTGGGTCTGAACGTCCAGGATGTAAATATGAATCTACCCATCCTCATGGAGGGTGAATCAGACAAAATGGAACGTGAACTGATTTTAAAACAATTGCTGTATGTCCGGCAGGATGTAAATGAGATCAAACAATTATTGCTTTCTGAATCGGGACCAATGGAGAATGGTGTGTATCCTTCCAATCCGGCGCTTTATTTACCCCCCACGGAACGAAAAGGGAGCTCCCATATTCCCGCCGGAGAGTTTCATGAAGTCGAGGAGGGACGGTTCCGCGCTATAAAAAATGAAGCGATCGGAGAAATTACCATCACTGACCTTGAACATGAGATGATTGAGCGAACCCTTAAAAAATATAACAACAATCGAAGAAAGACCGCACGTGCGCTGGATATTTCTGAAAGAACGTTATATCGAAAGATCAGTGAATATGGCATCCGCAAAATTTAGCATCCTAGCCATAGCGGGACTCCTGCTCACCGGGTGTGGTTATTATTCGCTAAAAGGATCAATACCTGCGCATATTCACAGTATTTCACTCACACCGGTGGTAAATGAATCCAGTGAGTTCGGAGTATCTGAGAATCTGGCGATAAAACTCACCGAAATGTTGATTTCCGATAATGTCCTGAAAGTCACAGGTGAAGATATCGCCGACAGCCGGTTAAATGTGACCATTACATCGGTAAATGATAAACCCTACACCATATCTACACCTTCATCGTTAAATTTTGAAATGGTCGAACAATGGCGGCTGACCATCAGTGTAAAAGTGGTGTGGTATGATATGATGAGAAACGAACCGCTGTTCGACAAAACCATGTCCGACTGGGCTGCCTATGGTACGGGGCTGGACATCCACAGCGATAAAATTGATAACGACAACGACGGATACATTGACGCGGAGGATGATGATGAATTCGGATCTCCCCGGGAAAGTGCAATCGATTTTGCTTTACGAAAATTATCAGAGAGAATTATTACGGAGGTAATCTCAACGTGGTAGAAAAGGAATATATGCAGGCAATCATGATCATCCGGGTGCCGGCACATCTTAACCAAACAGTAACCCTGAACGGATGGGTGTACAATTCACGGAGAAGTGGGAAAATCGGATTTCTTCTTCTACGCGACGGAACAGGTATTATCCAATGTATCATCGTTAAGAATGACGTTGGCGAGGGTCAATTTGAAAACTTTAAAAATCTCACACAGGAATCCTCTGTTTCGGTGACTGGCCTGATTGTGGAAAACCACCGTGCACCCGGCGGATTCGAGTTGCAGACAGCGTCCCTCAGGGTTCACCAGATTTGTGAAGATTACCCGATCACGCCCAAGGAACACGGAACCGAATT
>Ga0100387_10004855_pt1 | contig 10991 bp, 7 predicted proteins | sample CryGeymeta201511_FD_81547 | JGI IMG/M metagenome (GOLD analysis project Ga0100387, IMG submission 81547) | Groundwater microbial communities from Crystal Geyser aquifers in Utah, USA - Crystal Geyser metaG 2015-11 | ecosystem: Environmental > Aquatic > Deep subsurface > Groundwater | place: USA... | reverse complement strand
CGGCTGAAGAAGTTGGGCAATGTTATCCAAAGCAAATAATAAATTATTGATAATTGATAATTGTTTTTCTGACTTCTCCCAAGGTCGCTCTCTTTCTATGTATTTGTCGCAAAAACTAATCAAATCCCAAGTTGAAATTAGCGCCTCATTAAACTTAAATTCTGCTAAAGCCTTTTTATATTTTTGTTGAGTTTTTTTAATTTCTTCTTTTAGTTTTAAGTTTTGAGTTTCAGGGGCGATGAAAACTTCGTTTTCATCTTCACCTTCGCTTCCTTTGGAAGCTCGGTTTTTGAGATTTGACTTTTGAGTTTTGAGTTCCGCAGCTAATGTAACCACCCTCGCCACTAAATTTCCTAACCCGCTTGCCAGGTCAGCGTTATAGCGTTCCTCAAATTTTTGATAAGTGAAGTCTCCATCCTCAGTTGGGGGAATCTCCCGCAAAAGAAAATATCTCACGGGGTCGCAACCGTATTTTTTCACTAGCTCGAAAGGATCAATCACGTTTCCTAAAGATTTTGACATTTTCTGTCCAGCGGAAGTTAAATAACCGTGGACAAAAATTATCTTTGGTAAGGCCAATTTAGCTGAAAGAAGGAATGCTATCCAATATATCCCATGAAATCTTAAAATTCCCTTGCCCACAATATGTAATTTATTTTCATTTTTTTGCCACCATTCTTGAAATTTTTTGCTATTCTCTCCGTAACCCAGGGCATTGACATAGTTAGAAAGAGCGTCAAACCAGGTCCATAAAATTTGGCTTGGATCCCCGGGTACTGGGATTCCCCATCCTCGGCCGCGTTCAGATAACCGCGAAATACAAATATCCTCGAGACCGGAATTTATAAAACTTATGATTTCGTTCTTTCGAACCTGAGGAATTATTTTGGCTTCATCACTTTCAATAATTGTTTTTAATTTGTCTTGATATTTGGAAAGTCGGAAAAAATAATTTTCTTCTTCTACTAAATCGGGTCTCGTTTTATGTTCTGGGCAAAGACCGTTTTCTAACTCATTTTCTTTATAAAATTCTTCACACCCCACGCAATAAAGTCCTCGATAGGACTTTTTATAAATATCTTTTTGGCAGGCTTTCCATAATTTTTGAGCTCCTTTAATATGTCGCTCTTCAGTAGTTCTGATGAAATCATTGAAAGATAAATTTAAGATATCTTTTAGTTCATGGAACTTCTTTGCATTTCTATCTACTAGCTTTTTTACGCTCATGCCTTCTTCCTCAGCTGCTCTCACATTTTTTAGGGAATTTTCATCCGTTCCGGTCAAAAAGAAAACATCCTCAGCTAAAAGCCGATGATATCTCGCAATAACATCAGCTTGAATAATTTCTAAAGCCCAACCTGCATGGGGAAATTCGTTCACATAGGGAAGTGCAGTTGAAAGATAAAACTTTTTATTTTTCTTTGCCATAATCTTAAAAAAGGAGGTTTTACTCCTTTTAATTTTATCATAATTTTGAGTCGGTGAAAATTAAAAAATCATTGGCCTTCCCCGGCTGGGGCCCGCCGAAGGCGGGAGGGTGGTGGGTGGGTTGTCGTCTTTTCTTTTCTTTAAAAAATCTCTTAAAAATTCATAAATTACGCCGGCTAAAGGAATGGCCAAGATTGCTCCCAAAATTCCCCATAATTTTCCCCCCATTAGTACAGCTATCAATACTAGAACTGGCGGTAATCCAATAAATTTTTTTGTTAAAATAGGACTTAAAAGATTCCCTTCTATTTGCTGAATCAAAATAAAGGCAATTAAGATAAAGGTAGCTTTAAGCCAGGAATCAAGGGTAGCAAGAATTGTGATAATTCCCCCGGCAAAAATCGGTCCTAAAATAGGAATCATATTTGTTACTCCGGCAAAGAAACCAAGGGAAGAAGCATAATTGATATTAAACAATTTAAGAGCCAGAAAAGTCATCAGGCCAACAAAAAGACAACATAGAATTCTCGCCCCAAACCAACCGGCGACTTTTTGTTGGCTTTTTTCCAAAAGAGTTAACACCAGAGCCTCATATCTTTTTGGAATAAAAAGCAATATTGCCCGCTCTGTTCCTTTTTCTTCTAAAGAAATAAAAAGAGAAATGGCAAAAATAGTGAGAGTAGCGAAAATTCCTCCAAAAATAGCAGCTATTGCCGAAAGAATATTAGCCGAGGCCCTAGTTAACCACTCCTGAAAAGCCAGGGTAAAACTTTCTGTACTCTCAAAAGCTTCAATTCCTAATTGTTTTAAAGGTGGAGTCAATTTTTCAAAGTATTGAGAAAAAAGCTGGGTGAACTGTTGAATCTCAGAAATAAAAGCAGGAGCAATTAAATAAATTGAGAGGCCTAAAACTCCCAAAAATAGAATGTAGATTAATCCAGCAGCTAAGACGCGGGGAATTTTTTTTCTTTGTAAAAAATCAATGGCTGGACTAAATAAAATGGCGATAATCAAGGCAAAAATAAACCAAATTAAAATATCTCTCACCAAATAAACAAGGTAAAAACAGAAAAAAGCAATAGCTACCTTCAGAATTGTTCCCCAGGAAATATCTAAAAGGTGATCGTTATTCATTTTATTCATTATGGTTTTAATAGTTTTTGAAACTTTGCCTTATCTTTAAAGGGGCCAATCAGGGCTAAATTTAATTTTTGAGGTTGGAAAATATCTTTAGCTACTTTTAGAATGTCATTTAGAGAAACCCGGTCAATTTTTTTAAAAATTTCCTCTGGAGTTAAAATTTTCTTTTCTAAAAGTTCCTGACCGGCATAAAAAAAAGATAGGACATCGGAAGACTCCAAGAGAAGGGCTGTTTTTCCTTTTATATTATCCTTGGCTTTTTTGAGTTCGCTTTCAAGGACTTTTTTTTGGCAAAGCTTTTTATATTCTTTTAAAATAGCTGAAATTGCTTTCTCAACATTTTTATTATCAATCCCAGCTGAAGTTGATAGGCAGCCAGTATCGGAATCGGTCAAAACCTCAGTTTTTATGTAGTAGGCTATTCCCAATCTCCCCCTTATTTCAATAAATAACCTGGAACTCATCATTCCTCCCAAAATTATTCCAAGAATTTCCTGGGTATACCTTTGGGGGTGAAAAATATTATAGGCCCTCACCCCTAAAGCCAAATGAGTTTGGTCGGTCTTCCTAAAATGGACTAAACACTGGGGCTGACTTTGTTTTTCAATGACCGGAAGTTTTGATTCAGGTTGGGTCGTTTTAATCTTAGAGAAATATTTTTTGATTTTATTTATTACTTGGGCTGGATTTATTTTCCCGGCTATACAAATTATAGTATTTTGGGCTGTATATTGAGATTTGAGATAGTTTAAAATTTGCTGACGGCTGATTTTAGCTACACTTTCCTTTGTTCCAATGACATCCCAACCAGCTGGTTGATTTCCGTATAATAATTTATTCCACAAGCTACCAATGTAGCTTGTGGGGTGGTCATAAATCATGTTAATTTCTTCAATTATTACCCCTCTTTCTTTTTCAATTTCTTTTTCTGGTAAGGCGCTATTTAAATAGATGTCGGAAACCCAATCTAGGGCGAGTTCCAGATGAGGAGCGGCGACTTTAGCAAAGTACCCAGTGTATTCTTCCGAAGTAAAGGCGTTATAAATTCCGCCAATTTTATCCAGGGAGTCGGCAACAGCCATCATACTTTTTCTCTTTTTTGTTCCTTTAAAAAACATGTGTTCTAAAAAATGGGAAATGCCATTTATTTCTTTTGTTTCATATTTTGAGCCAGTTCCAACTAATACTAAAACTGTTAAGGACTGAGTTTCTTTTTGAGGAACAGTTATAATCCTCAAGCCATTTTCAAGAGTAGTCTTTTTAAACATCGAAATTTATTGAAAATAAATTGAAGATCGAAATGAATCGAAGATTCATTGAGTATTTAATTTTTCTTTTATAATTTTAATAAGCTCTTTAATTTTCACTCTTTCTTGTTTCATTGTGTCGCGGTAGCGCAAGGTAACAGTATCGTCTTTTAAGGTCTCGAAATCAATCGTAATTGCCCAGGGGCATCCTATTTCGTCAACTCTCCGATACCTTCTGCCGATTGAACCTAATTCGTCGTATTGACAGGTAAAATGAGGTTTTAGTAATTGATAAACTTCTTTGGCTTTTTTGACCAATTCCGGTTTGTTTCTAACTAAAGGCAAAATGGCTATTTTAATTGGAGCGATTTTTTTATCTAATTTTAATAAAATTTCAATTTCTTTTACTGCTTTCGTTGTTTTTGTTCTTCCGCCCAGAATCTCTTGATAGGCATCACATAAAAAAGCCAAAAAGGATCTATCAGCTCCACCAGAAGTTTCGATAATATAAGGATAGTAACCTTCGTATTTGAGATCTTTACCAGAATACTTGGAATGATTAGATAAATCCCAATCTCCCCGATTATGAATTCCTTCAATTTCTTTCCAGCCAAAAGGGAATTTATATTCTAAATCAAGAGCTTGTTTAGCATAATGAGGCCTTTCTTTTACCGGAACTTCTTTAATTCTTAAGTTTTCTTTTTTAATTCCTAAATTTATATACCAATTTAATCTTTCTTTTTGCCAGTAATCAAAATATTTTTCAGCATCTTTCGGGTGACAGAACCACTGCATTTCCATTTGTTCAAATTCGCGAGTTCTATAAATAAAATCGCCTGGAGTAATTTCATTTCGAAACGCCTTTCCAATCTGAGCTACCCCGAAGGGAATTTTTAATCTCATTGTATTCAAAATATTCTCAAAATTAACATAAATCCCCTGACAAGTTTCCGCCCTTAAATAAGTAAATGCTGCGTCATCTTCCACCGGCCCGATATGTGTTTTCATCATTAAATTAAATTTTCTTGGTTCAGTGAGTTGACCACCGCATTCTGGACATTTTTTCATCTTTAACTCATCTAATCGAAACCTTTTATGACACTCTTTGCACTCCACCAACTCATCGGCAAAACCAGCCGTTAAGTGACCAGATGCTTCCCAGACTTTTGGGCTCATTAAAATTGCTGCATCCAAGCCAACAATTCCGCCAGCTGGCGGATTCTGGTTTTTTGTCATTTCGTCCCACCAGGCTTTCTTAATATTATTTTTCATTTCCACCCCCAGGGGCCCGAAATCATAACAAGAACCAAACCCGCCATAAATCTCCGAAGATTGAAAAATAAATCCTCGCCTTTTACATAAAGATATGATTTTTGACATTAAATCAGTCATATTTTTATCGAACTCGACCCATTTCCTCAACTATGGTTGGGTCGTCTGGTAAAGTGGTGTTAATAGCCGAGGCAACAGATTGTAAGGTCATCTCTGTCCAGCTATCTTCACCAGCAATTTTAGCTTGACCAATGATTTCTGGAGTCTGGCCAAATTGCCCTTCCTCAGGCAAAAACTCAATTTGAAAAGCGATATTTGGAGCGGGAGTAAGAACCCCCTTGCCTCTTTCTAAATCTCGAACTAGCCAGACAATTTCCCTGCTTTCGGAATCAAAAGAAAATTTTGATGCCTCTTCTTCAGGAAAAATTTTCCCAGTTAAATTAACCTGAGTTGGCAGAACTGCTTTTACTTTTACATCTTTAACATCTGAATAATAATTTTTCACCTGCCAGATTATGGTATAAGTAGTTTTCTCACCAACCTTGGGTGGAATGGGACCTGAATTGCCAAAAACTTCGTCTTGGAAATATCCCTTTTGAACTATTTCCAATTTTGAACTAATTCTAGTCACAAATTCTTCTTTCACCTGGGAAACGAAAACTTTATTTCTTAAAACCGGATTTTTGACATTTCCTAAATCATCCTTTAACTTTATCCAGAAATCGGCTTTCCCTTCTTCGGTTGGAGCTAAATATTGAAGTTTAGAAACCCGGCGCCAATCGAAAATAACTGAATTGTCTCCGGGCTCAAAATTTCCCAAATCCGATTTTATCGTCTGAAAATCAAATGCCTCTCCTTCGAGATTGGAAATCATAAATAAATTATTTAAATCATCATCGCCAATATTTTTAAAATAAATTTCGTAATGAAGCCAGTCTCCAGGTAAGGCAACATATTTTGGATTCCCATTGATTTCTTGGCGAAGATAAATTGATGGCTTTATAATTTCTACTCCCTTTTCCGTTTCCTTCAATGAAATAAATTCCCCCTCTCTCCAAATTCCCAGTTTTGCCCGAAAAATTCTTGCTTCACCGATTTCACCTGAGAGGTAACCGGAAACTTCAATTCTTCCTCCCTGAGACTTGTTCAAAACCGGAATCACCCACTCATTTTTTTCAATTGATTTTGGCGAAGATTCAATAAATTCAAAACCGGAAGGATAATCCACCTGAATTCTTAAATCGGTTAGAAGCTCATTTAGGTTTGAAAAATAATTTATCCTGAATCTAAAATCTTTTCCCGATTCAATTTTGATGGGCAAATCGAATTCGAAGGTGAGGGGGACGGATTTAATAGTTGTGGTAAAGGTGGTAGCCGATTCATATCTGGCTTTTAGATTTTTTGGCCGATAACTCAGCCAGGCTTTAGCTAATCTTACCTCTCCTTCCTTTCCTAATAGTTTTGCTTTAAAAGGAATGGTTTTTTCTTCCCCGGGATAAATATCCTCTAAAGACTTCTCTGTTCTTAAAGCGCCTCCTTCCACAATTGAATATTTTGGATATTCAAAAATAAGTCTCGGCTCTTCCAAGCGGGTATTACCATTATTTTTATATTTCACTAAGTATTCAATTTCTTCAGCCAGAGTTGCTTCGCTGGGAGCTAAAATTTCCAATTTTAAAACTTCTTTTGAATAGATGTTCGATTTCCAATTCCAGAAACCAGCCAATCCCGCTCCCCCGGCTAAAATAATTAAGAAGATGATAAATTTTCTTCGCATATGATAATTAAGAAGAAAACGAATTTTCTTCGCATAGCAAGATTTTAATTTATTAAAATCGCAGCTGGGTTCGAAGAAGCAAGCTTCTTCTCTCGCCCTCATTAACATTCAGGCAGCTGAAGCTTCAGCTTCATCGACTATAAAAGAAAGATAATTTTTAGAAACAGAAGCTAATTCTTTTAAAAAATCTTTTTCAATTTTTAATTTAGAAAGGGTTAACCAGTTTTTTTCAAGAATAATTCTTAAAATCTTCACTATGTCTGGTTTAACCTCTTTGCCTACCCGAGCCGCAGCGAAGGGTAAAGAAGAGGATTTATCCTCTTCGACTAATTTTACTTTTTTAAAACAGTTTTGACAAATTAACCCGCCTTCTTTTGAATTGAAATAAAGTTTTTCAGGTAATAATTTTTTTTGGCAAATGACGCAATTATAAAGTTCGGCTTTGTAACCCAGAATTGAGAGGAGGTTCCAAAGAAAATAGTAAGGAAGCAAATTGCAAATTGTTGATTTCAAATTGGAATTATTCAAATTTTTAAAGGTTTCATTAAGGAGACGCCAGATTTTTTCATCGGGTTCTTGGAATTTAACCAACTTAGCCAAAACCCCTGAAATTTTATAGGCGATAGCTAACCTTTTTAAAGATTTTCTTAAATTTCTAAATTTTTCAATTGAAATAGCGTCGGTTAAGGTTTTGTGAGTTTTGCCCTGGATAAACTCGATTTCTGATAAATAAAAGAGTTCTGCTCCTGACCTTAATTTTGAAGAAATTTTTCTAATCGCCCTTCCTAAAATCTCTAATTTCCCAAAATCTTTAGTATAAAAAGTAAATAATTGATCGGCCTCACCTCGATCTTCTTTTTTAAAAATAATGCCTTTGGTTCGGTAATGAACGAACATTTATTTATAGGCCGGCTCTTTTCTTCGCCTCCTCTAAGCGAGCTATCGCTTCCCTAATTGTGTTTTGTTCAGTCCCAGTCTTTGCTCTCGGGAAAGCATTTTTTAATTTTCCGATTTCTCTTTGTATTTCACTCCCGGAGAGCTCACGACCATAGTAAGAAGGGAATCTTTCTTTCAATAGTTTTTCTCCCATTGCCCCTAGTTGTCTAGACTTTACATTTCTACTCCAAGGAATGGAAGAAGGCCCTTTCTTTAAAAAATATGGAAACTTTTCTCTCGGAATCCCCCCTCTTTTCTCATAAGGTCCTTTGGAAATAGGAGCAGGCTTGGGAGGCGGCGTTGGTTTTTTTATTGCCATATATTAAATCTTTTTAATTGCTAACCACAATTTTGCTTGGTCGACCAAAATTTCTTTTTCTCCAGCAAAAAGTTCTTTTTTTGCTTTTTCTTTGAGCGTCAAATCTCTAAGATTGGCTTCTTTTAAAAGAAATTCTTTATTTTTTTCCAAAATTTTATTTAATTCAGCTGTTCCGAAATAATTTACTAAAATTTTATCCTTTGGCTTAAATTTCGCTTTCTTTCTCATTTCTTGAATCTGGCGAATAACTTCCCGAATTATTCCTTCTTCTTTTAATTCGGGAGTAATTTCAGTATCCAATTTAAGAGTTTTGTCAAAAGTAATTTCCTTGACATTGACTTCCTCTTTTATTAAATCCAGTAACTCTTTTTCAATTTTCAATTTGCCATTTGCAATTTGCAATTTTGCTAATGGTTGCCTGACTTTAATTCCGACTTTTGCCCTTTCTGCTAAAGCTAAGGCAACAACTTCTCTAGCTTTTTCCATTTTTTTCTCTAATTTTTTATCAATCAGTTTCTTATTTACCTTTGGCCAACTTTCTAAATGAACACTCAACAGGGGGCGGGTCTCTATCAAATTTCTATAAATTTCATCACTCAGAAATGGAATAAATGGTGCGGTTAATTTACTCAATGTTAAAAGTACGTAATTTAAGGTTCCCGAAGCTTCTTTTAGTTCTTTTTCAGTTTCCGGCTTTTGAAATCTTCTTCTTGACCGCCTAATATACCAGAGGGAAAGATCTTCGATGATAAAGTTCTCAATCGCTCTAGCTGTCCCCGTAACGTCATATTTATCTAATCTTTGAGTTGTTTCTTTAATAAGGTTATTGAGTCGCGAAATAATCCACCTATCCAGTAAAACCGCTGATTTACGCTGATAGCTACGCTGATTACCGCTGATATCTTTGTGTTTTTTCCCGCGTTGTTCGGCGTAGGTGTTGTAAAATACGAAACAGTTCCAGAAGGTTAAAATAAATTTTTTCAAGGCCTGATCGACATCTCTCTCTGAGAAGAGTTTAGCATCTCCTGGTTGGTTAACAGTAAAGAAATACCAGCGAGTGACATCCGCTCCGTACTTTTCAACTACCTTCCAAGGATCAACAACATTTCCTTTTGATTTTGACATTTTCCCCCCTTTTTCATCTAAAACATGACCTAAAGAGATAACATTCTTATAAGGCGTTCCGAAACCTAATAGAGTTGAAATGGCTAACAAAGTGTAAAACCAACCTCGAGTCTGATCTACCGCTTCAGAAATATAGTCTGCCGGAAATTGTTGTCGTTTATCAATTAAATTTTTATTTTCGAAGGGGAAATGATATTGGGCAAATGGCATTGCTCCCGAATCAAACCAACAATCAATTACCTCTGACACTCTTTCCATTAAACTTTCACACCGCGGACAGAAAAATTTTACTTCATCGATATATGGTCGATGGAAATCCAATTCCCCTTTCTCGTTGAAAGGTAAATTTTTGAATTCAATTTTCTTAAGCTCGCCAACTTTTATAAAATTAGCTTTGGTGGTCTTTTTAAGATATTCTTTATTCTGCCAACCCATCATTGCCCCTTCCAAAAGCCACAAGGGGTCGCCATGACTAACGAGAAGGATGTTTTTATTTTGATGCTTTTTATCAATCTCTTTCAAAAAATTAACCATTCTCTCTCGACAGTTCGACCAGCTTTCGCCTTTTCGAGGAGCTTTTAAAAATCTTTCTTCTAAATCAGGGAAATCTTGATAGAATTTTGCTTTCTCCCCACCATGATAAATCCCTAAATTTATATCTCTAAGTCTTTTATCTAAAAATAGTTTTACTCCCAATTCTATTGCCACGATTTCTGCTGTCTGGCGAGTCCGAGAACTATCGGAAGAATAAATTAAATCAATTTTTTTATTTTTAAGTTTTTTGGCAATTTTTTTTATCTGAGTCTCCCCATTTTTGGTTAATAAAACAGGCTCGCTTTCTGGCCAGGGATACATCATTTTTTTCTTTTCAGTCTGATAAATTGTCTCCCCATGTCTTAAAATATAATATTTATTTTTGCTGAAGTTTTGCGATACCAAATCTTTCTGCGAGCCAATCATCTCTAAATTTCCGCATTTTTTGCATTGCCAGATAGGTAAGGGTGTCCCCCAAAATCTCTCCCTTGATAATGCCCAATCCTTAATTTCTTCCAACCACTCTCCAAATCGACCTTCCTTTAAATGAGCTGGAGTCCAGTTAATTTTTCGATTATTTTTGATTAAATCTCTCTTTACTTTCTGCATATTGATAAACCAGCTTTGCTTTGCATAATACTAAAGGGGGCTATCACATCGCCAGCAAAAAGGATAATCATGGAGATATTTTTCTTCTTTAAACAAGAGCTTTCTCTGTTTTAGATCCTCGATGATTAGGGGATCAGCATCTTTTACGTAAAGGCCTGCCCATTTTTTAACATCCAGAGTAAATTTTCCTTCCTCACCCACATTTAATAAAATCGGTAAATCATTCTCTTTTCCAGTTTCCATATCTTCTTCTCCAAAAGCAGGAGCAATATGAACAAGTCCTGTCCCTTCCTCAAGAGAAACAAAATCGGCTGGAATTACCTTATAGGCAATCTTTGAAATCTCCTCATCGGGAGGATAAAGACCATTATATCTCAAACCGACTAAATCTTTCCCCTTAAATTTCTTAATCACCTCGTAATTACCTCCTAAAACATTCAGTCTTTCTTTAGCTAAAATTAAATACTCATCATTAACTTTGGCCTCCACGTATACGAATTCCGGATTTGCGGCAATCGCCACATTACCTGGCAGGGTCCAGGGTGTAGTTGTCCAGACTAATAAATAACTTCTTCCCCTGGTTTCAAATTTCGGATTTCGGATT
>Ga0100387_10004838_pt1 | contig 11007 bp, 8 predicted proteins | sample CryGeymeta201511_FD_81547 | JGI IMG/M metagenome (GOLD analysis project Ga0100387, IMG submission 81547) | Groundwater microbial communities from Crystal Geyser aquifers in Utah, USA - Crystal Geyser metaG 2015-11 | ecosystem: Environmental > Aquatic > Deep subsurface > Groundwater | place: USA... | reverse complement strand
CCGCGGCAGTAGGTACTGAATTGGAGCCGGAAAGCAAAATGGGTTAGCGCCGTAACAGAGCTAACCCATTGATTTATATGGTCGGAATGAGAGGATTCGAACCTCCTACCCCTTCGTCCCGAACGAATAATTTGAGTTTCCAGCAAGATTCAGTACTTTCCATAAAATACAAAAAAAACTAATAAAAACAACAAGTTAAGGCGTAATAAGCGTAATTGATTGTCCAACTTGATCCACTGCGATACACTACAAGCCAGTCAAAACGGTGTGGCTAACGGTGTGGCTAAATTTCAAGGGGATCAGCATGGCAATCATCACAGTTCGAGAATTGCAAGCACTCACAATCGCTGACAACGGCAAGCGTGTCAGCATGGGCGAGTCCATGTATGGCGTCGTGCGAGTTGCAACTGATGGTGTCGTCAGTGTCTATGTGGTTTGGCGCTACAAGGTCAGTGGCAAGCTGCGTCAAATCCCCGTTGGCACCTGGAAAGACAAGGGCGGCGTCAGCCTCAAGGCGCTGCGCGACAAGCGCGACATCCTGGCCGCCGAGGTCAAGAGTCATGACGACCCCATCGAGCGTCGGGCCAGTGCCAAACTCAAGCGTGATGCCGACAAAGAAGCGACGGCCCTCAAGCTCGCTGCCGACATCGAAGCCGCCAAGCTCAAGGCCCAAGCCGATGCCGCCGAGGCTGTCCAGACCCAGTTGTCCCGCCTGGCCACTCAAGCCACCGAGCAGGCCCGCATGACCGTGCGCCAGTTGTTTGACCGCTGGCACCAGCTTGACCTGCGCAATCGCGTCATGAAGGGTGACGACGTCAAGCGCTCTTTTGAGGCCGACGTGTTTCCCTTGATTGGCGACCTGGCCGCCGAGGACGTGCGCAAGACCCACATTCAGGTCATTCTTGATGCCATCCGCGCCCGTGGCACCGAAGACCGCCCGCGCATCAGCATGCAAAAGAAAACGCTGGCCGACCTGCGCCAGATGTTTGGCTGGGCGCTGGAGCGCGACTACCTGCTGGCTGACCCCACCGCCGTCATCCGCAAGGCCAAACTGGGCGCCAGCACCGAACGTGAGCGCGTGCTGTCCGAGGCCGAACTGATTGAGCTCTTCAAAAAGCTGCCCGCATCCGGCCTGGCCGAGACCTCGCGGTTGGCTCTGATGATCCAGCTCAGCACCGCGTCCCGCATCGGTGAGACTCTGCAAGCCCACTGGGCGCACGTCGATTTCGAGCGACGCACCTGGAGCATACCCGCCGAGATCGCCAAAAACGGCAAGGCGCACACCATCGCCTTGAGCGACTTCGCAGTACGGCAATTTGAAGCGCTGCACAAGCTGACGGGGGTCATGCCGTGGCTGTTCCCGAATACCGAGCTGAAAGCTGTCGTGTGCACCAAGAGCACCACCAAGCAAGTGGGCGACCGTCAGCGTTACGCCAAGGCGATCATGAAGAACCGTTCGCAAGATGCCCATGCGCTGGAGCTACCCGGTGGCCGCTGGGTGCCGCACGACCTGCGCCGCACGGCGGCCACCATGATGGTGCAATTGGGCGTGTTGCCCGACGTGGTCGAGAAGTGCCTGAACCACACCGAGCCCAACAAGCTCAAGCGCATCTACCAGCGCGCCAGCTACGAAGTCCCTATGCGCGATGCATGGCGGCTGCTGGGGGATCGGCTGGACCTGTTGCACCGTCGGTCCACGGGCGAGGTCACCAATGTGGTGCAGGGGCAGTTTCGGGCGGCGGTAGCGGCTTAGTCAATCATGAATACACCAGACGCTGACAAGCTGATCAAAGCAGAAACGGCATTGCTTGCGAAACGAAAGGCTGACATGGCCATGCTCCAGAGGCTGTTGGCTGCGATTCATGGCGTCGATCCTGCTCACATCCCGCTGGCCACTGATGCGTTGATGGAAGCCGCAGATGATTATCTGGCGAGTAAACCCATCGTCGATGCGCAGGGCAGGCGTAGCAGACCAGGCATCTCAGAAGCAAGAGGCAGCGTCTTGTCCTTGCACAAAAGCCTGGCTGCTGTTCAGGCGCAGTTGTCGGCGCTCCCGTTGAATGCGTTCACCGAGCTGGTCACTGCTTATGACGCGCCAATGGGCAGGCTCAAAGAGGATGTCGCGCAAGTAGTTCAAGCCACCGATGCAGCGTTGAAGTCACTGAAGGCACAGCCGGACAAAGCGCCAGACATTGCACGCCATATTGTTGCCTTCCAGGTCGCTCGGGTGTTTAGGGACATCCTGCAAATCAAGCCAACAGCTACACGTGACGATGCTGAAAACGTAACTGGTACTCGGGGTGGTGCAGCTTACGCAACCGCTCTACGCGCGACCTATGCGATCGCTGGCCTGACGCAAATAAAGCTGGGCCCCTTAATTGACGTCGGCTTGGCTTTGCTTGACGATCCAGAACTGCCACATAACCTGCCGTAGTTACTGCATCCGGCGGGAAAACTCATCGCATTCAGGAACTATTAAAGCGTCACTGAAAAAAATATTCTCACGCCATGGTCCCAAGACATCCTTGGGTGTGTTTAAGGAGCCAACCATGGCTGCAGAAATCAAAACCTCGCTCGTCGTTCTCAAGCTCAAGCAGGTCCAAGCCCGCACTGCAATTTCACGCTCTGGCATTTACCAAAAGATGGCGGAGGGCGCTTTTCCGCCGTCAATTTCTCTCGGTCCCAGAGCCGTTGGCTGGCTCGAATCCAGCGTCGACCAGTGGATTCAGTCCCGCATCGAGTTGTCCTCGAAAGTGGGGGTCTAAATCATGGCCACCACCAAAACAACCAAGATGCGCAAGACACCCATCGCCCAGGCAGCGCTGACGCTGGTCATGAATTTTGGCCGCTGTAACACAGACCGCACGCCTACCCAAAAAACACTGACCTGGGCACAATTGGTCAGTCAGTTGGGTACGCCAGACACCGCACGTGGCAAGTTACCGCTTGCCCAATACCTGGCTTTGAACAAGAAGGTCAAGGCGCAAAAGCTAATCCGCGACCGTGAGAAAAACGGCCCCTACTTCATCATGGCGGCGTTCTCAAAAGACGGCTCCCGCGACGCGGCAGACATCGCCTACATGAGCGGCTTCACTGGCGACATTGACACCGGCAAGGTCGGTCGTGACGAATTAAAAGCAAAGCTCACCGGTTTTCAGTACCTGGTGTACAGCTCGTACAGCCACAGCCACGCGGTGCCGAAGTGGCGGTTTATCGTGCCGTACAGCAGGCCCGTCACCAAGGCAGAGCATGAAAAGGTGTACGCCTACCTTCAGCAAGCCTTTGGCGATCAGTTGGATACCCGTTGCAAAACCACAGCGCAACTTTGGTACACATCAGCCTGCCCACCGGATGCCGGCGCGGATTTTGAATTCTTTACCGGCGAGGGCGATCTTCTCGACCCTGACACGATCCCAGATGTGGTGTCTAAGGTAGTGCCCCTAGCTCCGTCGAAAAGCACAACCTTGGCAGTGATCCCACTCACACCCGTCAAAAGTCTGCCAAGCCATCAACTGAATCGCATTAAAAGCGCGCTGGACAAGATACCAGCCGATGACCGGGATGTCTGGATTCGCATCGGACTGGCCTTGCGTCAGGAGTTGGGTGTCGAGACTGGGTACGCGCTGTGGCTTGAATGGTCAAAAAAATCAGACAAGTTCGATGAAGACGATGCCGAAATAACCTGGAACGGCTTCAAGGACACCGCCAGGGGCGCGGCCGTTACGTTGGGCACCGTGTTTTACGTGGCGCAGGAAAATGGTTGGGTCGACCATCAGCGCGACATGCATGCCAACGTCAAAGGCATTGACGATCACCACTTCATGGCCTTCGAAGGCGGTAAAGCCTGGGTGTTCAAAGAAGACTATGACGAAGAACTCTGTCGTCCAATGCTCACCAGAATCGGATTAAAGCCCTTCTCTGAGTACTATGCGAATCAGACAACTGCAATTTCCGACGACAAAAAGACGGTCATGCAACCAACGGTTAAGTTGTGGCAAAACCATCCCGCCCGTCGGTCATTTGAAAAGATTGTCTTCATGCCCGGCCTGCCAACGCCGCCCGGATGCTACAACTTGTGGCGCGGGTTTGCGTACCCTCCGGTTCAGGGTGACTGGCGCCTGCTGCAGCAGCACATTCGCGACGTGATCTGCAACGGTGATGCTGAATGTGCAGAGTACTTGTTCAACTGGATGGCCTATGCCATTCAGTACCCCGACCGCCTGGGCGAGGTGGCCATCGTCATGAAAGGCGAGCGCGGCACCGGCAAGGGCAAGTTGGCGAATTTGTTTGCCATGCTGTTTGGCGAACATGGGCTGCAGATCACCCAGTCTCGGCACCTGATTGGGAACTTCAATGCCCATCTCAGAACATGCGTTTTCTTGTTTGTTGACGAAGCCCTCTGGGCTGGGGACAAAGAAGGCGAAAACGTGCTCAAGGGGTTGGTCACGGAGCCCACTATCCAGATCGAGAAAAAGCATATTGACACAACCGCGTCGCGCAATCGTCTCCACATCATGATGGCATCCAACAATGAATGGGTGGTGCCGGCTGGCAATAGGGAGCGGCGCTATTGTGTGTTGCAGGTCAACGATTCACAAATTCAAAACAGTGCCTACTTTGCAGCCCTCGATGATCAGATGCTAAACCACGGCGGCTTGTCCGCCATGATGTACGACCTGCAGCAACGCGATCTTTCGGCTTTCAATGTCCGCAAGTTCCCGTGGACTGATGCGCTGGATGAGCAAATCCTGCGGACACTCGATCCTGCCATGCAATGGTGGATGGATTACCTTGGTGGAACATATGCTTGCTGGCAGTATCAACTTCGCGACAGCCTCAACGTCGACTTCGCCAACGCGAGGGGCACTTTCAACGAAAAGCCGTCACAAACTCAACTGGGAATCTTCCTGAGGAACAGCGTGCCAGGTGGGGTCAAAAAAGTGCCCTATGCCCATGTTGTGGGGCAGCCATTGAAAGACTGTTACCAATTCCCACTGCAAAGGGATTGTCGCCAGGCAGTTATGAAAAAGCTGGGTCTGAAAAACGACCCATGGTTGTGACTGATGGTGGGCGTACTGCCTACCTTTTCGCACCTGCGCCAGCACCTTGAAAGCCGCAAAAGCCAGAGTGGGGGCGGGTTTCAGCACCTTTGATACCTTTTGTACCTATTTTGAGAAAATAAAAAAGTGTTCACCAATATTGAATTTTTTGGCAACTGGAGGTGTCAAGGTGTTGGCGTACCCCCGCAATCTTCCCCTATGCCGTCGTACCCATCCGCGCCAATGCCGCCAGCTCCGCATCCGACATCCCCTGCAACCGTTCCATCACCACGTTGTCACCCGCACCAGTTGGCGCCACCGTATCCCGCCCCTTGTGATTCATGTATCCACAAATCTGCGCCACGTTCCTGTAAGCACTGATCATGGCCCCTGGCTCTCTCAATTCCCGCGCTAGGTCAGCAGCCCCCACAAGCTGCGCAATCACCTTCTGGCGACTGACCCCGATCTCCTGCGCCAAAGCCTCTTCCAGGCCCCTCACGGTGGCTGCAATCTTGGGTTTCTTGAGCAACTGGCAGCCAGTAACGTGCGAGCACCCCGGCGCATACCCCGCCAGCCGGGCCGCCAGCGCCGCGCAATGCCGCCCGGGGCCAATGTACAGCTCGCAAAACAGCCTCTGGCGTGCCGTCAACTGGTCTTTTTGCATTTTCATATTATGAAATGTTAGTCGATTACGTTGTGTTTTGCAAGCCACTTCGGCTCTGTCAGCCGCACCTGAAGATGGCTGGTTTATAGTGCAGAGACAAACAAAATCAATCTCGTATCGCCAGGGAGAGCCGTTCCAAATGAAGTTTGTCAGTAACGCAGGCCAGCAACGGGTCATTGACCTACTTCGTCCTGCACTGGCCGAAGGCCCGCAACTCGACGTTTTATCCCCCAATTACTCGCTGTTCGCCTATGCCGAACTGATGGCAGATGCCGCTCGGGTTACCCAAGCCCGCTTGATCGTTTCTCCACCGCCGCCGCCACTAACGATTGCCACGGCCACGCCAACCAATCCACCTGCCAGCGACAACGGTCTTCTCCCTTTGCTGGGCAGTCCAGCCGACCGCGCCGCCCGCAACCGGCTGCAAACCCGCTGGCTGGCCAGCCATTTTGCGCAGTGGGTGCAAAGCCGTGCCGAAGTCCGCCAAAGCCGCGGCGCCATCCCGCAAGCTGCCTTGGTCGTGCGCAACGCTTCGGGCACACCGGTGCAGGCCCTGCAAGGCTCGTTTGGCTTTACAACAGATGGCTTGGGGCTCACCCCTGGCAACCCCTTGAACCTGATTTATGCCTCGGAAACCGCTACCGAGGCCAGCCTGCTGAGCCAGTGGTTCGATCAACAGTGGACCAACCTGCAATCCCAGCCGGACGCCAAAGCGACCCTGCTGGCAGAGCTCAACGCCCTGGCCAGCCACCAGGCCCCAGAGCACGTCTATGCCGCCATCCTGCACCACGTGTTCCAACAAAACGGCGCCGGCATGGACGAGGACTGCATCGTCAACGCCGCCACGGGCATCCGCAACACCGTGGTCTGGAACAAGCTCTATAAATTCCAGCGTGACGGCGTCGTCGGTGCCATCGACAAGCTGGAGCGTTTTGGTGGCTGCATCATTGCCGACAGCGTGGGCCTGGGCAAAACCTTTGAAGCCCTGGCCATCATCAAATACCACGAGCTGCGCAACGACCGCGTGCTGGTGCTGGTGCCCAAACGCCTGCGTGACAACTGGACACTCTACAAGGCCAACGACCGGCGCAACATCCTGGCCACCGACCGCTTCAATTACGACGTGTTGAACCACACCGACCTGAGTCGCGACGGTGGTTTGTCGGGCGACATGGACCTGGCCCACGTCAACTGGGGCAATTACGACCTGGTGGTCATCGACGAGTCGCACAACTTTCGCAACAAGGCCGCCAACAAGGGCAAAGAGTCGCGTTACGACCACCTCATGCGCCGCATCATCCGTGAAGGCGTCAAGACCCGGGTGCTGATGCTCTCGGCCACCCCGGTCAACAACCGCCTGGCTGACTTGCGCAATCAGATCGCTTTTGTCACCGAAGGCGACGACACCGCCCTGGCCGCGCATGGCATCGCCAGCATCGACGCCACCACCCGCAACGCCCAAAAGGCCTTCAACCGCTGGCTCGACCTGCCCGAAGATGAAAAGAACCCCGGCCAGCTCATTGACATGCTGGGGTTTGACTACTTTGCCCTGCTCGACCACCTCACCATTGCCCGCTCGCGCCGTCACATCGAAAAGTACTACGGCACCTCGGAGACCGGACGCTTCCCCGACCGTCTGCCGCCCATCAACATCAAGCCTGATGTGGACCTGAGCGGCGAGTTCAGCTCCATCCGCAAGATCAACACCGAAATTCGCCGCCTCAACCTAGCCACCTACGCCCCGCTGCGCTACGTGCTGCCGCACAAACAAGCGGCCTACGATGCCAAATACAGCACCCAGGTGCGCGGTGGCACCGGCTTTTTCCGGCAAGCCGACCGCGAAGAAAGCCTGATCCACCTGCTGCGCGTCAACGTGCTCAAGCGCATGGAAAGCTCGGTCGCCAGTTTTGCCCTCACCGTCGGTCGCCAGTTGCGCGATGTTGAAGCCACCCTGGCACGCATTGCTACCCAGGCCACCGACATCGAAGCCATGGACATTGCCGACGTTGACATCGACGACCCGGCCGTCGAGGCCCTGCTGGTGGGCAAGAAAATCAAGGTGCTGCTCAGCGACGTCGACCTGATCCGCTGGAAGCAAGACCTGATCGAAGACCGCAACCGCCTGGCCAGCCTGCACTCAGTCGCCAGCCAGGTGGGCGCCGCGCGTGACGCCAAGCTGGCCGCCCTGCGTGAGCTGATCAAAGCCAAGTGCACCGAGCCCACCAATCCCGGCAACCGCAAACTGATCATCTTCACGGCCTTTGCCGACACCGCCGCCTACCTCTATGACAACCTGGCCGACTGGGCCAAAACCCAGCTCAAGCTCGACTCTGCCCTGGTCACAGGCGCTGCAGGCATCCAGACCACCTTGCCTCATTTGCGCAAAAACCTGGGCGCCATCCTGTCTGCCTTCGCGCCGCGTGCCAAAGAACGCCCGCCCGAGCTGGCCGCCGAAGGTGAGCTTGATCTGTTGATCGCCACCGACTGCATTTCCGAGGGCCAGAACCTGCAAGACTGCGACTGGCTCATCAACTACGACATCCACTGGAACCCGGTGCGCATCATCCAGCGCTTTGGCCGTATCGACCGCATCCGCTCACCCAACCAGCGCATTCAGTTGGTCAACTTCTGGCCCAACATGGCGCTGGACGAATACATCAACCTGGAGCAGCGCGTCAGCGGGCGCATGGTGCTGCTTGATATCTCCGCCACCGGCGAAGAAAACCTGATCGAGCAACAGTCCGGCAACCCCATGAACGACCTGGACTACCGGCGCAAGCAGCTCCTCAAGATGCAGGAAAGCGTCATCGACATGGAAGACCTCTCCAGCGGCGTCGCCATCACCGACCTCACTCTGACCGACTTTCGCATTGACCTGGCCGAGTATCAAAAACTGCACCCCGACACCACGGGCAGCGCGCAGGGCTTTGCACTGGGCCTGAGCGCCGTCACCACCACGCTGGATGCCGACATCCCGCATGGCATCGTGTTTTGCTTACGTGCCGTGGGTCCCGCCGCCCAGCATGGCATCGACCCCGGCTACCCGCTCAGCCCGCATTACCTGATGCATGTGGGTGAAGACGCCAGCGTGCTCCTGCCTTACACGCAGGCCAAGCGCGTGCTGGACCGCCTCAAGCGTCTGTGCGCCGGGCGCAGCCTGGCCGATGCCGCCGCCTGCCAGCGCCATGACAAGGCCACCCAAAACGGTCAGCACATGCAGGCCGCCCAGCGCCTGCTGGCGCAGGCCATCGCCTCCATTGCCGGCAAAAGCACCGAGCGCGCCGTGGCCAGCCTGTTTACACCCGGCGGCACCCATGCCCGCGCGGGTGAATTTGCCGGCAGCAACGACTTTGAAGTCGTGGCCTGGCTGGCCATCCTGCCCGCATGACGGCACTCGACTTGATCACCGCCTTGGCGCTTCCACCGCAGGCTTTGGTCAACCAGCGCGTGCCCAAAAAGCTCCTAAGCGACAACGCCGCCGCCACCGCCGCAGACAAACGCCTGATTCAAGACAGCATTGAAGACCTGATCTGGGTCGCTGCCCTTAAACCCGACACCATCGGTGTCAGTGCCTACCGTGACGACGACCGTGACTACCTGGAGCTGGCCGTGCTCACCCTGTCCCTGCGCTGCGCCGCCACCCCGCGCCTGAGTGCGCTGGTGCACCGCGCCATACCCTACCCGGTGCTGCTGATCATCACCCCGCCCGGCGCGGCCACCGTGACCCTGTCGCTGGCCCACATCCGCTGGGCGCAGCGCGAGGCCGACCGCACCGTGCTTGACGGTGACAGTGTGCAAGTCACCGTGCCAGCCAACGCCATCGGTGCCGCCTTCATTCAGGCCATGGCCTTGCCGCATCAACCCAGAGCCAATTTGTATGCCCTGTACCAGGGCTGGATCGACACCGCAAGCGCCTTGCAGGCCGCAGAACTCACCGGACAATTCAGTGTCAGCGCCACGCCAGAACGCGCCGCACAGCGCCGCGCTGCTTTGCACCAGTGCCAGGAGCTCAAGGCCCAAATTACCCAGCTTCGTGCCCAGGCCGGCAAAGAAAAGCAGCTGCCACACCAGGTCGCCTTGAATTTGCAAATCCGCGCAGCCCAAGCCAGCTTGACCGAGCAACTGTCTTTGCTGGCCGGCCCCCAGCCATGAGCATCCATCCACCCGACACCCGGGCGCTCAACGCTGCCCTGCAGCGCGCTCAGGCCCTTGATGCGGCGATTCTGGCCGCCCTGAACACACCCGACTACCGCCCCTACAACAACTCGCCGCGCATCAGCACCAGTGTGGCCGCAGCCAGCGTGGCGTTTGAGCACGGGCAAGCGGTGCGCGCGCTCATTGCCCAGGACATGGTCACGTCAGCGCTGAGCCTGATGCGTCTGCAGCACGAAGCCCTAACCCGAGCCGTGTGGGCGTTCTATGCAGCCACCGACCTGGCCATCGACAAGCTCAATGCACCTTTGTCCAAAGACGCCGAGGCCGTTGCCAACAAACTGCCCATGATGAATGACATGCTCAAAGCCATCCAGGGCAAGGCGCCGGACGCCGCCACCCTCGGCCTGCTGGCGTTCAAGGACAACAATGCAGCTGCCCTCAATTCATTCGTTCATGTGGGCATCCACGCGCTGCAGCGCCATGCCCAGGGCTACCCCCTACCGCTGGTGCTGCAGGCCATCCATAACGGCAACGGGCTGCAGGTCATGGCCGCCATGATGCTGGCCGTGCTAACCGGCAACCCCATCACCACCAAACGCATCGGCGCGCTCCAGAGAGAGTTCGCCGACTGTTTACCATCACCGCTACCGCAAGCAGCGCCGACTTGAGAAACCCCATGCCCATCAAAAAGATTGAACCCACGTCCCCCGAAGCCCAGTCAGCCAACATTCAGACCGACAACATTGCCCAACTCAAAGCGCTGTTTCCTGAGCTGCTGACCGAAGGTCCTGCCGGGGCCGCGATCAACGTCGACGTGCTCAAGGGCCTGGTGGGCGACGCCACGGCCACCGATGCCGACGAGAAATATGGCCTCAACTGGCACGGCAAGCGCCGCGCCCGCCAGTTGGCACTCACCCCCAGCACCGGCACGCTGCGCCCCTGCCCAGAAGACAGTGTGGACTGGGACACAACGCAGAACCTGATGATTGAGGGTGACAACCTGGAGGTCTTGAAGCTATTGCAAAAAAGCTATGCCGGGAAGGTCAAGCTGATCTACATCGACCCGCCGTACAACACCGGTAAGGACTTTGTTTATCCCGACAACTTCCAGGACAACATCAAGAACTACCTGGAGTTGACAGGGCAGGT
>Ga0100387_10004835_pt1 | contig 11010 bp, 9 predicted proteins | sample CryGeymeta201511_FD_81547 | JGI IMG/M metagenome (GOLD analysis project Ga0100387, IMG submission 81547) | Groundwater microbial communities from Crystal Geyser aquifers in Utah, USA - Crystal Geyser metaG 2015-11 | ecosystem: Environmental > Aquatic > Deep subsurface > Groundwater | place: USA... | reverse complement strand
CTATGCGGTGTTCTTCCTGCTGTTCACCATGGCGAGCATCGGCCTGCCGGGTACCAGCGGCTTCGTGGCCGAGTTCATCAGCCTTGCGGGCGTGTATCGGGCGTCCAGCACCACCACCTTCGTGCTGACCACTGGGATCATCCTGGGCGCAGGCTACATGCTATATCTCTATCGCCGCGTCGTGTTCGGCGAACAGAAGAATGCGGATGCTGCCGCGATGCCCGATCTCAACCCGCGCGAGTGGCTGATGCTGGCACCGGTTGCGGCCGCAGTGCTGTGGATGGGCGTGTATCCCGAAAGCTTCCTGGCACCGATGCGCGGTGACATTGCCGCGATCGAGGCCCGCATTGCCCGCGCCGCACCGCCGAGCGATGCCGACCTCGTCGTCGGCCAGCCGCGCGCGCACGAAGCGAACTATATCGAAGGCGAGCACGACGCCGATCATGGCGCCGCAGAGGGCGAACACGCCGAAGCCGCCGGGGAAGAACACTGATGGATTACGCCACGTCCTTTGGCCTCGTGATTCCCGAGCTGGTGCTGACCGGCGCGGGGCTGGTGCTGCTGATGATCGCTGCGTTCGGCGGCGAAAAGTCGAGCCGCCTGGTTTCGATCCTTGCTGCGGTCGCGCTGGGTGCCGCTGGCGCGCTTACGCTTCCGGCGCTGATCGACGGCGCGGGCGGCGAGGCCACGATGGCGTTCTACCAGCAGTTCAGCGCGGACGCCTTCGCCAGCTTTGCCAAGCTGCTGGTCTACATCGCGGCCATCGCCTGCCTGATGATCGCGCCCGGGTTCTTCGGCCGTCTGCGCGCCATGCGCCCGGAATACCCGGTGCTGGTGCTGTTCGCCACGCTGGGCATGAGCATCATGGTGTCCGCAACGGACCTGATGACGCTGTATATCGGGCTCGAACTGAACAGCCTCGCCGCATACGTGCTCGCCAGCTTCTTGCGCAACGACAGCCGCTCTGCCGAAGCGGGGCTCAAGTATTTCGTGCTTGGCGCGCTCGCCAGCGGCATCCTGCTGTATGGCATGAGCCTGACCTACGGCTTCACCGGGACGACCAGCTTCGCAGGCATTCGTCTGGCGCAGGAGGCCGGGCTGTCCACCGGTGCGCTGTTCGGCCTGATTTTCGTGCTCGCAGGTCTGGCCTTCAAGATCAGCGCCGTGCCGTTCCACATGTGGACGCCCGACGTCTATGAAGGCGCGCCCACGCCGGTGACGACCTTCTTCGCCACCGCGCCCAAGGTGGCGGCGATCGCGCTGACCGCGCGCGTTGCGCTCGATGCCTTCGGTTCGCAGGCCGACGCGTGGCGGCAGATCGTGATCTTCGCCGCGCTGGCTTCGATCGTGGTCGGCGCGCTGGGCGCGATCGGGCAGAACAATCTCAAGCGGCTGCTGGCCTATTCCTCGATCAACAATGTCGGCTTCATCCTGATCGGCCTGGCTGCGGCGACCGCCGAGGGCGCGAGCGCAATGCTGTTCTACCTCGCGATCTACGTCGTGATGTCGCTCGGCAGCTTCGTCGCCGTGCTGATGCTGCGCAACGGCGATGGCGAGAATCTGGAGACCTTCGACGATATTGCGGGGCTTTCCAGCACGCGGCCCGGCATCGCATGGTGCCTGCTCATCATGATGTTCAGCCTCGCCGGTATCCCGCCGCTGATGGGGTTCTTCGCCAAGCTGGAGGTTTTCCGCGCGGTGGTGGAAGCAGGGCTGATCCCGCTCGCGGTGATCGGCATCGCGGCAAGCGTGATCGGCGCATTCTACTACATCAAGTTCGTGAAGGTGATGTTCTTCGACGAAGCGGTGAACCGCGCAACCAAGAGCGCCAGCGCATCGCAATGGGCGATCCTGGTGATCTGCGCGATCCTGATCTCTCCGCTTGGCTGGTTCTTGACCCGCGGGCTGGAGATGATGACCGACACGGCTGCCGCGGGGCTGTTCGCGGGCGTCTGACGCTGCGCGGACCGCAGCACCGCCGTGATCCGTATCGTCCCCGAAACCGGCTCCACCAACGCCGATCTGCTCAGCGCGTTGCGCGATGGTACCCCGCCGCGCGAAGGCGAATGGCTGGTGGCCGACCGGCAGACCGCAGGGCGCGGCAGACAGGGGCGCAATTGGCAGGGCGGCCTGCATAATTTCATGGGTTCCACCATTGTGCAGGTGCGCCCCGGCCAGCCGCCGGCGCACACGCTTTCGCTGCTGACCGGGATCGCCCTGTTCGACACGGTGCAGGACATTGCACCCAACCTGCACAATCTTACGCTGAAATGGCCGAACGACCTGCTGGTCGGCAAAGCCAAGCTGGCGGGCATCCTTCTCGAAGGTGGGACGGACGCGGTGGTGATCGGTATCGGGGTGAACCTCGCCTCTGCGCCGGATATGCCCGACCGCGAGACCATCGCGCTCACTGCGTTCGGTCCGGCGCCTGACCGCGATTCCTTTGCCGCCAGCCTCGCCGCCAATTTCGCGACCGAGCTGGACCGCTGGCGAACTTACGGAATCGAACCGTTGATCCGCCGCTGGAGCGTCGCGGGGATGCGCGTCGGCACTCCCGTCAGCGTGCATGAACCCAATGGGGTGGTGGTCGAGGGACGGTTCGATGGTCTTGAGCCCGAAGGCTCCATGCGACTGCGCTTGGCCGATGGGACCACCCGTGCCATTCACGCTGGCGATGTGATGCTGGCGCAGTGATGCTAGCGGAAGGATAGCAGATGCTTCTCGCAATCGATGTCGGAAACACCAATCTCGTGTTCGCGCTGTTCGACGGCGAGGATCTGCGTGCGCGGTGGCGCATCTCGACCGACGGGCGGAGGACGGGCGATGAATATGCCGTGTGGCTGTTTCAGCTGCTCGGGATAGAGGGCGTATCGCGCGAACAGATCACCCACATCATCTTCGGTTCGGTCGTCCCGCGTGCGGACCACAACCTGACCGTGCTGTGCGAGAAATATTTCGGCATCACCCCGATCGTTGCAGGGCAGGGCGATGCCGCCTGGAATTTCGAAATCGATGTGGAGCAGCCCAGCTCGCTGGGTGCGGACCGCGCACTCAACTGCATTGCCGCGCACCACATGTTCGGCGGCGACATGATCGTTGTCGATTGCGGTACCGCGACGAAGGCCGAGGCGGTCGAGTACAACGGCGCCTACAAGGGCGGGATCATCACGCCCGGGATCAATCTGTCGCTTGATGCGCTTGTAGGGAAGACCGCGAAGCTCCCCCGCATTGCGATCGGCGCGCCCGCAACCCGCAGCGTTATCGGTCGCAACACCGAAGACCAGATGCAGATCGGCGTCTTCTGGGGCTACGTCGCCATGATGGAAGGGCTGATCGCCCGGATGAAGAAAGAAGTCGGCCGCCCGACCAAGGTGGTTGCCACCGGCGGCCTCTCGGTCTTGTTCGACGACCATACCGACATATTTGATGTCGTGGATACCGACCTGACAATCCGCGGCCTGCAACTGCTTGCCGCGCGGGTCATTGCCAAAGGATGATATGAAAAAGAATTTCAAGCCGGAGAACGAACTCCTTTTCCTTGCCCTGGGTGGTTCGGGCGAGATCGGGATGAACGTCAACCTCTACGGCTGCGACGGTAAGTGGCTGATGGTCGATCTGGGCATGACCTTCGGCGCCAACGAATATCCCGGAATTGAGCTGGTTTTCGCCGATCTCGAATTTATCGAAGATCGGGTGAAGGACCTGATGGGCATCGTACTGACCCACGCGCACGAGGATCACATCGGCGCGATTCCCTATTTTGCAGCGGATCTGGGCGTGCCGCTTTACGCGACGCCGTTCACCGCGGAACTGGTGCGGCGCAAGCTGCAGGAAGCCGACCTGGTCGACGAAGTGCCGCTGCACATCGTGCGCGAAGGCGACGAGGATATGCAGATCGGACCTTTTGGCATCCGCTACCTGCCGCTCGCCCACTCGATCGCGGAAGGCAACGCGCTGCTGATTGACACGCCTTACGGCAAGGTCTTCCACACCGGCGACTGGAAGCTGGACGAAGACCCGATCATCGGCGAACCGACCACTGAGGAAGAGCTGCGCGCGATTGGCGAGGATGGCGTGCTGGCGCTGGTGTGCGACAGCACCAACGTCTTCAATCCCGAGGCAAGCGGCTCCGAAGGGGCCGTGTTCAAGGGTCTGCTGGAACAGGTTCAAAGCTGGCCGGACCGGCGCGTGGTTGTAACCACCTTTGCCTCCAACGTCGCGCGGCTGCACACGCTGGGCGAGATCGCCAGGGAAACCGGGCGCGAGATCGTGATTGCCGGCCGTTCGCTCGACCGGATGCTCGAAGTGTCGCAGGGCTGCGGATACCTTACCGATTTTCCCAAGCCCGTGGACTGGGACACCGCGATGGGCATGCCCCGCGGCAAGGTGATGATCGTCGCCACCGGCGGGCAGGGCGAACCGCGCGCGGCGCTGGGCCGCATGGCGGATAACAACCATCCGCTGGAGCTTTCGCGCGGCGATGTGGTGCTATTCTCCAGCCGCCAGATACCCGGTAACGAGCTGTCCATCGGCAAGGTGATGAACCAGCTGGCGGAGCGCGGCATCGTGATGGTGACCGATCGGCAGAGCATGATCCATGTCTCCGGCCACCCCGGCCGCCCCGAACTGCAGGCGCTGTACGAATGGTTGCAGCCGGAAATCCTGGTGCCGGTGCACGGCGAAGTGCGCCACATGCAGGAACAGGCGCGGCTTGGCCTTTCCGAAGGCATCCCCCACGCCGTTTTCCAGAAGAATGGCGATATCGTGTCGCTGGCGCCGGGCGAACCGGGCAAGATCGCAAAGGTGCCGACGGGCCGCCTCGTGCTCGACGGGGACATCATCGTTCCCGCCGATGGCAATGCGATCACCGAACGCCGTCGCCTCGCGCGCGATGGCGTGCTGCTGGTAGTGGTGACCGGGCGGGACGATGTGACGATCCGGGCGCTCGGCCTGCCGCTGGACGAGGATTTCCCGGATTTCGTGTCCGAAGCGACGCGCGACGTGCAATCCGCCCTGCGCGGCTTGCGCGGGCGCGATGCGAAGGACGCCAAGGCCCGGCATGAAGCGGTTCGCCTTGCGGCACGCCGTGCCGCCAATCGCTGGTCGGGCAAGCGCCCGCAGGTTCAGGTCATCATCCCGGAGGCGTGATGTGAGTGGCTGGTCGATCCTCGCGATCTATGTGCTGACGTGGATATTCGTCGCCTTCGTGATGCTTCCTTTCGGAGTGCGCACGCACGAGGAGCTGGGTATCGAGCTGGTACCCGGCCAGGCCGAGAGCGCGCCCGCCAATTTCCGGCCCGGCCGCCTGGCTCTGCGCGCGGCAGTGATTGCCGCGGTGCTCACCCTGCTGTGGGTGCTCAACTGGGAACAGGGCTGGATCACCCGCGAAAGCTTCGATTTCATGCTGCCGCCGGGCCAGCGTTCCGGAGCCTGACAGGGTAGCGCCTCGGCGGCGCGGCGCGCGGTGTGGTCGCCTTAGCTGGAGCGGAGCCGATCCAGCGCCTGCGCCATCGCGACATACAGCTTGCCGACTTCGGACCCGAGCAGCGTCACCGCCAGCGCATTGCCGTCGCGGGTGGAAAGCAGCGTACGCAGCATCGCCTCGAAATCGTGAATGTAACGGTTCACATGCTCGCGGAAATCGTCGTCGTCGTCATACAGTTCCGCGATCTCGCGGGCCTGCGTGTTGTCGAGCAGGCGCACCGCGCGGCGGGTAAATATGCCCCGGTCGCCGCGCAGGTAGCTGGCCCATGCCGTGTCGGACACCTCGCGCGACAGCGACTTGGCAATATCGATGGCATTGGAGTTGAGGCTTTCGGTGATCAGCGCGACGCGCCGCGCGAAATCGTTGTCGACCTGCTCTTCGGCCCGCTCTCGTGCAACGGCAACGCGGGTTTCCAGATTGCCGGCAAGCTCGTTCACCAACGACAGCTGATCGCGCAGCTGGCGTGCGGCGGCGCGGGCAGCCTCGGCTGAGCGGGTCGTCGCCTCGCGCAGTTCGTCGAGGGCTTCGTCCGCTTCCGCGCGCAAGGCAGCGGCGACCGCGTCGGCCGCGTTTTCGCCAATCCGTGCGCCCAGTTCGCTCCCCTCTTCGGCTCCATACCGTTCCAGCGCCTCGTGCGCCTTGCGCGCCGAGGCTTCGAGCTGCTCGACCGCAGCGGACAGGCGCGTTGCAGTAGTGTGCGAGACGACCTCCGCCTCTTCGTCTAGCAGGGCGAGCGCGGTGCGCAGCCTCGCGATGTTCTCGGTCATAGTGTCGCGCGTCTTTGCCAGCCGGTCGTCGATCCGGTCGGCGACGCCGAAGATTTCCTCGCCCTGTTCGCGCGTTTCGATGACGTAAGCAGAAAGCCGCTCGCTGCGCTCAGCGCCTTCATCGATGGTCCGGCGCAGCTTCTCGCCATTCTCGGCCAGGGCAGCAAGCCGGGCCTCGGCGGCTTCCATCGCTTCGGGGAGGACATCCCGGCTGTGCGCAGCGCCTGCCTGAATCAGCTCAAGCAGCCGGATGCTGGCCTCGGTCGCATCGGCCAGCGTGGTATTGAGTGCGGCAAGATCCGTGCTGCCGGCGGTCAGGCGATCTTCCAGCGCGTCGGTCGCCCGGACCATGTCTTCGCGCGCGTTCGCCGCCGTGCCGGCGATCTGTGCAATCCGCTCACCCGCCTTGGCGAGCTGATCCGCCGCTTCCTCGCCCGAGCGGGCAATCTCGCGTGCGGTTGCGGCGTGATTTTCGCGGCGTTCCTCCACCGCGCTGTCGATTGCGGAGAGGCGGGCTTCCAGCCCCTCTATCGCTTGTCCTTCGACCTCTTCGATCCGTGCGCGCCGGGCCTCGACCCAGGCGAGGAATTCCTTGTCGCGCGCCTTCATGGCTTCGTCGATCCGGTCGGCTTCTTCGCGCAGGCTTGCAAGACGCGTCTGGGCGGACCCCATCGCCTGCTCGTCGATCGACTGCACCTCGTCGATGGCGGCGGTCAGGCGCTCGCGCAGCTTGTCGACGCGGGCCTGAGCTGCGGCCAGTGCTTCCACCTCGCGCCCATCAAGCTCGGCACGGAAACTTTCGCTCTGCGTGCGCAGGGCGGTGAAGCGGGCATCGGCCATCGCTTCCAGCTCCGCCACCCGGTCGCCCAGCTCGGTCAGCGTGCGGCCGACCTGGCTCCTGAAATGTTCGACATGGCGCTCACCCGCTTCGCCGAATTCGTTGAGCCTCGCCATGCCGTCACCCAACGACTCGACTGCGCTTTGCGCCCTTTCGCCCGCCGAGCCGACCGCGTTGGCCGCATCGCGCGAGGCATTGGTGATGACCGGCAAGTCGTCGCGCAGGCGGGCCATGTTGGCGAGCGCGGTCTCGGAAACACGCGCGATCCGCTCCACTTCCTCGCCATTTTCGGCAACCAGAGCCTCGATCCGGTCGGCATTCTGCGACAGGCGCGAAGCGGCGACCCGGCCATGCGATTCCAGTTCGCGGGTCTGCTGGGTCAGGAACTCGCGCGCCAGGCTGAGCTCTCGGTTGACCGTCAGCAGCCGCGCTTCGAGATCGGCGATGTCCACCGCCGCGCCCCTGGCGGTTGCGCGGAAGAGGGCGCTCTGCCGGCCGATGCGCTGGCTCGCCATATGCCAGACGAACAGAATGAGCAGTGTGGGGATCGCCCATGTGGTGATGGCGTCGCTGACACCGGCCAGATCCATCGCGGCGAAGCTGGCCACACCGCGTGACAGCGCGAACAGGACGGTCCAGCCGATCAGCGCGAGCCCGGCGACGATGGTCGCAACCGGACTGGCGAACAGCGGTGCGCGCGCAGTGTCGCCATCGTCTTCGTCATAGGGAAAGTCATCTTCGACCGGGCCCTGTTCGGCCGGTTCGGCATTGGCGTGCGTATCAGGTTCGGCCACCGCGCTGTCTGCGCCGGTGCCTTCGTGCCCTACTGCCCTGATTGACGGACCCCCGCTCATGCAATGCGGCTTATCACGATTCTTGCCCGGTTAAACCCCGCGTTAACCGCCTTCATCCTAGAAACGACACATGGCTTTCGAAAACGCCGCCTTTACCGCGACTCTCACCGCTGCTGCGGGCGACGATCCCGCGCTGCTCGCCGAGCTGCGCGGCGCGTTCCGTGAAAGCCTGGCCCAGCAGATCGACCTCCTCCACCGATCCCGGTGCGATGGAAACTGGCTGCTTGCCGCCCAGCGGATCAAAGGTCTCGCGGCCAGTTTCCATGCCGACGATCTGATCGCGCTGGCCCAGGCGACGATCGACACCGCGCCGGGCGATCCGGTCGCGCTGCGCCGCCTCGACGCCTTTCTCGCCGAATTCGACACGGTGTGCGCCGACTAGGCGCGGTAGTTCGCGGTTCTCTGGCTTGGACCGGGGAAAAAGCACCCTAAATTCAGTCCGACCGATCGATGCACAATTCGCAGCCCTGCAGGGACTGCACCTTTGCCGCGCCTGTGCTAGGTTATTTGCGCTATTCGATCAGGGATAATCGGCCCTTAACGATAGCGGGCTAAGCAAGGACGGTGACAGATAGCCAGATGACCAGCGTGCCGGATACGATCCCGGGAACACTGCACGCCGACCAGGCGGTCGACGCGGGGCTGCGTGCCGAGTTGGCGCGCGGCGACATGGCGCTGTCTACCCTGACACCGGTTCTCACGCATTTCCTCAACACGCAGGATCGCTCTTTGTTCAGCGATTCGATCATTGCGCGGGTGCGCGGGATGCTGCGCAGCGCATCCTACCGCCTGCTGCGGGTCGAGGCGGACGAGGTCGGTGCGAACGACGCATTCGCCTATGCCGAGGCGCGGGCGGACGCCCTGGGCGAGGAACTGGCACGGCACGCGGCATTCCTTGGCCATTGCCATGCGCTTTCCATCGAATGGCAGCTGGCCGACCGCCTGCGCGCACGCAACGGGATCGACCCCGTGCTCTCGCCACTTCTGCAATCGCTGATTTCTTCGGATGATGCCGAACTGTCCGATGCGGCCATGGGCACGCTGGCGGCGCAGGCCCGCTTCATCGAACAGCAGAAGCGGATGGAGATGCCGCTGGCCGAGCTTCCGGAAGATCAGTTTGCGAATTTCATCGGCGTTTGGCGCCGCCAGCGCGACGATGTGAGCGAGGATCTCGCCGCAATGGTGGAGGGCCGAATTCGCGACATGCGGGCCGAGAACGAAGCGCGCCTGTCGCTGCTTGCGCGCACGGTCGAAGGCCTTGGGCGGCGCACCGATGTGGCGCTGTCGCTGACCCACGCGGGTGCGGCGCTGTTTCTCACCACGCTGGCCCGCAAGGCCGAGCAGGAGCGTGACATCGCGGTGGTTTCGACCAACGACCGGCAACTGGTGCGCTTCGCCTTGTCGCTGCGCGCTGCAGGGCTGAGCCCGGCGGAAGCGCGTGCCCAGCTGCGCTGCCTGCATCCCGATGCCACCATGCCCGCGGCGATAGAGCACGTCTCCACCGCCGATGCGCGCGCGCTGCTCGAATCCTCGCCTTTCGGGCATTCCGAGTAGGAACCAATGGAAGACCAGCAGCAAACCTATATCGCGCGGGCGCGCACCGATGCGAAAGACCGCCTGGTTGCGGCGGACGACCTGCTCGCTTCGCTGCAGCGGCGGTGCGGCGGAGAGATCCCCGGCGTAATCGCAATTCCCGAACTGCGCGAACAGGTGCGCAAGGCACGCCGCACCAATCTGCGCCTGGGCCGCACGATCCATGCTTTCGACGGCAGCGACCGGATCAAGTCGTGGATGGAAATCGTGCCCTCGGGTGAAGGCGAGGGCACCGATCATGGCGGCGCGGGCTGTTCCATCGGCATCGTCACATGGCAGGCCAGTGCGCCGCCGGTTGAACGGGACGACGACGCCGCAGCGCGCCGGGATGCGATCGACGACGCGCTGGCCGAACTGCACGCCCGGCTCGACCCCGATCAGAAACTGCTGACCGTCCATACAGAGGCGGAAGACCTGCAGCCGCTCGCCCGCCGGATGAGCGAGAATCTGGGCCAGGTATGGACCGATTTCGTGCGCATCGACGGCAGCCAGCACGCGCAGCCGCTACACTGGCGCCTGCTGGACCAGGCGCGCGTCGTGATCGACGGCAGCCCGCGAAACTGGACCGCGCGGCTGATCCCGCTCGGCGCGCCGAATCCCGGATCGCAAGGCTTCGAGCTGTATCTGATCGCCAACCGTGCATGGGTCACCCGGACAGAGCGGCGCGACCGCCGGGCCGACGATGGCGCATCCATCGGGCGCGATCTCACCCCGATCCTGCGCCAGCCGATTGCCCGCATCGTGGCCAATGCGGAGACCATCCGGTCGCGCATGGCGGGGCCGCTGGGCGATGAATACAGCGACTACGCGCGCGACATCGTGAACGCGGGGCAGCATCTGCTGTCGCTGGTCGATGATCTGACCGATCTGGAAGTGGTGGAGTCGGATGGTTTCCGCGCGACGCCCGATCCGATCGACCTGGCCGATGTCGCGCAGCGTGCCGCCGGTATCCTCGCGGTCCGCGCACAGGAAAAGCGCATCTCGATTTCCGCACCGCCCAAGGATGTGCGCCAGCCCGCCACCGCCGAATTCCGGCGCGTGCTGCAGGTGCTGCTCAATCTGGTCGGCAATGCGATCCGCTATTCGCCCGAAGGCTCCACCATCACTATCGGGCTGGACAGCGATGGCCGCAAGGCGAGCGTTTCAGTGACCGATGAGGGGCCGGGCCTCGATGCTGAAGCGCAGCGGATCGTGTTCAACAAGTTCGAGCGGCTGGGCCGCAGCGGCAGCGGCGGATCGGGGCTGGGCCTCTACATCTCGAAGCGATTGGCGCAGGCGATGGGCGGCGACCTGACCATCCGGAGCAAGCCGGGCGAGGGGGCGACTTTCACCCTGACGGTGCCGGCAGGAAACGACTGACCATAAAAAAGGCCGCGATGTTCATCGCGGCCTTTTCTTTACCAGTATTCGCTTTGCCGATCAGCGTTTGTCGACCGGTACGTAGTCGCGCTGGGTCGGGCCGGTGTAGAGCTG
>Ga0100387_10004825_pt1 | contig 11020 bp, 8 predicted proteins | sample CryGeymeta201511_FD_81547 | JGI IMG/M metagenome (GOLD analysis project Ga0100387, IMG submission 81547) | Groundwater microbial communities from Crystal Geyser aquifers in Utah, USA - Crystal Geyser metaG 2015-11 | ecosystem: Environmental > Aquatic > Deep subsurface > Groundwater | place: USA... | reverse complement strand
CATATCAAAGGAAAATAAATGTCGCAAATGCCTTTAATTAGGGTTAAGTCAATTCCAGCCTCATAAACTAACAATTGAGAGCTGGCAAATGCCGTTTTTGCCCCATCATAAGTCCCAATATTTGCAAATATTTTTAACGGGATTTTACCTGGTATTGATGTTTTCAGATTAACTGCTGTTAACCATTTCCACGTTTGTCCAATGTATGAATAAGTTGAAAATCCGCCTTCTGTTTCAGTAAACTGATTGCCCATAAAACCATCTTGATTTTCACTTCTACCCATATAATAATTATCAAATAAATAATCCTGATAACCTTTTTGTCCGCTTAACCTAAAGCGAAAATCCTTTCCTATTGCTGTTTTATCCACCTTGTCGTATAAAAAACCACCAAAAAACCAACGTATTTCTAATCCCTTTTTAATTTTTTGATATGTAAATTTATAATTGGCTTCTAAAGAAGATTTCACAAACTTTTCTCCTTGTTCAAAGCGAATAGATGCAACGTAAGGATTAATCAATCTGGTATTACTCGCTGTATAGTTCAGTTCATTGAAGTAATCAGTGGCATTATAAATTTCATACATTTCAAAACCCGTGTTCCTGAGAAGATTGTATTTGTAAATATTGATATTTCTGAATCTTATATTTTGTTTTAAACTACTCCTTGCATTTTTGCCTTTTAATTCGATATTTAACTCAGGTGTAACCTTAGTAAAACAAGAATAATCTTTTATGTAAACACGCATATCGTCAAATGCAAAATGGGCTGCCGAAATGCCAAAGCGAATATTTTGGATAAATGATTTGTCGGGATAAAAAGTATAACCGATGTTTCCTAAGCCTGTCATCTCTTTGGTTTTAAAAGAATACATGGGGACAAACAAATAATCATAATTAGTCTGAAACACAGGGTCGCTATAAACCGCCAATCCGGGCATAAAACTGTTGTAATAATTCCAACCCACCACAGGAAAATAGTTTATTTGCGTGCGATTGGGATTTTCTAATGACCATAGTAATTGAAGCTTGAGCGGTTCTGTTTTTTTGAACAATCCTTTGTGTTTTAAAGTATTGTTCTTTCTGTTTATTTCGGAAATTACTTCAATGGCATCGATCTTGAGTTTATCATAATCCATAAAATAAACATCTACCGATTTTTTGCCAGAAAATCCTTCGAACCACTCGGTTGATGTGATTTTTCCATCTTTAATGGCAGAAATACTGAATGGAGATGCAATGTCTCCTTTGTTCTTTATCTTAACTTTAAAACAATCGCCTGTCCAGCTTGAAGGGCATATTCCTTTTTGGGATGAAACTATCTTGTAATCTATTTTTTTGTTTGTAGTCATCGCTTCATTAAAGAACCAGTCGAGGTTTTTATTGGTGTTTGACCTGAAAACATTTTCAAAATCTTTGGGTTGAGGGTGTTTGAATTTCCATGTTTCGAAATATTTGCTCATAATGCTGTCGAAAACTGCTTCGCCAAGATATTCTTTTAGATAATTCAATTCCATAGCTGTTTTCATATAGACAATAGTACCATAGTTGAACATTGTATATGCTTCGGAAGGCAAGTTAATAGGCTGGTCAAGATTTTTACGGGCATTGTATAAATAGGCAAGATAATTCATATAGCCAGCATCAAGGTTTTTGGCATTAAACAAACCCAAACCTATTACTTTATTAAGTTTAGTGTCTGGATATTTTCTTTCCATATACCTATTGTCATAAAAAGAGTTGATGCCTTCGTCCATCCAAGGATTTTTTCTTTCGTTACTACCAATAATACCATAAAACCAATTATGACCCACTTCGTGCATAATCACTTGTTCCAAAGACCAAGCTGAATTTGCATTACTTATGACTGTGATATTGGGATATTCCATTCCTCCACCAGCAGTTAAAGCGCCATCCACTGCGGTACATTGTTTATAAGGATAATCTCCATTCCATTTTGAATACCAATAAATTGCATCATTAATATATTCAGAGCTTTTCTTCCAATATTTGCCATTGCTACCAAGAAACATTGCCCATGTAGTTACTTCACTTTTGCTATGAGGCAATTCTACTTCACTTTTCAACACATAAAAACGCTTATCGGCGAACCATGCAAAATCGTGCACTTTATCTTGATGGTAATGTAGCGTTTTTAATTGTTTGCTCGATTTAGGAAATGATAAGCTTGTTTCAAAATCATTAATAACTGCCGTTTTTTTTGCAATAGAATCGAGAAAATTAATTTCATTAGGACAATCAACCAAATCGCCAGTTGCACCAACTACATAGTTTTTAGGTAAAGTAATATAGACATCATAAGAACCAAATTCAGAATAAAACTCACCCTGATTGAGGTAGGGAACATAATTCCAACCATTTACATCATAAACGGCAGGTTTCGGATACCATTGGGTTATCTGATAAGCCTGACCTAAATGTCCTAATCGTGAAAAAATTCCTTTCGGCATTTTAACGTGAAAAGGTGTAGTTATCGTAATTTTTTCTCCACTTTTGAGAGGTTTTTTTAATTTTAGTCTGCAAATATCAATATACCCATCAACGTATTCCCATTCAATCTTATCTCCATTCAATTTAAAATCAATTCCATTAACATACCCTTTAATAGAATCAGGTGCTTCATAGAATTTTTTGTCCCCATTTTCTAATTGTTGCTTTGCAAAGGCAGTTTCGTTGTTTTTATATCCGTTTGCCCATAAATGAAAATATAATTCATTCAATACATCTGGCGAATTGTTTCTATATTGAATATTCTCAGTTGCATTGAGTTCGTGTAGGCTGTCATTCAAAGAAACTTGAATTGTATAATTAACTTCTTGCTGAAAATAGGATTGTGCGAATAGAACATTAGTTAAACAAACCCATAAAATGGTGAAATAAAAATATTTAATCAGCTTTTTAGGCATAATAAAAGAATAAGTGGCTTTGTTGTGTTTTCAAATCACTGATTTTGTTATTAATTAACTTTTAAAGAGTCTTTTTTGTAAGGTAAATAAAGAGGAATGGTTTTTATAAGCACATTTATTGGTAAATCTTTTGCTACAATAATTCCGTTGCGATCTATCAATACATTAAACGGAATTTTATCAATATTATAAAGATTGACAATAGGTGATTTCCAGTATTTAAAATCACAAACTTGAGTCCAATAAAGACCATCGCGTTGTATTGCATCAATCCATGGTTCATATTGTTTATCCAAAGAAACACCATAAATTTCAAATCCCTTTTTCTTATATTTATAATACAATTTTACTAATTCAGGGCTTTGTTGACGGCAAGGCATACACCAAGAAGCCCAAAAATCAAGAAGCACCAATTTTCCTCTTAATGAAGACAATGATATCATTACACTATCAGGTGAAAGCATGTTAATATCGGGAGCCAAAGACCCTATTGCCACTTTTTGTTCAATTATTTTTATATTTTCAATTTCTTTTTTAACTTCAGCAACAATTTTGTCTAAATCTTTGGTGTGTTCTGAGTTTGGATAAATAGTTTTTAAACTTTTATCAAGTTTTTCAAAATAAGCAAAATCATCTTTTTCGTTAAATAATGCTTTATTGCCAAAATATTGGTAAAGAACAATAAGCGAAGCAAGCGATTGTGGATTTTTATCAATAAATTCCCTTGCTTTAGTCCTAACATTTGTAAGAATAGTTTTGTAAGTGGAGTCTAAACCTGTTTTGATTTCAAGGAAGTTAGGTTTTTCTTGTGAATTTAATATTATTTTTGCAAGAGAATCGGTGCTTTCAATGTTTTTGCGTAAAAAAACATTCCAATCTTTAAGTAAAATAGACCCTTTTGAGCCACTTACACGGTATGATTTGGCAAGCTCCTCTGCATCACCTGAAATTTCTATGGTTTCACCTTTTTCAATCAGTAATGTGATAAAATTATTTTTTGATAATTTAACAATATAAAAGCCAGCATCTTTAATTTTTTTTGTAAAATTAAATTTACCTTCTTTATCAATGATTATAGAATCAACCCTAACTAATTTTCTAGGTTGGAGTTCTTCGAGATAAACCATATTTTGCTTAGCATTTGCAAAATATCCATTAATAAGAAATTCGTTTTTCCCAGCTTTTTTAGTGTTGTTGCAAGCAAATAACGCAACAGCTATTCCACAAAATACAATCAGTTTTTTTAAGTTCATAAAATATAATGCTTATTTTAAAAAAGAATTTTCAAAATTAATAAATTATAATTTCCTAAATTCAAGTAATTAATGAAAATTAAAAGCCATACCTCCAATTACAGACCATATTGGAACATCAAGATAATAATTCTCATACATAACACCGAGAGAAATATATCCATCTAACTTACTTGTTTGCAAAATAGCATAATTAAAAACTGTGCTTCCTTCTAAACGGGGAATATTTGAGGTATTATAATCTTTTGCAAAGCGAAATTCATTGTCGATTCGATATTTATAGTCGTCCATAAAAAAACTTATTCCAAGAGAATGTTCGTTAAAAAAAGATTTACTGTAGTTTTCATACATAAATCCTGTTCCTAATCTTAATATAACAGGCTTTGTAACTAATAAGTTTAACTGTAACATTTGCCAATCAAACGTGTTATAAAAATCAGAACCTTTAGAAGTTATTTCTATCATACTATTGAAGCGAACATCGGTTGAAAACAAGCCCCAATTTCCTCTAATGCGAGGTAAAATCAACATAGTATTGGCAGGATGATAGGCGCCTTGTGTCATAAAATCAATAGAAGTAACAATAGGAATGTCGTCTTTGTTGTCAACATAAGTTTTGTTCAGCTCTAACATGCCTGTAATCGCAAAATCGAAACAGGCTTGGGCAATGCTATTAAAACAAGCATCGCCACAACTCGCCATACAAGGCGAACTTACATCTTCTGTTTTACTAGAATTGTTAGAATTGCTATCAGAATTGGACTTAATTTTATCAACTTGTGAAAAAACTTTGATTATATTAAATGACAATAATAAAATAAGTGCTACTTTCTTCATTAATTAATAGTTAAAGTCTTTTTTTTAAAACAATTTCGGGAGATGCTATCAGATTACTTTTATTTAAAGCCCTATCTTGCAAATAAAATTCAACGTAAACGGTATCGTTTTTAGAAAGAGAGAGGTCATAATAGATATTAATAAGATAGTCAATATCTCCTTTAATGGGTCGCTTTACCCCGTCGGGTAGTATCATTGGCAGTTTGACATTGAAGTTATTAGAACTATCTGGATTAACGGTTAAATTAAAAACACCCCCTTTTTTCTTATAATAATAAACAAAAACACTCATATTTTTATCATCATCCGAATATCCAATATCTCCATCGCCATCTTTAAATGAAAAGGAAATGACAATATTTGAATCTATCCCATTTCTTCTAATAATAGAATAATCCTTAAATTCAATTATTGGTGTTAAAGGATAAACTTCTTTTTTCTGACAAGAGAAAGATAATAAACTAATAATACCAGTTGTTATAGAAATATAAATAATTTGTTTAATACTTATTTGCATAATTCAAATATCAATTGCCAAATGAAAGCATAAAATTAATTTTTTTTCTTGGAAAACTAAAGAGTTTTTATGTTTATTTTTGCATAATAAAAGAAAGGCGAAATAAATAATGCAAAAACGGTTGGTTTTAAAGAAGAAGAGCGATAAAGAGATAGTTAAACAACTTACCGATTGCTTAAAGATAGATGATGTATTAGCAAATTTGCTTGTACAACGTGGAATAACGAATCTTGAAGAGGCAAAATGTTTTTTCAGACATGAATTATCGCAACTTCACGACCCATTTCTTATGAAAGATATGGATAAAGCAATTAATCGCATTGAAGAAGCAATAAAAAATAAAGAAAAAATATTAGTTTATGGCGATTACGATGTAGATGGGACAACCGCTGTGGCTTTAGTTTACTCATTTCTTTATAAAATTTATAAAAATGTTAATTATTATATTCCCGATAGATATAAAGAAGGCTATGGCATCTCCTTTGCAAGCATTGATTATGCAGTAGAAAACAATTATAGTTTAATCATAGCTCTTGATTGTGGTATTAAAGCCAATGAGCAAATTGATTATGCGAATAATAAACATATTGACTTCATTATATGCGACCATCATCGCCCTGCAGAAACAATTCCTAAAGCTCACGCCATTCTTGACCCCAAAAGAAATGATTGTAATTATCCTTTTAAGGAACTTTCTGGCTGTGGTATTGGATATAAACTAATACAAGCATTCGGTATTTCAAACAATATGCTGAATGATGAGATTGAAAGCTATTTAGATTTAGTTGTTGTAAGTATTGCTTCCGATATAGTTCCTATTAATGGAGAAAACAGAGTTCTTGCTCATTATGGTTTAAAAAAACTCAATTCAAACGCACGTCCTGGAATTGAAGCGATACTCATTTACTCTAATATTATAAAAAGGCTTGAAACTGATGCAAATTATAACCCTGAATATGTTTTTAACAGAAGCATTACTATTAATGACCTCGTTTTTTTAGTAGGTCCAAGACTTAATGCAGCTGGAAGAATTGACAACGGTAAAAATTCTGTAGAATTGCTTATTTCAAATGACATAGCAGAAGCAAAATCTAAAGGATACAACATTAATATTTGCAATACTGAACGAAAAAATCTCGATTTGCAAACAACAACCCAAGCAATTGAGATGATTAAAAATAATATAGCATTACAAAAGAAAAAATCAACTGTTCTCTTTTATCCTGATTGGCACAAAGGCGTTATTGGCATTGTTGCATCTCGTTTAATCGAATTATATTACAAACCAACAATTATATTAACCCAATCGGATGGTTTAATTACAGGTTCGGCACGTTCGGTTAAGGATTTTGATTTGTATGATGCCATTGACTCTTGTAGCGATTTGTTAGAACATTTTGGTGGACATAAATATGCAGCCGGTTTATCGCTTAAGCCCGAAAACTTAGAAAAATTTATAAATAAGTTTGAAAAAATAGCTTCCGATAGAATTACTTATGAAATGCAATCTCCTGTTATTGAGGTTGATGCTGAATTAGATTTAAATAATATCAATCCAAAATTTATTAAAATTCTCAAACAGTTTGCTCCTTTTGGTCCTGAAAACCTTTCACCAGTTTTTCTTTCCAAAAATGTTGTCGATAAAGGTTTTGCTCGCATTGTAGGTATTGACCATCTTAAATTAAAAATTGCAAATGATAAATATTCTAACACATCTTTTGATGCAATTGCTTTTCATTTAGGAGAATTCCTTCCTCAAATATTAGAAGGAACTCCTTTTACTATATGTTATCACGTTGAAGAAAATGAATGGGCTGGTAATACGACTGTACAACTAAATATAAAAGACATTAAATTTGATTAAAGAGATTTTTAGATTATTTATTTGTTGTTTTTCTTTCGCTTAAATGATAAGCATCTAACAATTTTTGTGCAGCATTGTATGCACTTATTTTTTGTGTTAGCAGGTCAGCCTCTGTGCTATTTATTAGTAACTTTACCTTTTCGTTTTCATAAAACTCATCTTGTAGCTGCTCATTAATAGACTCATACATTCTATACTTTGCTTGTTCCAATCTTTTAGAGGTAAAATAACCAGACTTTTTAGTCAATTCAAAATAACTATTGATAATGTTCCATACTTTTTCTATTCCATCTTTAGTTTTTGAAGAACAAATCTCTGATAAAGGAATCCAACCCGACGAAGTAGGTGGAAATAAATGAAGTGCATTTTGATATTCAATTTGAGCTGTCTTAGCTCGTAATATGTTGTCGCCATCAGCTTTATTAATCACAATAGCATCAGCCATTTCCATTATTCCTCTTTTAATTCCTTGCAATTCATCGCCTGCTCCAGCTAACATTAATAATAAAAAGAAATCAACCATCGAACTAACAACAGTTTCTGATTGTCCAACACCAACAGTTTCAACAAAAACAGTATCAAAGCCAGCTGCTTCGCATAAAATAATTGATTCTCTTGTTTTACGTGCCACTCCTCCCAATGTTCCTGCGGCAGGAGAGGGTCGAATAAAGGCATTAATGTCAACAGAAAGTTCTTCCATTCTTGTTTTATCGCCCAAAATGCTTCCCTTTGATTTTTCACTACTGGGGTCAATTGCTAAAACTGCTAATCTTCTTCCATTTAATGTTAGATATTTGCCAAAAGCTTCAATAAAAGTACTTTTTCCAACGCCAGGTACACCGGTAATTCCTATTCTAATTGAATTGCCGGAATAAGGGATACATTTTTCTATGATTAATTGTGCTAATTTGTAATGCGCAGGTAAAGAACTTTCTATTAATGTGATTGCTTTACTAAGTATGGTGCGATTGCCAGAACGAATACCATCTACATATTCGCTCGTAGAAAGAATATTTTGTTTTTTATTCTTCAAACGAATAACAGCATCTTCATTAATAGAAGATGGTTGAGCAATTCCTTCCTTCACTTTTAAAGCGGAATCTATAATAGTATTATAATTTTTTTTGTGCATTTAATTAATTGATATTGTTGTTGTTTGACTTGAATTATTGCGTTTAGATTATTCACTAACAAAAGTACATTATTTTTAGCAAAGTTATAAATACGCAGTCAAAAATTATAAGTGTTAGTTTTATTATAAATTTATGGTATTTTTACATTTTATAATATATTCAACCCATTGATACGAATAGGACTTTTATCAGATACCCACAACTTCCTTCATCCTAAAGTTTTTGAGTTTTTTGAACCTTGCCAAGAAATTTGGCATGCTGGTGATATTGGAAACATTAAATTAGCGGATGACTTAAACCACTTTAAACCGCTAAAAGCAGTGTATGGCAATATTGATGGTGCGGATGTAAAGGCTGTTTATCCTCTCCATAAAAAGTTTTATTGCGAAAACGTAACAGTTTGGATTACACACATTGGCGGTTATCCTGGAAATTATGCACCTGATATTCGTTCAAGAATAATATCAAATCCTCCTCGTCTTTTTATTTCGGGACACTCTCATATTCTAAAAGTAGTAAACGATAAAAAGCTTGGTTTGCTTCATATCAATCCAGGTGCGGCAGGCAAATATGGCTTTCATACTGTTATTACCCTTGTCCGATTTACAATAGATGATAAAAGAATTTGTGATTTGGAAATAATGGAATTAGAAAAAACCGCATTAGCGTAAGCGATCTGCTGCTCTCACCAACTCTTCGTCTTTTTTGATAGCTTTATGTGCTAGATACAATAAAACTAAAGATATTATTGGAAATGCTGCTGCAAAATAGTATTTTAATTCAGCATTGATAGCTGTTTTAATAATATCAGCATATAAAAACATGCTAATAAATGAACCAATTACTAACACCATAGTCAATTTAATCAATTTGAGTTGAAGTATTCTTTTTTTATATAGGAAAATTATTGTCAGCGTTAACAAAACTATAGCAAAAGTGGTGATTATAAGTAATGACATATTAATGGATGCCGAAACTGCAGCATATTGATTAAAAATAACTCCAGTAGCAACGATGTTTGCTACATTTATTTCACTAACATAAAAAGTAGCGTAAGGAATAAAAAAACATAGTATTCCTAATATTAAAACTAATAGCAAATATATGCTTTGAATGCGTTGTATCATATTATTTTCTTATTTATAATAATTGGTCTGTTTATTTATTTTAATGCTTAAAATGCAAGCAAAATAGTTTTACAAACTTAGCAGTTTTTCTAAAATTTACAAAATCAACTTTTTTTTAAATTAATATTGATTTAGACTTTATCCTAAACCATCAAAAAGAAATTTAAAATATCCCGACAAGTCGGGATTAATGCTTGTAGACTGAAATTTGGGATTTATAGACGAAGTGAAACAAATCACATGCTTGTTAGCTTGTCGTTATTAAATGATTGATTCGATTTTACCATCATTCCAATAGTTTTGTAAAGTAATCGAGCTGCTACATTGCAGTCCCATTCATTATCTTTAATAGAGTTTACTTCACAAATATCGAAACCTATAATATTTTTGCCGCTTTCAACAATTTTTTCAAACAAATATAGCACCTGATTGAATTCTAATCCCCCAGGAACTGGTGTTCCTGTGTTTGGACAATAGATTGCATTAAGACCATCTATATCAAAGCTAATATAGACTTGCTTTGGGAGGGAAGCAATAATGTCATTACAAATAATATTCCATGTTTTCCCTTCAAATATGTTTTTATTAATAGTTCTATCAAAAAAAGTAACCACTCGTTGATCGGATTCAATTATATTAACTTCGTCTTCACAATAATCTCTTATTCCTACTTGAACTAATTTAGATATTTGCGGAATTTTAAGAGCATTAAACATAATAGAAGCGTGGGAATATTGAAATCCTTCATAAGCATTTCTTAAATCAGCGTGCGCATCAATTTGTAAAATTCCAAATTCATTATTTTTTTCGGCTAATGCATGCATTAAACCTAATGGAACGCTATGATCGCCGCCAATAATAACAACTAATTTATTTTTATCTAAAAAAAATAAAGATTGGTCTTTAACCCAATTATTTAGCAATAAAGATTCCGAATTGATTGTAGTTAACACTTTTTGCGAATCGGAATTATTAGAATTAGCAACTCCCTCCGCTAAATGTTTCATATATTTTGCTGATTGTTTGCGAAGTTTTTTGTTTTTTTGTTTCCAATATTCTGAGACATTTTCCATTGAAATGCCTGATTTCCAAATGTCTTTATAAAATGGGTCGAATAAATCAATTTGAAAAGAGGCATCAAAAATTTCTTTGGACGCTTTGGAGGTTCCTTGTCGGTATGAAGTTGTTACATCCCAAGGAACAGGAATAATAATAACATCCGATTCAGATGAATTGAATGGTAAACCAAAAATATTGTTGTTAATATTACCTACATCATTAGGATTAAATTTTAAAATTTTTGTGTTTTTGCTTTCCTTATACATTATATATATAGTATGATATAAATACGATTGTTTTTAT
>Ga0100387_10004823_pt1 | contig 11026 bp, 9 predicted proteins | sample CryGeymeta201511_FD_81547 | JGI IMG/M metagenome (GOLD analysis project Ga0100387, IMG submission 81547) | Groundwater microbial communities from Crystal Geyser aquifers in Utah, USA - Crystal Geyser metaG 2015-11 | ecosystem: Environmental > Aquatic > Deep subsurface > Groundwater | place: USA... | reverse complement strand
GGGCGCAGGATGCGCGGGAGGTCGCGGACGCCTCGGAGGCGGGCAGGACGCCCGCCGAGAATGAGCGAAAAGTATTTTCAGGCCGGGAACGCTTGACTGCCGACACAAGCTGGATAGTTACTTTAAAAGTCCTGTGCCTGCCGCCCACGCAGAAAATCACGGACCCAGGCCATGGCCTCCTGGCGGCTGCGCACCTCGCCGGCCACTTGCGCCTCCTGCAGGCCCAGGAAAATAACCGAGAAGACTGGTCCCGGCCGCAAGCTGAACTCCTGCCGCAGATCGTGACCGTCCAGCAGCCGCGGCCTGGTCAGCACCGGCTCGACGAACCGACGACGGGTTTCCTCCACCTGGTCATAGAGGCGGGCCAGGGCGGCCTCCATGGCCAGCGGCTTGCCCGGCCCCTGCCCGGCCAGGCTGTCGGCCATGGCCAGCATGAAAAGGCCGGGCAGTTCATCGCCAACCGCCTTCACCAGCCGCAGGCAGGCCCTGGGGGTAACGACCCCATCTTTCTGAAAGACGTTGTTAAGATGGAAAGGCCACATGTGCAGGGCGATGAGTCGGCCGACCCGCTCGGCCTCGATTTTCTTCCAGACGAAGCGGCGGGCGAGGACGGCAAAGCCTGCCGCCCCAACCCGCTCGTGCTGGTGAAAGGTGATGCGTCCCGACCGCTCCGCGCAAACCGCGGGCTTACCCAGATCATGAAAAAGCGCCGCCCACTTCAAAAGCGTCCCGCTGGCCTGCTCCGCCAGATAGCGGGTCATGCTCGGCCCATGTCCTGGAAAGAAAGCGTCGGGCGCGGCCAGTAAACGCTCCATCTCCGTCAGGGCCTGAAGATTATGGGCCAGCACGTCGAGGTGATGACTGGGCGGCTGTTCGACCCCGGCGCCGGCCTGCAACTCCGGGAACAAGTGCCCCAAAAGCCCGGCCTCGGCCATGGCCCGCACCGTGACCGACGCCCGACCGCTGGCCATGATGCGGGCCAGTTCGCCGTTAATGCGTGCGCCGGCCGGCCCTGTCGGCCCTGTAATCAGGTCTGCCTGACTACGAAGCAGGGCCTCGGTCTCCCCCTCCAGGGCGAAGCCCAGTTCCGCCATGAAGCGGAAGGCCCTGAGCAGCCGCAGGGGATCGTCGAAAAATACCTTGGGCGAGGTAACCCGGAGCAGCCCATCGGCAAAATCCCGGCCGCCGCCCATGGGATCAATGATGGCATAGGGGGGCAAGAGCCCCGGACCCGCCGGATCAAAGGCCACGGCCATGGCGTTGATGGTGAAATCCCGTAGCCCCAGATCCTCGGCCAGGCTCCGGGCCGGGCCACGGAAGCGGCAGAAATCAATGACGATCCCCTGCCAGACCACCCGGGCCACGCCCTGGCCTTCGTCCAGCGGCACCAAGGCGCCGCCCAGCCGCCCGGCCAGATCCCGGGCCCAGCCCAGGCCGTCGGTGGTCACGGTGAGATCAAGGTCAACGGACGGCCGGCCGGCCCGCCAGTTGCGCACCGCGCCGCCGGTGACATACAAAGCTTCACCCCGTTGCCCGACGAGGCTGGCCAGCCCATGCAACAAGGCGGCGGGATAGTCGCGCAGCCAATCGCGGTCCAGGTGTTCAAGGGCTGCCGAGGTCACGGTGGCATTGCTGGTAATCATGCTCTGTACCCATGAAAGCTGAAAGCTCAAGGCAAAAAGGAAGACGGGGAAGTACACAGGATCAGGTCATATACGTCCTATTAGGTCCTATGTACACACCCCAACCACCCAAACTCCCCCCTGCACCCTCTTGATTCTACACCAAGGAAAAAAGCCATGCCGCAAAAAGGCGAGTGCCCTCCTGCCAGGAAACTGTTGTGCTTTTCCGGCACGACTGGGTATAGTGGCGCTTTCTTTCAACCCATACGCATGGCATCATGAAACACCTGTTTAAGTCCGCCACCTTCTGGGCCATCCTGGCCACCGACATCCTGCTCCTCGTCGCCGCCCATCTGCTGGCCTATGCCATCCGTTTCGAGGGGGGCCTCGCGAACCCCGACCTGATCCCCTGGCCACTGGTGCTGCCGTGGCTGATCATCTTCAAAATCCTCATCTTTCACTGGTTCGGTCTCTACCGCGGCATGTGGCGTTACACCGGCCTCACCGACCTGGCCAGCATCGTCAAGGCCTGCCTGACGGCCTCCCTGCTGGCCATGGGCGGCATTCTTATCGTTAATCGTTTTCAGGGATTCTCACGCTCCATCTTTATCCTGGACGGCCTGCTCACCTTCCTGTTCATTTCCGGCCACCGGGTGGCCCTGCGCCTCTATTTCCAGGGGGCCCACCAGTTCCTCCGCCGCCCGCCGAGGCTTGCCGCCGGCCGTCGCAAAAGACTCCTCGTCATCGGCGCGGGCGACGCCGCGGAAAAACTGCTGCGCGAGGTCCGGGACAACCTGGCCCTGCCCTATGAGGTCATCGGTCTGCTTGACGACGCCCCCGGCAAACTCGGCAAGCGCATCCACGGCTCCACAGTGATAGGGGTAATCGCCGATCTGCCGGAGGTGGCCGCCGAGACCACGGCCCAGGAAATTCTCATTGCCATCCCCTCGGCCGCCAGCGCCCAGATGGCGAGGATCGTCGGCATCTGCCAGGCCTCCGGCCTGCCCTTCAAGACCCTGCCCAACCTCGCCGAGCTCATCAACCACGAGGTATCCATCAAGGCGATGCGTGAGGTCTCCTACCGCGATCTGTTGGGCCGGCCGCCGGTGGACCTTAAAATCGAGCAGATCGACGCGGTGCTAACCGGCCGCTGCGTTCTGGTGACCGGGGCCGGCGGTTCCATCGGTTCGGAACTCTGCCGACAGATCCTGCGTTTCAAACCGGCCCGGCTCATCCTCCTGGACGCCGCCGAGATGAACCTCTACGGCATTGAAATGGAGATCCTCCACGAACACACCTTTGTGAACTACGTGACCGTCCTCGGCAAGGTCCAGGACCAGGCCCTGCTCGACCACGTTTTCGACCATTTCAAGCCCACCGTGGTCTTCCACGCCGCGGCCTACAAGCATGTGCCCATGGTGGAACGCAACCCATGGGAGGCGGTGGTCAACAACGTCCTGGCCACCCGCGGCCTGATCGATACCTCGGTGCGCCACGAGGTGGAACGTTTCATCCTGGTCTCTACCGACAAGGCGGTGCGGCCCACCAATGTCATGGGCGCCAGCAAACGGCTGACCGAAAAGATCATGCAGGCCTACGGCGGCCATAACACCCGTTTCATGGCGGTGCGCTTCGGCAATGTCCTGGGCTCGTCCGGGTCGGTTATACCCCTCTTCAGGCGGCAGATCGAACTGGGCGGCCCGGTCACCGTTACCCACCCGGAGATGACCCGCTACTTCATGTCCATCGAGGAGGCGGCCCAGCTCATCCTGCAGGCCGCGGCCATGGGCACGGGCGGCGAGATCTTTGTGCTGGAGATGGGCAGCCCGGTAAAAATCGTCCAGATGGCCCGGGACCTCATCCGGCTCTGCGGCAAGGAGCCGGACACGGAGATCGAGATCACCTTTGTCGGGCTGCGGCCCGGCGAAAAACTCTACGAAGAGCTGATTACCGTGGGCGAGGGCATCGTGCCCACCGATCATGAGAAGATCATGGTCCTGCGCGCCCCCGCCGCCGCCATGCAGGATCTGGAGGAACCGCTGACCCGGCTCACGCGGCTGGCCCGGGACCACGATGGCCAGGGCATCAAGGCCCTGCTCCAGGAAATGGTGCCGGAATACACGCCCCAGGCGGCCGCCGCCATTTTCCCGGCGGCCCGGGTGCGGCAGACGGTCGCCCCGCAGGGATTATCGTGACAGCAAACAGCCGCTCAACCGCCTGGTCGGACTGGCTTGCCCGACTGGCCGCGCCTTGCGCCGCCGGGCTGGGTTTTTCCCTGCCCATTTCCACCACCGGCGCCTCGGCCTTTGCCCTGCTCTTCCTCGCCCTCTGGCTGCTCTCCGGTCGGTTTCGCGATCTGCCGCGCCAACTGCGGGCCAATCCGGTGGCGGCTGTTGCCCTGCTCCTGCTGGCCCTGCTTTTGGTCCGCATGCTGGGCTCCGCCGCCCCCCTGGACGAGGCCTTCGGGTTTGCCCAAAAATACCGCAAGCTCTTGTTCATCGCCGCCCTGATGCCTTTCCTGGCCGACCCCAAGGCACAACGCTATGGGATCAACGGCTTTTTCGTTGGCATGGGCGCGCTGCTGCTAATCTCCGGCGCCTTAAGCCTCGGTTTTCTGGAACCCCTGCGCTTCCGGTCCGGGTCCGACCCCTCGCCTATCAGCCGCATTACCCACAGTATCCTCATGGCCTTTGCCATCTTCTGGGCCGCCCATCGGCTGGTCGACTCCCCGGCCAAAGCCTGGCCCTGGGCCGTGGCCATTGCCCTGGGCATCTTTAACATCTTCTTCATGGTAGCCGGCCGCACCGGCCAGGTCATCTTCATCGGCCTGGCCCTGCTTTTTTTTCTGCAACGCTTTTCCTGGAAAAAGGCCATGGCCGCCGGCCTGCTGCTCGGGGTCGTCCTGGCCGGTTTCTTCTTTCTCTCCAGTTCCTTTGCCGGGCGTATCGCCGAAGGCATGCATGACGTTAAAAAATACCAGAGCGGCGAGGCCGACACCAGCATCGGCCTGCGCTACCAGTTCTGGGTTAATACCGCGCGCCTCTGGTCCACGGCGCCACTCCTCGGCCACGGCACCGGCAGCTTTCCCACAAAATACGCGGCGCTGGCACAAAGCACCGGCGCCCTGCCCACCGACAACCCGCACAATGAGTACCTGCTGCTCGCCGTGCAGACCGGCGCGCTGGGCCTGGCCCTCTTTTTGACCCTGCTTTTGGTCATGCTGTGGTATTCCAGAACCCTGGGCCAACCCAATAACTGGCTTGCCCAGGGGCTGGTGCTTACCATGGCCGTGGGCTGCCTGTTCAATTCCTCGCTGCTCGACATGGCCGAGGGCCATTTTTTCGCCTTTTTCACCGCCCTGTTCTTTGCCGGCCTGGACCGACGGCGTCCTGGTAAAATATGATCCAGACTTGCGCGCCCACCATTCGAGGTCGACAGACCAGGGAAATTCAGCTATATTCTTTCACCCAACGCAGCAAACGGACAAAATCAGACAGGATATTATGAAAGAATCACGGCCAAGCCAACGAATTGTCATCACCGGCGTTGGGCTGGCGGCGCCCGGCGCCGACAACCTGGCCGATTTTCGGCACAATTTGCTGGCCGGCCTCTCCGGCATAAGGCTAATGGAGCACCGGTACATCGGCAAGGTGCCGGCCGGCCTCTGCGACTTTCCGGAGACCAAATATCGCAAGAGAAAGGACAACAAACGCGGCACCCGGGCCGGCTGCCTGGGCGTCTATGCGGCCCACGAGGCCGTGGCTGACGCGGGCCTTAACCTGGCCGCAAGCGACCGCAGCCGGGTGGGGGTCTATGTGGGGCTCACCGAGCACGGCAACGTTGAAACCGAGAACGAGGTCTACAACCTCGGCCAGTTCGACAACAATGTCGATTTCTGGTCCCATCACCACAACCCCCGCACCGTGCTCAACAACCCGGCCGGCGAGATCACCATGAGCCTCGATATTACCGGCCCCCATTACTCGGTGGGCGCCGCCTGCGCCGCCGGCAATGCCGCCCTCATCCAAGGCTTGCAGATGCTGAGGCTACACGACGTGGACCTGGCCCTGTGCGGTGGCATCTCGGAATCCACCGGCTCCTTCGGTGTCTTCGCCAGCTTCAAGGCCCAGGGCGCCCTGGCCAGCCACCCGGACCCGCGACAGGCGAGCCGCCCCTTTGACCGGGGCCGCAACGGCATCGTCATCGCCGAGGGCGCCTGCCTTTATACCCTGGAGAGGCTTGACGACGCCCTGGCCCGGGGTGTTAAAATTCACGGAGAGATCATCGGCTACGCCATGAACTCCGATGCCCGCGATTTTGTGCTGCCCTACTGGCCACGCCAGGCGGAGTGCATGCGCCTGGCCTTGTCCCGGGCCGGGCTTGTTGCCCAAGACATCGACATCGTCAACAGCCACGCCACCGGCACCCGGCAGGGGGATATCGAGGAATGCCACGCCCTGCGTGAAGTTTTCGCGGACTGCCCTCGCACTTACATCAACAACACCAAAAGCCTGATCGGCCATGCCATGGGGGCGGCCGGCGGCCTGGAACTGGCCGGCAACCTGCCGGCGTTTACGGACCGGCTGGTGCATCCAACTATCAATATCGACGACCTTGACCCCGCGTGCAGCCTGCCGAATCTGGTGCGCGACCGAGCCGTGGAAACAAACGGGGTAAAGGTTATTCTCAACAACTCCTTTGGAATGCTGGGCATCAATTCGGTGGTGATCGTCGGCAAATACCAGCAATAGATTCGCGGTAAAGGCCCGGCAGGGCCGGCCGCCTGAACCATGAGGAACACGTATGACGCCTGAAGCAATCAAAGCGGTAATTCTGGAGATCATCCAGGATATTGACGAGGATGCCGACCTGGCCACGCTCAAGGGTGAGCTGCCGCTGCGCGACCAGCTCGACCTGGACTCCATGGACTTTCTCGACATTGTCATGGAACTGCGGAAGCGCTACAAACTCCAGGTGCCCGAGGAGGATTACCCCAAGCTCGCCTCCCTGGACTCCACCGTGGCCTACCTGACCCCCCGCCTCAAGGATTTATAACCTGGGGCCGTGCGCGCTCCCATCGTTATCATAGGGGCCGGCCTGGCCGGCCTGGCCGCCGGTATTCGTCTGGCCCGGGCCGGCCGCCACCCGCTGATCATCGAGCAACACGACAAGCCCGGCGGCCTGAACTCCTATTATTTTCGCCAGGGTATGCTCCTGGAAACCGGCCTGCATGCCATGACCAACTTCGCGCCCCCAGAGCTCCGCCACGCGCCGCTCAACCGTCTCTTCCGGCAGCTCAAACTCTCCCGCAAGAACTTTATCACCCATGAGCAGATACTCTCGGAGATCCGCGTCCAGGGCGGCCCCTGCTTGTGTTTTTCCAACGATTTCTCACTGCTGCGGCAGCAGATCGTGGCCGCCTTTCCCGAGGCCACGGACGGATTCCAGCGCCTGATCCAGGCCCTGGACGACTACGACCCCTTCACCCCGGCGCCCTGGCGGTCCACCCGTCAGGAATTATGCGCCTTGCTTGACCACGAAGTGCTGCGGAACCTGCTGCTCTGGCCCATCATGCTCTATGGCAATGCCAGCGAAGACGACATGGACTTTGCCCAGTTCGTCATTCTCTTTCGGGCCATTTTCCAGGAGGGGCTGTTCCGGCCGGCCGACACCATGAAGGATTTCCTCGACCTGCTCCTGGACCGCTATCGTTCGCTGGGCGGCGAGATTCGCTTCCGGACGCCGGTGGCCGGACTGACCACGCGGCATGACCGGATAATCGGGGTGGAACTGATTAGCGGCGAGTCCCTGGCCTGCGAGGCGGTCCTCTCCACCGCCGGCCTGCCCGCCACCCGCGCCCTGCTGGGCGATGCCGGCCAGGCCGATGAGTTGGCCACCCCGGCCGGTAACATCAGTTTTTTTGAATCCATCTTCCTGCTGCCCGGACCTTTCCGGGAAAAACTGGCCCCGGGCCGCACCATGGTCTTCTCTTTTCAAGACACCTTCCAGTACCACATGCCGGTTACGGCCGTGGATACGAATAGTTGCGTGGTCTGCCTGTCCGACCACTTCCAGGGGCGTCCAGCAGGCGAGACCTGTCAGGTCCGCGTCACCCACCTGGCCAACTTTGACCTCTGGCGCCAGGCTACCGCGCCCGAGTATGCCGCGATGAAGGCCCAGTACGCCAAGGAATCGGCGGCCTGCGCCGAGGCCCTGCTCGGCGCTTTTTACGACCAGGTACTTTTTCAGGATTCCTTCACCCCGATTACCATCCAACGCTTCAGCGGCAAGGATCGGGGCGCGGTGTACGGCGCGCCCCGCAAACACAAGGACGGTTGTACGCCGTTTGCCAACCTCGTTCTGGCCGGCACCGACCAGGGGTTCCTGGGCATTATCGGCGCCATGATGTCCGGCGTGGTCATGGCCAACCAGCACTTCCTGGCGGGAGATAGCCATGCTGCATAACTCCATTGCGCCAGCGGCCGCCTGCTACGATGCCGTGGTCATCGGCACCGGCCTGGGCGGCCTCACCGTTGCCAACCGTCTGGCCCGGGCCGGCCACAAAGTTTTGCTCCTGGAACACCACCACCAGGTGGGCGGGCTGGCCACCTGGTTCAAACGCCGGGGCCATATCTTCGACGTCTCCCTGCACGGCTTCCCCTTTGGTATGGTAAAAACCTGCCGAAAATACTGGAACCGGGCGATCATGGACGCCATTGTCCAGCTCAAGGCCATTGTCTTTGACAATCCCCAGTTCAAGCTTACCACTTCTTTCGACCGCCAGGATTTCACCACGCTGCTTACCAACCACTTCCAGGTTTCAAGTCGGGCGGTGACCGCCTTCTTCAACCGGGTCACGGCCATGAATTTTTATGACGACCGGACCATCACCACCCGGGAGATGTTCGAGGAGTTCTTCCCGGGGCGCACCGACGTGCACCGGCTGCTCATGGAGCCCATCACCTATGCCAACGGTTCCACCCTGGACGACCCGGCCATCACCTACGGCATCGTCTTTGCCAACTTTATGAACAAGGGGGTCTTCACCTTCCAGGGTGGCACCGACCGGCTCATCGGCCTCATGGTGGAGGAACTGATCAGGAACGGGGTGACCATCTGCACCAACGCCAAAGCGGACCGCATTGTCATCGACCAGGGCCGGGTGCGCGGGGTGATGGTGGCCGACCGGCTGGTCGAGGCCAACTGCGTCATCTCCAACAGCGGCATCCTGAACACCGTCAACCACCTGGCCGGTCGCGAGCATTTCCCCGCCGACTTCCTGATTACGGCCGACCAGGTGACGCTCAGCAACTCCAGTTGCCAGGTTTACATGGGGGTGCGCCAGGGCGAGACCCTGCCGGACATCGGCGACCTGCTCTTCGTTTCCCGGTCTCCTGCCTTTGACACCAACGAAATGCTCGACATGCACACCAGCAGCCGCACCTTTTCCCTCTATTACCCCAAGACCAGGCCGGGCGCCAACCAGTACACCGTGGTGGCCTCAATGAACGCCCGCCACGACGACTGGGCCAGCCTGCCGGAGGCACGTTACCAGACGGAGAAGACCGCCCTTATCGACCGGGCCGTGGACCATCTGGAGGCCTACCTGCCGGGCATCCGCCAAAAATGCGACTGGCTGGAGGCCGCGACCCCCAAGACCTTCCAGCGCTATACCCTGCACCTCAAGGGCACCTCCTTCGGCACCAAGCTGGAGGGGCTGGACGTGTCCCGTTCCCTGTCCCGGGCGGTACGGGGGTTGTTTCATGTGGGCTCGGTAGGGATTATCATGTCCGGCTGGCTGGGGGCCATCAATTATGGGGTCATCGTGGCCAATGATGCCGATGCCTGGTTAAGGGAGTAAAAAGTGACAAAGTTACAAAGTTACAAAGTGGCAAAGTTACAAAGTTACAAAGTGGCAAAGTTACAAAGTTACAAAGTGGCAAAGGGTAACTACATTGAAAACATACTTTTCTTTTTTCCCTCTGCCCCTTTGCCACTTTGCCCCTTTGCCACTCAAGCTACAGTCAAACAACCTGAGTAGTTACGAAGGAAAAACCCATGCACGACTTCAACGGTCAGATCGCCGTGGTCACCGGCGCCACCCGCGGTATCGGCCGGGCCATTGCCCAAGGCCTGCTCGATGGCGGCGCCACGGTGCTCGCCACCTATGCCGGCAACCGGGAGGCGGCGGCGCAATTCGCGGCTGTAAACACTGCAGTTGGCGACAGGTTGCGGCTCTGCCAATTCGACGTAGCTGATTACGAACAGGTGAGTCGCTTTTACAGCCAGGTGGAAACCGAGTTCGGCCACATCCACATCCTGGTGAGCAACGCCGGTATCCGCAAGGACGGGGTCCTGGCCATGATGCCGCCGGCCGACTGGCAGCGGGTGCTGGATGTCAACCTCACCGGCGCCTACAATATGGCAAAGCACGCCGTGCTCCTCATGCTGCGGGAACGCTACGGCCGCATTGTCTTCATCACCTCGCCCATGGCCCACGCCGGCTTTGCCGGCCAGGCCAACTATGCGGCCTCCAAGGCGGGCCAGATCGGCATGGCCAGCTCTCTGGCCAAGGAAACGGCGGCCCGCAAGATCACGGTGAACTGCGTGTCGCCGGGCTTCATCGACACCGAACTGCTGACCGGCCTGTCCGCCGACCAGCTCACCGCCTACAAAAAAAGCGTGCCCATGGGCCGCTTCGGCAAACCCGAAGAGGTGGCCGAGGCGGTCCTCTTCCTCTGCGGCCCCAAGGCCGCCTATATCACCGGCAGCGTCCTGGAGGTGAACGGTGGCCTGTGACCCTTCCATCCTCGCCCTGCTGCCCCACCGCCCACCCTTCCTCTGGGTGGACCGGATCGTCAGCCGCGAGCCAGACCACCTGGTCGCGGAAAAGGACATCCCGATGGATCTTGACCTGTTCCAGGGCCACTTCCCGGGCCAACCGCTCATGCCCGGCGTGCTGCTCTGCGAGGCGGTGTTTCAGGCCGGCGCCCTGCTTCTCTCCTTTGCAGAACCTACAAGCAACCAGGCACTGCCGGTCCTGACCCGCATCCACAACGCCCGCTTCAAGCGGCAGGTCATACCAGGCGACACCATCCGCCTGGACGTCCGCATCACGGACCGCGAGGGATCGGCCTGGTTTCTGAAGGGTAAGGTGGAGGTGGGCGGACAAAAGGCGGTGAGCGTGGAGTTCGCCTGCACCTTAGTGAGTGGCAGAGGGGCAAAGTGACAAAGGGGCAGAGGGAAAAAAGAAAAGTATGTTTTCAGGTAACTATCCAGCGGAACCGCAACCCAGGGGAGTTCCCGGACTGGAAATGCTTTTCGCGGGTTCGTCCGCGACCGGGCGCAGGATGCGCGGGAGGTCGCGGACGCCTCGGAGGCGGGCAGGACGCCCGCCCCCGCAT
>Ga0100387_10004817_pt1 | contig 11032 bp, 11 predicted proteins | sample CryGeymeta201511_FD_81547 | JGI IMG/M metagenome (GOLD analysis project Ga0100387, IMG submission 81547) | Groundwater microbial communities from Crystal Geyser aquifers in Utah, USA - Crystal Geyser metaG 2015-11 | ecosystem: Environmental > Aquatic > Deep subsurface > Groundwater | place... | reverse complement strand
TGTTCCAAAATCTTATTGGAAATGCACTTAAATTTACTCCTGAAAAAGGAACTATTAAGATAAAAGTTTCGACATCGGGGAACAATATTGCGATAATGGTAAGTGATACAGGTTCTGGAATTCCAAAAAAAGAGCAGTCGAAGCTATTTCAAAAATTTAGTAAAATTGAGTATTCATATTCAAAGCACAGTAGCCAACCCGGATCTGGACTCGGCCTTTATATTTCAAAACAGATAGTGACTTTACACAAAGGAGTGATTGAAGTACAATCAACAGTAGGTGCAGGAAGTGTTTTCACAGTCAGATTACCAAAGTACACTTCCGCGGTAAAACAATAAAAATATGGCAGATCATAAAGGAAGGAAAATTCTCATTGCAGAGGATGAACTGTTTCTTCGTGATCTGTATGTTGGAATCCTTAAAGATGAGGGATATGAAGTAAGCGCTGCTGAGAATGGGGCAGTGGCACTTGCAGCTATCACTGAGAAGATTTTCGATCTTATTCTGCTTGATATTATCATGCCAGAGATGGACGGTTTGCAAGTTCTGAAGTCACTTAAGGATGTAGGGAAGAATGAAACGTTTGGTCATGTTGTACTGCTCACAAATCTTGGGAATGACATTGTCATTTCCAAGGCTTTAGAGTACGGTGTTCGTGGATTTATGTTAAAAAGTGATTACACGCCTGATGAAATTTTAGTTGAAGTCAAGAATCATCTAGATGCCATTTTAGGGGAATAAAAAATATAAAAAGTACAAACTTATAACACATGCGAGATAATCAAAAAGGACAGGCGCTGATCATTATCGTTCTTATGATCGCTTTGATGTTGACAGTTATTACAGCTGTGTCATATCAATCGACTGTCGAAATCCAATCCTCAAAGCAACAGGAAGAGTCTGTACGCGCCCTAGCTGCCGCTGATTCTGGTATTGAAGTGGGATTAAGACTGGCAAATAGCATCACCGCTATCACTTCTAGAACATTTTTGTATAACGACCCTCAAGTCGATCTTTCACTTCCTGGGATTGATGCAGCAAGAAGTGCAATTATTATTACAAACACCTCTCCAACTGAATTTTCATCACCTGTGATCTCAGTTGATGATCAATATAGTTTTTATGCAAAAGAGTATCCAACTTTTACTGGAGCAGATCTCTCAGGGACGCTAAATGTCTTTTTTGGTTCAGATGGAACTGGAACGACATGCGCGGCAACTGGTCGCGATAGGCCAGCTCTAGAAATCACCTATATGTTTGAGCCGTCCAATGATCAGATATCTAGAGATATTGCCGATCCCTGTAATACAGGACAGAGAGTGCTTGGGAGCAATCATCTGAGTATTTTGACCCCAACCGGCGTTATCGATGGAAGTAGTTACAACTATCAAGTTGAGATTGATCCAGCAACATACCCGTCCCTTAAAATAATAATTGTTCGACCACTTTTTGCATCAACAAGAGTTGGTTTCTCCTCAGCAACTGCATTTCCACAACAGGGGAAGGTGATCGAGTCAAGAGCGTATTCAATATCAGGACCATCAAAAATTGTGAGCGTTTTTCAATCATTGCCACAACTGCCCGCAGATTTTTTCGTAACGTCTTTTTAAAGATTTATATCAAGTAAATTTTTCAAAAAATATCTGATCTTCAGGGATATTTTTTTTATGTAAATAATCACGAAGTGACTCAACCACTCCCTTTCCTCCACAAATGTAAAAATCAGTATCAGAAAACATTGATGAATTATTTTGTAAAACAGATTCTAATGCACAATCGACGTGTCCGGTAATGCAATTTTCATTAAATTCTTCAACCTCTCTAGAAAGACAAAGTTTGTATGAAAAATGTGGCATGCGGGATTTTAATAAATTCAGCTCATCTAAATAATAAGACTCTGCACCAGTGCGCATTCCCCAAAAAAGCTGCACAGATGCGGTAAATTGGTCGATATTTGAATTAATCATGCTATAGATTGGAGCAAACCCTGTCCCAGTGGCTAGAAATACAACATTATGATTTGTCGGTTTAAATACAAATATTCCTGCAGGTCCTTGAAGTTTGATTTTGTCTCCTTCATTAATTTTGTCTATGTACTCGCTACCAACGCCACCTTCAATGAGTTCAATAATAAAGTCAATAGACTCAGTGTTGCGCGGTGATGAGGCGATAGAGTAGAGTCTTCTTACAACTTTTCCGTCTGGTGTTGGAATATGAAATATCATGTACTGACCAGCTAGATAGTTCCAATCCTCCAAATTTGGAAGGCGGCATTTTAGAAGATAAACATTTGTTGTCAGCTTCTTTTTTTGAATAATTTGAGCCTCGTATGTTGTTATCATTGTTGAAAAAAAGCTGAAAAAAATATTAAAGTCTTGCGCGTTGATTTATTTCAGCCTCAACAAGCTCTTTTGGTCGACCAAACTTAAGTTTTGAAAGCTGAATTATCGCTTGAGCTATCTTTTCATTACGCTGTCCTTTTAGAATTGAGATGTCCTTGGTCATGTCGACAGAAAATGGTTCAACCGGCTCATTATTTACAATTGTCTTCATATAGGCATGAAACCGCTCAATATTAATGAGGTCAGATTCGCTAAATCGTGGTTGAAACTCGCGGGCCAAGTAAGATGCATCTGTCACCCCGACACGAAATGAGATCATTGTTCCAACATTTCCAAAGACTGCATTTTTCACTTCCTCATCCATCTGTCCGATAAACTGATTTGCAACTGTCAAGCTGAGATGATATTTTCGAGCCTCAGATAAAATTACTGCAAAATCAGGAGTCGCGAAATTTTGAAACTCGTCTACAAATAAGAAAAAGTCACGACGATCTTCTTCCGGAGTATCGACCCGACTCATGGCGGCAGCAAGAATTTTTGGAATAATAAGAAGTCCCAAGAAAGTCGAATTTTCCTCACCAAGCTTTCCTTTTGATAAATTAATGAGGAGAATTTTACCCTCATCCATGACTTTTCGAAAATCAAATGCCGATTTTGATTGACCAATAATATTGCGCATCATTTGATTTGTTACAAATCTGCCAAATTTTGACACTATATAATCGAGTACCTCAGATTTGTGGAAGTCAGAGGTTTGTGCAATTTGATCAGTCCAATAACGTCTGACTATCGGATCCTTAACTTTTGGTAAAAGCTCCTGAACAAATTTTTGATCAGTCATAACTCTTACAATCTCAATAAATGTAGACCCCGGCTCAGACATAATTGTCAACATGACATTTCTTACCGCATGTTCAAACCTAGGACCAATAATACCTGTCCTCTGTGGGTCGTAAAGTTTATACATCAGATTAATAATTGCGCCAGTTATAAAATGTTTCTGCTCTTCAGTCGACGCCTCAAGTAGATTTAGTCCGAGTGGTCGATCGGTCTCAGCCGGGTCAAATAATATGACATCCTCAGCCCGTTCTGGAGGAATGTACCTCAGAGTGTCTTCAATCAGATCTCCATGAGGATCTATAACGCAAATACCCTTTCCATCAGCTATATCTTGTTTAATAATTTCTTTTAGCAATTCCGACTTGCCAACACCAGTTTTCCCAATAATGTACATGTGTCGCATCCGATCGCGAAGATGAATATCAATTGGTCTTTTTATACCGCGGTAATAACCCATACCTAAAAATGTTCCACCTTCAGTTGGAACCTCAGATGATACTGGAGCAGATCGTGCTTTTAGCCATTGAATATGTGGAGTTTCAACAGTCTTATTTGGAAAATGAAACATTGATGCAAGCTCGTCAACTGTAAAAGTAGACGTTAGTTTTGTATAAGGAAACTCGAATGCAGGAAAAAATTTATATATAAAATTCATCATGAAGCCAGATTTGAACCATATTTTAGGACTCGTGAGACTGTTTTGTTCAGAATCAAACTGGCTAAAAGCATTTTTAATATTTCGAAGATGTGCTTCGGAAATATCCTTATTCTCTGAGGAGACGACGATTCTAATTGAACCCTCAAAAGCAGTTTTTGTAGTTTTTTCATCAATTTTTTCAAGAACCTTTTGGCTAGTGTCGAATTTGGCTTCAGTTGGGTCTGCTTCTTTTTTCTTTGTTGAAGAAACATATGATTTGCCAGCTTTTTTCCATTTGGAATCGGTTCCTCGAAGGAGAATTTGAATAATAGCGCCTTCGTTATCTCCCATTTTAGAGAGAGCAGAAAGTATAGCTGAAAGAGAGTCCGAAGGAATCTCTCTATATGTTTTTAATGGCAAGTACGCCTCTTCTTTCATAACGAGAGTGGCAAATGCAACACTGCCTTTTTCAAAAAAAATATTCGGCTCTTCAACGCGCATAATATCAGCTTGTGAATAAAAACCATAAATAGTTTTTTCAATAAGGTCTGCGATTTTTGTCGGGGTAGAGACGTAAAATCTAATATTTGATTTGGTCGCAACTATCTCAAAAGCAAGAATGTCTCCAACCTCAAGAAAGCTGAAAAATCCTCCAGGTTTTTTTATTGACGACAAGGATGAGAACATTTGTTCGGCGGCATCAATCTTTATCTCATTTTCACGTGGAATTTTTATCTCAAAAGTCGACATATCATAAGCCATCTGTTCACGTTTCTTCAGCCTGATATATAAGACAATCAGATATATGAATCCTACAGTCAAAATAGAGGCAATAATTGCAGCAAAAACTACAATGCTCATAAATACTACTCTCGAAATTATCAGGTCTAGCATTGCTGTATCCATACTTCATTATACATGTGTTTAGAGTTCTTGAAATACCTTGTTGTTGATAAGAATGCAACATGCTTTTATTCATACGTGCGCTCACCATTTATTAAAGAAAGTGGTTTTTTTATAAAAAGAAAGAGTTAACCTTTTGGATGAACTCAGGGGGGGTCATGTCGCTCTTTATCCAGTAGTCATGCGCGGCTTTAAGCTTGGTTATATCTTCAGAACTTGCATCAAGATTTGTCAGAAAGATGGTTTTGCTCGAAACAAGTTTGTTAGTTTCTTTTGCTTTTAAGAGTATTTCAAATCCTGTTAGATGTGGCAACATAATATCAAGTAAGATCAAGTCCCAATCTTTTTCTTGAATGAGTTTTAAAGCTTCAACCCCATCTTGAGATACTGTTACATTATATCCCGCCCCATTTAACAGATCATTGTAAAGAGATTGAAGAAAAAAGTCGTCTTCTACTAGTAATATTAATTTCTTGTTTTTCATCTTCAAAGGATAGTATATCAAAAAAACACCCCGCCTATTTTAGCGCGGGGTGTTTAATTGTTAACTGAAATTCCTTAACGAGTTACCTGAATCGTTCCGCTAGCTGCACTTGGTGCATTTACTGTCACGCGATTGTTCGCTGATGAGATGGTGTAACCAGTGTCATAAGCTACTGCACAGTCTGTTATGTCAGCTCCAGAATTACTTGAAGGATCTTGTGGAAGACCTGCAATGTAAGTTGGTGCAAGATTAGAACAGAGGTTAACCCCAGTTGTACTAATTGCAGTTTCGGTTCCGGTCACTCCAAGTCCAGTGACTACTCCATTATTATCAACCATATATTGATTGACTGCATTTAATATTGCATTAACGTCACTGCGTCTTTTGGTATCATCTGCATCCTGAAGGTTTTGAGCTGGATTGACGGCAATCAAAGTAATTGCAAGTAATACTGCAAGTATTCCGATCACGACCAAAAGCTCTATAAGGGTAAATCCTTTTTTGTTTTTAAACATAAGAAATTGTTCAAATTGATAATATATATTCAGAATAGAGAGAAATTTGGACCTTGTCAAGATGTATTTTGACAGAGTTGGTCACTAAAGATTCAATTGGTTGTTGCATCAGCGTATGTAGTGATGAGTATGTCATACTCAATTTCATCATTTTCACGGATTATGCTGTTAATACTTATTGAATTGATCGTTTTTTGAACTTCTACTCGATGATTTAAAGATACGTTTGGTTTTACAACTATCTGCGTATTGCTAGAGTTGAGTTGAGGTGCATTTCCAACATCAACATTTTCATAGCCTGCAGCAGATAATCGATCTCGTATTTTTTCGGCTTGGCCTGGGATTCCAGAGCCGTTCAAGACTTGAATCGAAACCGCATTTTTTGGCCTATCGGTAGGACTAATGGGGGATGGAAGTATTGATTCGGAAATGATTAAGGTTGGAGAGTTAACGATAACTGGTTTTGAAATTGGGGCAGTCTTGATTTTAGTGCTAATTTTTGGGCTACGAAAAGTCATAAAAACAACAATCAAGACTACTATCAAGATAGAAAAAATTGAAATCATGATGTACAGCCTACTACGAGATGGTTCGGCTGGTGATTCATATTCTTCAGATTCTTCTTGAACTGAATTTTGTTTAGACTCAAGAATTGGAAAGCTGATTTTTTGTAGAGATGAGAAATGTTTCATGATTGTTTGTGCCGTTGTTGTATTGAAATTGATTTGTTGATCGCTAAATAATGCAAAAGAAGGAATAATAGCCTCAATTGTAAAACCAAGTTTTTGCAAGACGTTTCTAATCGAATATGTAAAATCACGATTTACTACCACCACTGTCTTAATTTCTGGTTTAATTTCAAATGTAGTTTCTAAAACATGATTAAAAGGAACATTTTCAATAAATTTTTGTTTTTGAAGTAAATACTCTTCAGGCTTCAGTGAATCAGGAAGGTCTCGTTTGAAAAAACTAGATGGAGAAAAGAAAATCAGAGTGGAAGAGTGCTGGATTTTATTCTTTTTTATAAATTCAGAGAGGATTTTCGTAAGCTCAATCTCATCAAGAACTTCGATATCCGCAACCACCGAGGGTGGAAAGGGAAGCTCGATAGGAGAAGCGGTGTTTCCTCCATAATAAAAAATTCGATTGCGATCAATATAAAATAAACTTCTCATGTACCCTTTTAGTATACGTAATTCCAACTGGAGATTGTTAGCCTATTTTCATTATACGTGACAGTTACTTCAATGGTTTGTTTCTCTCCAAAATACTGGGAGCTTGCTGATATAACCTTCGGATCGCTTCCAGCAAGCGTGACGATAACCGTTATGTCATTGATTGTCAAAATTTCACCATTGTATGACGGGTCGCGAAGAAGTCTCAAGATTGCATTTTCTATTCCGCTCTCTGCCGCCTGGGTCACGATAATGTGCCTCTCGAGAACTGCAGTCGACCTGGTAATTGTGATTATTGCGTTAACTGATGCCGTTACAACGGCAAGTGCCACAACTGTAAAAACTAATATAGTAACTAAAGTATGTCCTGATTCATAATTTATAGCGTTATTTTTTTTCATGGTTTTAGACCAAAAGTTGTATCTATTTCAATATTTTTTATTCCAGATGATTCTTGGACTTTGCTATTTAACTTTAACTTAGTTTTAATTGTCGGCGATCCTAAAAGATTGCCGATTTTTTGAAATGTTACATCAGATACTTCTGTTCGAGGGCTATTTAGTTGAAATGTTCCTCCGTTACCTGATAGCTCAAACGCCGTTCCGTTAACTGAATAAGTATATTCAATGCCTTCGATGACAAGTGTTAGTTGTTCGCTCACGTCTCCAATAACATCAGGTATTATCACTGAATCGGCCCTATTAAAATCGTAGTTCAGTCTTGATAAAATATAGGTATGATCGGTTTCTACCGAAGTGGTACTTTGAAGTTCGAGTTGCTTTTGAACAATCTCCGCAAAAAGTGTCGTAAGCACAAGAAGAACGATGGAGTAAAGTCCCATAAAAAGAACAAGTTCTATCAAACTAAAACCCTTTTTGTCGTTGTATTTTTTCATTTATTTATGGTGAGTAATTTATCATCATCGACTCAAAAATTGGAGTTGATGATGAATCTGAACTGGAAAGATATGCTCGATATCTCAAACACCGAGCTGGATTTTCATAATTTTGACCATCGTCATTAAAAAATATACTCCCACTATTTAAGTAAAAAGATTGATCAGTTCCATCAGGACCTGTGAAGTTGAAATTAACCCCAGCACAACTCCCTGAAACTGGATCAGTTATTGCTATTTGATATTTCAAATCAGTGTTGCTGGGGATTGTCGACTGTGGAATTAGCCTGTTGAAAGCGGTCGAATACGAAGCGTCAAAAGTCGCTGATTCATAAATACCGGTCGCGGCAAACGAGCCGCCTGGACCACCTTCTATGATCTTAAACTCTTCGCTCACGTCTCCAGTTATGATATATGAATACGCATTGCCATCAGTTTCCAGAACTGATGATATTCCCTTAATTCCCGCATCAACTTCAATGCCTCCACAGTAGGTTGGCGTTGATTCTGTTGCAATATTAAATACTTGATACTCTTCTCCCGATGTGCCAACCACAATCATTCGGTTTCCCGGAACAATTGTTAACCCTCTTGGATTCATTGGAGTGGTGTCTGCACTTCCGATCACCGGCCTACTACCGGTTTTTGTTGAAATGTCAATAATAAACACTTCATTATTACTACTACTTAAATTGCCTGAAATATATGCCCTAGTTCCAGTTTCGTTCACGATGATATCTGATACACCAGACGTGGCAATATTTGCCCAACCAACGATCTGAGGAGAACTCGGATTGCTAATATCTACGATTTGAAGCTGATGATCGTCATCATTTACAGCCACATAGGCGTAAGATCCAAGCACATGAAGCGCTCGTCCGGCATCTTCAAGGCTCACTGATCCAAGAGCTGGTCTTGAGCCGTTCATAGATGAAAGGTCAAATGTCCAAAATGTTGAACCTTGAACCATGTATCCAACATTTCCTAGCACAAATATAGCTGCGCCATCGGTTGATCCACTGGCATCAAAATAGCCGACTTCACTAACTGGATTATTGGAAATATTGAGTATTACAATTTCTTTATTGTTTGTATCTGTTGCTAAAAAGGCATAGCCTGAAATTCCAAAAACATCATTTGTTTTATAACCATCAAATGTGTTTGCAATAGCCGCAACTGGCGGAGAGTCGTTTGAAATATTTATTTTTGCAAAAGCTACGCCTGAGGCATTGTCTCCGGTCGCAGCAAACGCGACGCCTTCTATCGCAGTCACTGCATTTGCCACACCACTTTTTGGTAAATCAAGCGCGGCAATTGTCAAAGAAGGTTCACACCAAGAGCTAGACCCTCCTGATCCGAGTGCCACTTCACCGTCGTCGGCATTTGTCACAATAGTACCTGTAAGCGTTCCAGTTAAAAATTCAGCCTCAGTTGATTGAAAATATGTTGCATTGTCAAGATATCTAGTTAAATATATCTTCGACTCAACAGTTGTTGTTAGTGGAATATCCCAAGTTACTGAGAGGAGTAGTTTTTTCGTTGATGGATCGATATATCCGCCAGTCTCAACAATGTTGTGATTGGCGTCCCGATGTACATCAGAAATCGTTATCTGATTTGTTAATCCATCAACAATCTCACTCCCAGGAACCAGAGACCAAGTCGAGCTATTATTTACGACATGATAAGTTCCATTCGTATCAAAATTTGACCAACTTTGTTCGCGAATACTTTTTAATGCTGCGTGAGATTCATTAATCATCGCAGTTGCGAGTTGGCGTCTTTTTTGTTGGGGCCTTCCTTCGCGAGAAACGATAAAACCTGCGGTTATGGCAGGGAGAATAAGTGCCATAACTGCAATAACAACCAATAATTCAATTAAAGATTGTCCTAAATTGTCAAAACGATTGTCGATCTTTAATATCACAGGCTTGTAATAACTCCTAATTTGTTGAAAGTAATCAAAACTTCTTCGCCACTTGGAGAAAGAATCGAAATACTATCTAATCCATTGACGTAGCCTTCAATCTCCCCACTACCTTTTTGAAATATGATTTCGTTATTTGGAAGAGTGATATTTTGAAATATTACATTTCCATCAAGCGTGGCTTCAAAATTTGATTCATTATTAGGGTTGTAAACTGAACCTGTAAAAAGGGTGTAGGTGTTTTCGTTAAAATGAACTCCATAAGTTGATGTATTACCACTTTCATTTACCACACCGTTCATTGCATTATTTTGTTGAGATTTGATATCTGAGATGAACACCTCAAGTGAGGTGTCAAGATATGCTGAGCTTTGAAAGCTAGATATCCCAACGATTGCAAAAGTCATAATAATGAGTGAAATCGCCAGTACAACGGACACCTCAATCAACGTAAATGCAAAATTAAATATTTGAGGCTTTGGATCAGCGTAATTCATGTAGAAATTATATTAAAAAAATAACAATTAAAGATTTCGTACCTGACCAATTAGTCCGTAAATCGGGGTGATTATCGCCATCATCATTCCTCCGACCACGACACCGATAAAAACTAACATTATTGGCTCAAGGAGCGTAGTTAAGGTCGTCAAAGATCTGTTCACTTCATAATCCATATGTTCAGAAACATGCTGCATCGCAACATCAAGTGACCCTGTTTTTTCGCCAGCTTCAATAAGTTTGACAACGAGCATTGGGATAAGGCCTTTCCCCTCTCGTACGGCTTCAGAAACACGTTTTCCTGACATCACAGCAAGGCGAATATGCTTGACCAATCTCTGCATGTCTTTTCGCCAGACTACTTGCTCAGATAATTCTAGAGCGTTAGTAAGTGTTAAACCGGCCGACAAAAGCAAAGACATGCTACGAGTAAACCGGGCAATGTCAATCTGTTTGACAAGCTCGCTCACGACCGGTAACGAAAAAATTACAGCAAAGAGCATAGATTTCTTGGTTCGATATATGGCAATTAGTATTGTGATTATAATAATTGTTGAGATAACAACTAAGATTGTGTGTTCCATTAAAAAAGCGGATAAAAAAAGCATGACTTTTGTTGGAAGGGGAAGATTGACCTTCATCCGAGCAAAAACCGATGCCATTTTTGGCATCACAAATGTCAAAATTAAAAGGATCACTCCAACAAAAACTGTAAATATCACAAGTGGATAGATCATTGCACCTTTGATTTTGTCAATGAACTCCATCTCCTGTTGTGTATGGGCTTTGATATCGTTAAATGTTGTATCAATGGTT
>Ga0100387_10004768_pt1 | contig 11100 bp, 9 predicted proteins | sample CryGeymeta201511_FD_81547 | JGI IMG/M metagenome (GOLD analysis project Ga0100387, IMG submission 81547) | Groundwater microbial communities from Crystal Geyser aquifers in Utah, USA - Crystal Geyser metaG 2015-11 | ecosystem: Environmental > Aquatic > Deep subsurface > Groundwater | place: USA... | reverse complement strand
TAAACAGGTAGCAGAAAAAGTTTAGAATCTCGAATCTCGAATTTTGAATTTTGATATTGTAATTATTAGATATTCTATATTCAGTAATCTAGATTATAAATTATATAATTTGGTTATTGACATTGTAAAAACAAAACTAGTAGTGTATGATACGAGCAAGTATTTAAAAATAATTTCTATAAGGAGGAGGTGTGGAAAAAATTTACGCATTAGTGAATCAAGCGTTAGCAGCTAGTCCGCGTAGTCCGGGATCGGGTTTTGATAATCCTGTGCCATCTGGTTCTAATATCAATACGGGTGGAAAGTTTAAAGATCTACCAACCACAATTGCGACTCTGTTTAACTTTATTATTGGAGTGGCGGCGGTAGTTTTTGTTATTCTGTTAATGGTCGGTGGTATTACCTATTTAACTGGTGCTGGAAACGAGGAGCAAGTTAATAAATCCAAGAAGTTGATGATCGATTCAATAATCGGCTTAGTAGTCGTTTTGGCGGCGTGGGCAATCGGTACCTATGTCCTCAACGCCTTTGGTTATTCAGTTAGTTAAAAAAATTAAAATTAAACAGGCTTGTTTATGCTACTCAAGTTGTTGAACATGTTTTTGGTAGATCACGCTTTGGCGATTAGTGTGTTGCCGACCAAACCACCAGAAGGAGTCCCCGATTTGTTTGGAGGGGGTGAAAAAGAAGGGGGGGTGAGTACGGCTGGCGATAATCTTGCCGATATTATTAGTTTTATTTTTGATTTTGTTATAGCAATTTCAGGAGGAATTTTCGTAATAATGTTTCTTATCGGTGGGGTAACTTATTTAACCGGCGCTGGTAACGACGAACAAACTAGTAAAGGCAAAAAGATGTTAATTGATGCGGTTGTAGGTATTTTTATCGTATTAGTTGCCTGGGGAATCGGGACTTATGTTATTAATGTATTTAAAACCACAAATACAAATACAAAACCATCAGGACCATTATGGACATGGACATAATTAATTTATTCTTAATTGATAAAGCGTTGGCTTTTAACGATTACAATGTTTTTCCCAACCGACCGGAAAATGTGCCGAGTAAATTTTCGGGATCTGGCGGGGTAAACAATGCCAGCGGTAATCTAGCTAAGATCATTGAATTTATTTTCAATTTTGTAATTGCTATTGCTGGAGCAATATTTGTCATTATGCTACTAATCGGTGGAATTACTTATTTGGTTGGCGCTGGTAATGAAGAACAGATTGGCAAGGGAAAGAAAATGATGATTGATGCCATAATCGGAATTTTTATTGTGCTTGCTTCTTGGGCAATCGGTACCTATATTCTTAACGCTTTTGGATATAGATCTTAAAGAAAATCTAAAATCCTAAATCTAAAACTGTTTAGAGAATTTGAAAATTTGAATTTATTATTTGTTTAGAATTTCGTACTTCGGATTTTGGATTTAATGTACTCATTGCATTGTCACTCTTCTTACTTCTGCTTCGCTTGTCAGACCGAGTTTGACTTTTTCCATCCCGTCCTCAAACATAGTTCGCATACCGATTTGTTTGGCTGTGGTTTGAAATTCTTCCAAAGTTGCTTTTCGGACAATTAAGTCGTTAAATTCTTTAGTCGGTTTGAGTGCTTCAATAATCGGTAATCGTCCTTTATAGCCAGTTCCTCCACAGTTTTTACACTGTGGTTTTTTGGTGTCATTATTTTGACAAACTATACAGATTTTTCTAACCAATCTTTGGGCGATAATTAAATTAATTGAACCAGCCAGTAAATAAGGAGCGGCGTTCATATTTAACAGTCTTGGAATTGCCGCCGCCGCCGTATTAGTATGCAATGTTGAAAAAACTAAATGCCCAGTGATTGAAGCGTGAAGAGCAATATCGGCAGTATCATTATCTCGGATTTCACCGACCATTATGATATCTGGATCTTGTCGGACGACCGATCTTAGAGCAGAAGCAAATGTGTAATTGGCGGCTAGATTAACTTGAGTTTGATCAATGCCTTTGATGCGGTACTCAATCGGATCTTCAATCGTAATAATTTTGACTTCTGGTTTATTCAATTTATTCAAGATTGAATAGAGAGTAGTCGTTTTCCCAGAACCAGTTGGACCAGTATTTAAAATCAAGCCATTCGGAGCCAGTATCGCTTCATTAATTAACTTCATTGCTTCCGGGTTAAAACCTAATTCATCGAGATTTAATAGCCGTGTATCTTCGAGTAAAATTCTCATTACAACCGCTTCTCCATATGCAGTTGGTAAAACAGAAACACGAACATCAATTGTGTGCTGACCGACTTTTTTTTCAAAACGCCCGTCTTGAGGTTGGTTAGAGATGTCGAGTTTCAAGCGGGATAAATTTTTTACTCTCGCCAAAACAGCTTTGTACTGAATATTGGTAATGTCGCTGATATCTCTTAAGACGCCATCTAAACGATAGCGAAGACGAACTGATCCATTGGCTGGCTCAATGTGAATGTCGGAAGCATCGAGATTGACGGCGCCAGCTAAAATCAAATCGATCATTTCAGTCGTCGAAACTTTAGTAATTTGGCTGGAAATATCTTCTAATGTGTGAACAACATTTGCCCAGTCGCTCATTTCTTTGAGTTTGGCTTTTTCTGCTTTGTTAATGCGATTTTTTTCAATTTTATCAAAGAGGTTTAAACAGTATTCAAATGAAGTTTGGCTACACAATGCTTTTTTGAAGCCAATTTTGAGTAAGCCTCCTTTTTGTCTGAGAAAATTTTCTTGAGTATCATTGAGTAAATTTGGGGTGGCGCACCAAACTGTGCTACCAACTTTCATATAGGGCGCAATTTGATTAATTTTAGCTTCATCTTTTGTAAACAATGATAAAACATGATCGGCTATCTGATAATTGATCAGATTAACATATTGAACACCAAAATTGCGTGCCAAGGTTTGGGTAATGTTCTCTTCTTGCGAACGTTTGATTGATGATAGCTGACCAGAAATATCTTGCATATAGATATTATAGCATTAAATCAATTAATTGATTTAATGCAAATCCTAAATTTAAAACTGTTTAGAGAATTTGAAAATTTGAATTTAGATATTGTTTCGGATTTAGAAATTCGTGCTTCGGATTTTAGGATTTATCAAATGCGTTATGTTATAATATATTCAAAGATTAAATAGCGTTTTGTGTATGGCAAGAAAAAGAAAATATACTAAGCATAACGACAAAAGTTGGGTGAAAAAATTTGATTGGACGATTGATCCTCAAACTGGTCGGGAAATATTTGCGATCATCTTTTTTATCGTTGGAATTTTATCAGCCTTAGCACTTTTCAATCTGGGTGGTGAGTTTAGCAATTCGACCATCGAATTGATGATTAGCCTTTTTGGAATTTCAGGATTTATTGTGCCTTTGATTTTTGTGGCTCTGGGGATCTATTTTTGGAATGAAAAAGAAGCCGGTATTAAAATTCTACAAATTTTTGGTTTGGTAGCACTATTTATATTTTTACCGAGCTTATTTCTTACGAAGGGTGGATCAATCGGGATTAGTTTTTCTGAGTATTTTTTGAGTCTCTTTGGTGAAATTGGCGGTTACTTAATTTTAGTTGGCTTGAACATTATTTGTTTAGTTTTAGCAACCGGAAAAAGATTGAAACAAATAATGGCTTGGATTTTTAATCGAGGCGGTGGTGATAAAAAACCAGAAAAAGAAGCTCGAGTCTCTGTTTTTGAAACAGTTTGGCAAAAAATATCGAAAAAAAATGGTGACGGAAAAGTGCCAGTCGTTAGAATAGTCGGGGATGGAAATCAAGTTAAAAATTCATTCGATGGTGCTTGGACTTTTCCGACAACGGATATTTTGCAGACTTCAAATACTAAAGCTTCTGCCGGAAATATCCAAAAGAATGTTGAGATAATCCAAAAGTCGCTCAAAGACTTTAGTATTTCGGTGACGATGGGCGATGTCAATATTGGTCCAACCGTTACTCAATATACATTTAAACCCCACGATGGAGTTAAGCTTAATCAGATTACCGCAAGAAGCAATGATCTATCTTTAGCATTGGCGGCTCACCCGATTCGTGTTGAAGCACCAATTCCTGGCAAAGCGGCAGTTGGGGTTGAGGTTCCGAATAAAGTTTCAGCGGTAGTTACGCTACGGGAGATACTTGAGTCTAAAGAGTATTCAGAGAGTAAAAGTGGTGGCACAATTCCATTGGGAAGAGATGTTGCCGGCATACCAATTGTGGTTGATTTGCACAAAATGCCCCACCTTTTAATTGCTGGGGCGACCGGTTCAGGAAAGTCGGTCTGTATCAACTCGATCATTTTAGCGCTTTTGTATCAAAATTCACCTAACGATATGAAACTGATTTTAGTCGATCCAAAAAGAGTTGAATTTTCGATGTATAACGAAATACCTCATTTACTTTGTCCAGTTATTACTGAACCGGACAAAACAGTTAATGCGCTTAAGTGGGCTGTTAATGAAATGGAAAAAAGATACCATATATTATCAGAAAATCATAAGCGAAATATTGTTGAGTACAATCAATCGGGTCCAGCTCAAAAAATGCCCTATATAGTGGTTATAATTGACGAATTGGCTGATTTAATGGTTCAATCGGCAAACGAAGTTGAAGTGGCAATTGTGCGGATTGCTCAAATGGCACGAGCGGTTGGAATCCATTTAATTGTGGCAACTCAACGACCGTCAGTTAATGTCATCACAGGTTTAATTAAAGCTAACATTACCAGTCGGATTGGGTTTGCGGTGGCTAGCCAAGTTGATTCTAGGACGATTCTTGACCAAGCCGGTTCGGAAAAATTGTTAGGCAACGGGGATATGTTATTTATGTCGAACGAATTTGGCAAACCCAAAAGAATTCAAGGTGTCTTTGTGGGTGAAAAAGACATTCACAATATTACCGATTTTATGCGTAGCCAGGGGCAATCAAGCTATGTCGAAGATATTATTAATTACCGCACACCGTCTAAATACGGTAGTACGCCGAGTGGCGTTGATATTGACGATGAACTTTACGGAGAGGCAAAAAATATTGTCATTCAAGCTAATAAAGCATCAGCTTCACTTTTGCAGAGACGGTTGCGAATTGGTTATGCTCGAGCAGCCAGACTGCTTGACATACTTGAAGAAAATGGTATTGTTGGACAACAGGCAGGTTCTAAGCCAAGAGATGTTATCGCCACGACCGAAAGAGTCGTCCGTGAACCGACCTCAACGACTAATTACTCTTCTCAGCCACCAATTCGTTCTCAAATACAACCGGCTCCTGTGAGCGAAGAGCCAATAATAAATCAAGACCACAATGTTCAAAACCAAAGCCATCCCGACCAATAGTAAATTAGGTAAATTGCTCTACTTGACACGGAGTAAAAAAAAGTTGTCTCTTTCAGATATTGAAGAAAAAACCAATATTCGAAAAAAATATTTAATCGCTCTTGAAAATGGCGATTTTTCTGTTTTCCCTGGCAAAGTTTATGCGTTAGGGTTTTGTAAAAAATATTGTGATATTCTTGGCTTGAAACATAATCGAGTTAATCAAATTTTTGAAAGTGAATTTGCGCTCAAAGAAGATAAAGAAGTTTTTTTTCAGGAAAAAATTGGAACAGCATTTATTTCAGTCACGCCCAAAACTTTTTTGCTAGTGCTGGGAATTTTAGCGATATTGTTATTGTTGGGATATTTTTATTATCAAATCAACTTGATCTCCGCTCCGCCAAAACTGGAAATTATCAATCCATCAACTGAAATTACCACCGACGAAAGTAAAATTATCCTTACTGGAGTGGCAGATATTGATGCCAATTTAAAAATTGATAATCAAGCTATCAATCTAGATAGTTCGGGCAGTTTTACTCAGGAGATTAGTTTGAAAGAAGGTCTAAATAATATCGAAATTGTCGCTACTAATCGTTTTGATAAAAAGACAACTAAAAATATTAAAGTTCTTAAAAAAGAGAGCTTAGAAACAACTACCACTACCACAATCTAATTAAGCATTAAGATCCAGCCTACTGACAGGCAGATCAAAATTAAGAAATAAATTATACATTAAAAATTATTACAAATTGGTTATAAACCATTGGACAAATATAATAATGTGTTATTGTGGTATTGTAAGACTTAATAATAATCACTTACAAAGAAAAATTATGAAAAAAACTAAAGTTAATCCAACATCGCTGAAAGCGGCTTTGGCGCAGATCGAAAAAGATTTTGGCGAAGGTGCCATTATGAAATATGGCGAAATGGATAAATTAAAAGTGAGTGTTATTTCTTCTGGTTCGCTCTCAGTGGATTTGGCACTGGGCGTTGGAGGTTTGCCAAGAGGCAGAATTGTTGAAATTTATGGACCGGAAAGTTCCGGGAAAACAACCTTAGCTCTGACGACCGTTGCCCAAGCACAAAAAGAGGGTGGTTTGGGCGCTTTTATTGATGCTGAACACGCTCTTGATCCAGAGTATGCTAAAAATATTGGCGTTGATGTTGACGAACTATTGATATCGCAACCGGATTCAGGCGAACAAGCGTTAGAAATATGTGAAACCTTAGTTCGTTCCAATGCGTTAGATGTGATTGTCATCGATTCGGTTGCCGCCCTAGTTCCAAAAGCTGAGCTCGAGGGTGATATGGGTGATTCGCATATGGGTTTGCAAGCCAGATTAATGAGCCAGGCGTTGAGAAAATTGACAGCGGTGGTCAGCAAATCAAAAACGATTGTGATTTTTATCAATCAAATCCGAATGAAAATTGGAGTTGTGTTTGGCAACCCGGAGACCACGACTGGGGGCATGGCGTTAAAATTCTATTCATCAATTCGAATTGAGATCCGGAAAATCGAATCGCTAAAAGTCGGCGATGAATTTATTGGTAATCGAGTTCGGGCTAAAGTGGTTAAAAATAAGGTTGCTCCGCCCTTTAAATCGGCAGAATTTGATATTATGTACGGGAAGGGCGTTTCAAAAGAAGGCGAAATTTTAGATATGGGCGTAGCCAATGAAGTAGTCATTAAAAGCGGTGCGTGGTATAATTATGGAGAAGAGAAAATTGGACAAGGCAAAGATTCAGCCCGGCAGTTTTTAACCGATCATCCGGATATAATGAATGAGATATTTGAAGTGATAAAGAAAAAGGTGAAGAAGTAAATTACCAATTACAAATTTTAAATTGCGTTTCTGTAAATTATTGAGGGGGTAATTATTAACATTTTGTGGCTTAGGGATGTGTCTCGTCGAGATATTGCCGAGGTTGGAGGGAAGGGCGCAAATCTAGGGGAATTGATTAGTGCTGGTATTCCGGTACCAAATGGTTTTGTAGTAACTTCAAGCGCTTATCGACAATTTTTGAAGGATAACAATTTAGTTCCAAAAATAAAGAAAATATTATCCGATTTAGATGTCGAAAAATCCGATATTTTGAGTAAAAAAGCTTTGGAAATTCAAAAACTGATATTATCTGGGAAAATGTCGGATATTTTGGTAAGTGAAATCAAGGATGCTTACGAAGCGTTAGTGGTTCGATCAGCTTCAAAATTAGTCGCCATTCGTTCCTCGGCAACAGCGGAAGATTTACCGAGTGCATCCTTTGCTGGTCAGCAAAAAACTTTTTTAAATGTAACTGGAGCAGAACAAGTAGTGGTAAATGTGCAAAAAGCATTTGCATCACTTTTCGAGGCTAGAGCTATCTATTATAGGTCAATAAACCATTTTGATCATTTTCAGGTGGCACTGGCTTCGCCGGTCCAGCAAATGGTACAAGCTGATAAATCGGGTATATTATTTACCGTCAACCCACTAACTAGCAATGAGGATGAATTGGTGATTGAGGCTGGGTTAGGGTTGGGTGAAACGATTGTGTCGGGCTCGGTCAATCCAGATCAATATATCATTGATAAAGCCTCGTTCAGAATTAAAGATCAACATATTGCCAAACAAGCTTGGAAAATGGTTTATGATTTAGCGACGGGGAAAAATGTTCATCTCAACTTGACTGTGGCTGAACAAACGACTCAAAAGATCAGCAATGAAGAAATTTTGCAACTCGCTCGATTGGGATTAAAAATTGAAAATTATTATCGTTTTCCACAGGATACTGAATGGGCAATTCAATCGGGACGGTTATTTTTTGTTCAATCTCGTCCGATTACGACATTAAAAAAAAGCGTTCAACCAAAATCGGATGTTGGAATTCCTGAAAATACCAAAATCAGCTCGGGTGAACCATTATTAAAGGGTATTCCAGCTTCGATCGGAACTGTAACTGGTAAAGTAAAAATTATTCATTCTCTGGCAGAAAATAACGATATCCAAGTTGGCGATATTTTGGTCGCCGAGATGACCAATCCGTCTTTCGTGCCAGCGATGAAAAGAGCGACTGCGATTGTGACGGATAGCGGGGGTATGACTTCGCACGCCGCCATTGTTTCAAGAGAATTAGGCAAACCGGCAGTGGTTGGTACGGGTCAAGCGACCCATCAGTTAAAAGATGGCGAGGAAATCACGGTTGATGGCGCAAGAGGTTATATTTATCGTGGAAAAATTGAGAGCCAAACTATTATTGATGAGCATATTGTTGAATCGCAAATCTCAACGCCCAACGACATTTCGATTTTGCGAGATGTGGTGCCAGTTACCGGAACAATAGTTTATCTCAATTTAGCTGAGCCGGCTGGTGCTAAAGAAGCCAGTAAATTACCGGTCGATGGAGTCGGATTACTAAGGGCGGAGTTTATGATTGCTGAAGTTGGCATCCATCCCCAAGCTTTGATTGCTCAGAAAAAAGAAGAGGAGTTTGTAAAATCTTTGACACAAGGAATTTTCGATTTTGCGAGTGCATTTAAGCCGAGACCGGTCATTTACCGAACGACCGATTTTAAAACTAATGAATACAGTGGACTAACGGGTGGGGAAAAATTTGAGTCTAAAGAAGAGAACCCAATGATTGGTTTTCGAGGTGCTAATCGTTATGTGACCAATCCGGAAGTATTTAAACTTGAAATTGAAGCCTTGAAACGAGTCCGTGAAAAATTTAATTTAAAAAATGTGCATATTATGATTCCGTTTGTCCGTACGGTTGATGAGTTAAATAAAACACTTGAAATAATGAAGGAAAATGGGCTGGAACGATCGAAAGATTTAAAAATTTGGATTATGGTTGAGGTGCCTTCGACAGTGCTTTTGATTGATAAGTTTTGCCAATGTGAAATTGATGGTGTCTCTATTGGCACGAACGATTTGACTCAGCTGATTTTAGGTGTTGACCGGGATAATGAAAAATTATCCTATCAATATGATGAACGAGATCCAGCTGTTTTAATGGCGATAGCGAGAGTAATTAATGTATGTAAACTTTATCACAAAACTATCTCAATTTGCGGTAATGCGGCTTCTACCTACCCAGAAATTGTTGATTTTATGGTTCGCCACGGTGCTACTTCAGTCTCGGTTTCGGCTGATGTGGCGATTCAGACCAAAAAACTTATTGCTTCAATCGAAAAAAAGATCTTATTAGAACATCAGTGCGGAGCTTGAGATATATCGGTAACATCCGTTACATCAGTTGAAATGGTTTCTTGTCCAGCGTATACTGTGTGCGTGGAACCGTTAGCATCAATAATCAGACCTAAATATTTGTCCGAATTCATTGGACAATCTCATTTAGTTGGAGTAGGAAAACCTCTTCGAATTGCTTCAGAAAACCAACATTTATTCTCATTTATTTTATGGGGACCTCCGGGGGTTGGTAAAACTACTTTAGCCAGAATATATGCGAATGCGTTGAATGTAAAGTATTTTGAGCTTTCGGCTGTTTCTTCTGGGAAAGAAGATATTAGAAAAATCGTTAGATTTCTAACCAAAGAAAACGAAGCCAAACTATTATTTTTAGATGAAATACATCGCTTTAGCAAAGCGCAACAGGATTTTTTATTGCCATTTGTTGAATCAGGTGAGATTACATTGGTTGGAGCAACGACAGAAAATCCCAGTTTTGAAATTATAGCACCTTTGCTTTCTAGATGCCGAGTGTTTATTTTAAACCAACTTCAACCTAAAGAAATGGAAAAAATAATTGAACGAACTGAACTAAAAATTGGAGCTGACGCAATAGATTGGTTAATTACTATGGCGGACGGCGATGCTAGACAAGCAATTTCAATGTTAGAAAATACAAACAAATTATACGGTAAAATTACAGTTGAGAATTTAAAAAACACACTTCAATCTAAGCTGTTACGTTATGATAAAAAAGGCGAAGAACATTATAATCTTATTTCTGCGTTTATAAAATCAATGAGAGCTAATCAGCCGGATGCAACACTTTATTATTTAGCTAGGATGATTGGCGCAGGCGAAGACCCAAAATTTATTGCTAGACGAATGGTAATTTTTGCCAGCGAAGATATTGGTTTAGTGCAACCAACTGCGTTAGTGGTTGCGAACGAAATTTTTAGAGCAGTTGAGACTGTTGGATATCCAGAATGCGCTATCAATTTAGCGCATGGGGCAGTCTATTTATCTCAAGCTAAAAAAGACCGGTCAGTTTATAATGGTTTACGACAAGCACAGGCAGACTCAAATAAATATGGAAATTTATCAATACCACTAAAGTTACGCAATGCTCCGACAAAATTAATGAAAGAGCTTGAATACGGAAAAGATTATCAAAAATATAGTCAAGAAGATTTATTGCCAGATGAATTAAAGGGAAGAAAGTATTTATAGGGAATAATTTTGTTCTTAATAGCTGGCGGTGGGACAAGTATTTAAGTGTTTGATGGGTATGAATCTTCCCAAACTTCATTAACAATTCTGTTAGCTAATGTGTTAATATCTTGTCGAACTAAATTTATTTTAGTTTGGATAGCTAGTTTTTCTTCAGTTTCTAAGGGAGCATGGATTTTATTTTCGCACCTGGAATTTTGGAAAGTGCTTTGTGGCAATTTGGGCATTCAGCTTTTCGTTCGTCTTTGTGCTCGCGTTGTTGATTGTTAGTTTTTGGTTGTGAGCGAAAAAGATCAAAAATTCCCATAGCGTTTTTTTATAGACCAACCGCATTAGCCCCATACTCTGCTTGAGCCTACGTGAATCCTTCGTACCCC
>Ga0100387_10004727_pt1 | contig 11153 bp, 10 predicted proteins | sample CryGeymeta201511_FD_81547 | JGI IMG/M metagenome (GOLD analysis project Ga0100387, IMG submission 81547) | Groundwater microbial communities from Crystal Geyser aquifers in Utah, USA - Crystal Geyser metaG 2015-11 | ecosystem: Environmental > Aquatic > Deep subsurface > Groundwater | place... | reverse complement strand
AGTTTTGTTTCGGGCCGTGGTTGCTGATTTTTGTCTTTGGCGGTTCACATGTTACGAACGTCAAAATCAAGCAACCGCTTCCCAAGATTGATTTCCTTATTCGCTTTTGTCTTTGGCAATAATTGGTGAAAAGTTACTTTATGATAAATCGCCCCGGGCGGCGTGAGCCGCTCCAGGCTGAACAACCTGAGCAGTTACGTTTTTTAAACCAACCGAAGGGGGACTAAAGCTGATGAAACGACACATCCTGATTATCGCCCTGGCCATGCTTTTGCCGGCCAGCGCCTGCCTGGCCATTGAGTTTGAAATTCCCTTGAGCAAGCCGTTTACGGGGGGGGGCAAGGTGGTGGCGCCCAAGGAAAAGATGATCGGCTACGATCTTGGCGAGTCGCGCAAGGCGGCCTTCCTGTTGAGTCTGGTGGAAGGGCGTCTGTATTCCGTGGTCTCCCGGCCATCGCCTGACTACTCTCTTGAAATAATCGGCTTTGGGGCCACCGATAAGCCGGTAGAAATGTATACAACCGGCAAACAGGGGGCCTGTAAGCTGGGTGAAGGCGCGACCGCGTCGTTTGCCACTTCTTTTGCTTCGGTCATGAAGGATGTCCAGACCTGTCAGGATAAATGCTGCGGCACGGATGCAATCGATGGCAATTGCCGGGGCAATGCCATGGCGGCCTGGAAGGATGGGGGCTGCACGCTTTTTTGCAGTTGCAATGAAGGGGCGCCGGTGCCGGCGACCGATCTGCCCGGGGTAAGCCCGGGCAAGAAGAAATAGCCGACGTTGTTACGCCGTCGCGAAAAAGGCCTTCAGCTGCCGCACCAGTACCTCGAAGGAATGGGGGTCCAGCACGATGTAGATGCTGCCGGCGATTTTTTCTTCCCGAAAGTCAAGTTCGGTGTTGATCAAGATGGCATTGGCCTCCCCGCTGATCGCCCCCCTGTCTTCCAGTTCCCCGAAGGCGATCCCCTCCCTGGGTAGGAATTCCACCGAGGGCATGGTGAACACCGAGGTCAGGCCGAGCTGTTCGTTCAGTTTTTTCAGGCAGGCGGCGGACAGGATGTTGCCCACCTCCAAGACCGGGTCGAGGATCTGGTCCCGGCCCAGTTTACCCGGATCCTCCGATCCGCCCAGGTATCTGGCGACGTTCAGGGCCGAGCCCTCGTCAAGGACAAATACGGTCTCGCCGTCGAGATCGCCGAAGAACAACTGGCTGGTGCAGATGAGTTGCGTGGCGGACAGCCTGATCTTTTCGTTTAGGAGCATCCGCATCTCGTTGACGCTGAACACCTCTACCTGCGGGATATGCAAGGTGGCGAAGGTCTCCAGCATGTCGGAGAGCACCGCGGTGGCGGCCCCGAAAGAGATGTTGATCAGTTCCGTGAGTACTTCCTTGTCTTCTTCGGTCATCATGCGAGGTATCCTTGCCATGGCAGGCTGGAAAGCAGATTGTCCCGGGTTAGGCCAGCGAGGTAATGAAGTCGTCCAGAGCCTGGCGCAGCCATTCTGCTGAGCTGGTCAGGATCAGCATCTGCCCTTGGATCTGCTCCTGCTCAAAGTGTATGACGCTCTCGATCAGAATGATCCGGTTGAATTTCCTGAACTGCGGCGCACCGACCATCTCCGCCCCGAGCGTTATGGCCAGGCCGGGCTGGGTAAGCTCGGCCTGGAAATTAAGGTGCGCGGCAAAATTTTGCATGCAGGAGGAGACTACGATATCGGCCACCTTGAGCACGGCCTCCCGGACCGCGCTGTCGGAGGTGGCGCCTGCCAGGCCAGGCATGTAATGGGCCAGGTTAACGGCTGAAACCTTGTCGATAATGAAGAGCACCTCGCCCTCTATGGGGCCGATGAATGCCTGGGTGGCGATGAGATAGTCCAGATTGCCCTGGACGGTGCGGCCGATGAAACGCTGGAGCTTCGGCGGGTCCATGAGTTCGATGTATGGCACCCTGAGGTCGGCAAAGGAGTGCATGATATCGGCAATCACCGAGGTGGCCGTCCCAAAGGCAATGTTGATCATTTCACGCAAGGCATCCAGTTGCTCGCCGTTGAACCCCTCTTGTTCCTCCACGGGCTGGCCATCCGCCGCAATGGCAGCCCCTGGCTTGCCCAGCAGATACCCTTGTGAGTAGGTCACCCCCAATTTTTTGACCAGCCTCAGCAGTTCCGCCGATTCGACATACTCGCCCACCGTCTCCATGCCCAGTTTCCTGGCAAAATCGACAATAGTTTCCACCACCACCCGGGAGTTCAGGTTCACGTCGAGATTCTTGATGAGCGAGCCGTCGATCTTGATGTAGTCGATATCCAGTCTGAGCAGGTAATCGAAATTGGAATAGCCGGTCCCGAAGTCGTCGATAGCGATCTTGGCGCCGAGCTGCTTGACCTGGCGAATAAAATTGGAAACCTCGGAAAAATTTTCGATCCCCTCCGATTCAATGATCTCGAAGACGATCCGCTTGCTGGACCGGGGGTGCTCCGCCAGTTTTCTAGTGATCAGGGCCGTGGTGTCATGATCCAGGATGTCCTCCACCGAAAGGTTGATGGAAAAATCGTAGGTGTTGTCATCGCAGATTGCAAAGGCCTTTTCCACCATGATCCGGGTGATATGGTGGTAGAGTTTGGCCTTCTTGGCGACCTCGAGAAAAAAGAACGGCGAGATAACCTTGCCGTCCGGGGCGATGAGCCGGACCAGCAACTCATATTTGACGATCCGGTTGTCGCGGTTACGGACGATGGGTTGGAAAAAGGCCACTACTCGTCCGTCCAGGAGGGCCGCCTGCAGAATCTTGAGCCAGCCGAGGTTGTCCTCGAACTGCTTCTGGTTGTCCATGGATTCGTCAAAAACCATCAAGGCCTTCTGCCGTTGATTGGCCGCCTGCAGGGCCAGGTCGGCCTGCCGCAACAGATTGTCCTTCTGTTGCGAGATGCCGGCCGTCAAGCTCACCGGGAATTCGTTGTCGTTGAAAACGAACTTTACCCGGGCAATGTATTGCAGAAAATCCTCCGTGGCCTCAGCCACTTCCTCGATGCTCTGCCCGCCCTTGGCCAGCACCCCGAACTCCGCATCGGCAAGCTTGTACACCCCGAACATCTCGTCATGGAAAAAGGCGGCAAGGTGTTCGGCAACCGTCTTCAGCAGCCAATCGCCGATAGAGAAGCCGTAAAACTTGTGAACCTCCGGGAGGATGTCAAGATTGAGGATGGTGAGAATCGGCTTGTCCAGCCCCGCCACTTCCGTAATCATGAAGGTCCGATTGTGCAGGTTGGTGAGGCTGTCGAAAATCAGCCGTTTGTGTTCTTCCTCGAGTTGCGCGTAATGCTGGATCTTGTGAAGCGCCTCCCTGAGGGCGGTCTGGTCCTGGATAAAGAGGATGGCGAGCCGCCGCTCCCGGTCCAGGGGGTAGATGGTGACATTCTGCTGCATGTATTCGAAGGTGGAACCGGACAGGCGACGGAAGGGGACCTTGATGAACCAGCCGGTCTCCATGTTGAAATAAAAGGTCGGGGCGGCAACGGCCAGGGCGGCCGTGATTTTGCGGGACAAGGTCTTGCGGTCGACTTCCGGGAATTGCTCGTCCAGGTGGGTGCCGATCACGAGCTCGCGGGGCTTCTTGGTGTAGATGGCCAGCCACTTGTTCCAGAAATGCACCACGCCATGGGCGTCGAGCACCATGATGCCATGCTCGATACTGTCGAGCAGTTGGAACTCCGTGGTGTCAACCATCGTGTTTTTCCAAGGGATAATGGTTTGGCCGGCGGGCCAGGACAAGTAACTATCCAGCTTGTGTCGGCATTTAAGCGTTCCCGGACTGGCAATGCCTTTCGCTCATGCGGGGGCGGGCGTCCTGCCCGCCTCCGAGGCGTCCGCGACCTCCCGCGCATCCCGCGCCCGGTCGCGGACGAACCCGCGAAAGGCATTGCCAGCCCGGGAACTCACCCGGGTTGCGGTTCCGTGGATAGTTACCCAGGCAAAGCCCAGGCCGTCTAATCGTGGCAGGGGGGCAGGGAAGTGTGCGCCTCACGATGTGGATGCTTCCAAGCGCTGGAAAAGGGCTTCTATCTTCTGGGCATCGATAGGCTTGTTGATATGGGTGAGGGCGCCAAGCTGCATAACCCTCTGCACGGCACTTTGCTGGATATCCGCCGACACGATGACCACCCGGGCGCCGGGGTCAAAGGCCTTGAGGGCCTCAAGCACCTCGTAGCCGGTCATGCCGGGCATGGTGAGGTCGAGCAGGACCAGGCCGGGATGCCACTCCTTGTAAGTGGCAATCGCCTGCTCGCCATTTTCCGCTTCCCGGAACTCGGCCGTGTTCTTGATCCGCTCGGGCAGGGCTTTGCGCACGAACATGCGGGAGACCCGTGAGTCATCAACAATGAGAATTTTCATAGATGTTTTTTCCCCTCCACCGGCCTCGTCATGTCACAAAATCTTGCCGCCTCCACAAGGCTAGATCAAGATACCATATTCATTCGGTGGAAAAAACAATCTTTTCAAGGCGTTGACAGGAAGGCTCCGGGGCAAAAAAAGAGGCGGCCCCCAAGGGGACCGCCTCCGTGCTCGTGTCTGGCGACAATAACTAATCAGGCCCAGTTACTTGACCTCTTCGTAGTCGGCATCCACCACGTCATCGTCCTTTTTGCCGGCCTCGGTCCCGCCGGCCTCGGGGCCTGCCGTCCCGCCGCCCGGCTGGTCCTTGGCAGCCTGGGAGTACATCATCTCAGCCAGCTTGTGGGAGGCCTGGGTGAGTTCCTCGGTGGCCTTTTTGAGGGCCGCCGCATCGTCGCCTTCCAAGGCCTTCTTCACTTTGGCGATCTCTGCTTCGACCTTGCCCTTGGTCTCGGCGTCGACCTTGTCGCCCATGTCCTTCATACTCTTTTCCGTCATATAGATCATCGAGTCGGCCTGGTTTTTGGCCTCCACCAATTCCTTGCGTTTACGATCCTCTTCCTTGTGGGCATCGCCGTCCTTCTTCATCCGTTCGATTTCCGCCTCGGACAGTCCGGAAGAGGCGGTGATGCGGATCGACTGCTGTTTGCCGGTGCCCAGGTCCTTGGCCGACACGTGCAGAATGCCGTTGGCGTCGAGGTCAAAGGTCACCTCGATCTGGGGCACGCCGCGCGGCGCCGGCGGGATTTCGGAGAGCTCGAAGCGGCCGATGGACTTGTTGTTGGCCGCCATCTCCCGTTCGCCCTGCAGCACGTGGATGGACACCGCCGGCTGGTTTTCCGCCGCCGTGGAGAAGATCTGGCTCTTTTTGGTGGGGATGGTGGTGTTCTTTTCGATGAGCTTGGTGGTCACGCCGCCCAGGGTCTCGATGCCCAGGGAAAGCGGGGTGACGTCCAGCAGCAGTACGTCCTTCACGTCGCCCATGAGCACGCCGCCCTGGATGGCGGCGCCTACCGCCACCACCTCGTCCGGGTTGACGCCCTTGTGGGGTTCCATGCCAAAGATCTCTTTTACCTTGGCCTGCACCATGGGCATGCGGGTCATGCCGCCCACCAGGATGACCTCGTTGATGTCCGTAAAGGCCAGGCCGGCATCCTTCATGGCGATGCGGCAGGGTTCGACGGTGCGTTCAACAAGGTCGGCCACCAGGGATTCGAGCTTGGCCCGGGAGAACTTGATGTTAAGGTGCTTGGGCCCGGAGGCGTCGGCCGTGATAAAGGGCAGATTGATGTCCGTTTCCATGGTGGTGGAGAGTTCCATCTTGGCCTTTTCCGCCTCTTCCTTCAGGCGCTGCAGGGCCATCTTGTCGCTGCGCAAATCAATGCCCTGATCGCGCTTGAACTCGTCGGCCAGCCAGTTGACGATCCTCATGTCGAAGTCCTCGCCGCCCAGGAAGGTGTCGCCGTTGGTGGACTTCACCTCGAAGACGCCGTCGCCCAGTTCGAGGACGGAGACATCAAAGGTGCCGCCGCCCAGATCGAAGACCGCGATCTTCTCCTCCTTCTTCTTGTCCAGACCATAGGCCAGCGCCGCGGCGGTAGGCTCGTTGATGATGCGCTGCACGTTCAGGCCGGCGATGCGGCCGGCGTCCTTGGTGGCCTGGCGCTGGGCATCGTTGAAGTAGGCGGGGACCGTGATCACCGCCTCGGTTACCGGTTCACCAAGATATTGCTCGGCGGTGGCCTTCATCTTGGTGAGGACCATGGCCGAGATCTCGGCCGGCGTGTAGACCTTACCCTCCACCTCGATGGCGGCGTGGCCGTCCTTGCCAGTCACGATCTTGAAGGGGCTCAGTTCAATGGATTTCTTCACCTCGGCGTCGGTGAAGTTCCGGCCGATCAGGCGCTTCATGGCAAACAGCGTGCGGGTCGGGTTGGTGACCGCCTGCCGTTTGGCCACCTGGCCGACCAGCCGCTCGCCGCTGTCGGAGAAAGCCACCACCGAAGGGGTCGTGCGGTTGCCCTCGACGTTGGCGATAACCTTGGGAGCCCCACCCTCCATGATGGCAACGCACGAGTTGGTGGTTCCCAGATCGATTCCTATGATTTTTGCCATGATGTTCTCCCGCTCCTTTATGGTATCTAATCCTGTAATAAACGGAGGTGACCGCTCTTTCCCAAGTCTGACTCGTTTCAGTTCCCGTCCTGCTTGGCCACCACCACCTTGGCCGCCCGCAGGAGCCGGTCTTTATAGAGGTAGCCCTTCTCGTATTCCTGGATTATGTGATTCACGGGCACCGTGTCGCTTACTCCAGTAGCCAGGGCCTCGTGGATGTTGGGGTCAAATGGCTGTCCTGCCCCGGCCAGGGCCTTGAGACCAAATTTTTCCAGGGTGGCCAACAGCCCCTTACGGGTCATCTCCACGCCCTCCAGCAGGGTAGCGCAGTCCATGGTCGTTTTACCCTGTTCAATGGCGCGCTCCAGGTTGTCGATGGTGGGCAGCAGCTCCCGGATTATGCATTCTTCGGCAAACATCAAGGAGTTGCAGCGCTCGCGTTCCAGCCGCTTTTTAAAATTATCGCATTCCGCGGCATAGCGGAGCATCTGGTCCTTGGCCTGGGCGGCTTCCTGGCAGGCCACCTCCAGTTGCGCCGCCAAGTCAGTCACGGCGACGGGAGCGCCCTCCACGGCGGCAAAACCCTCCTGTTCCAGTTGGGCTTCGAACCCCTTGCTTTCGTCTCCGGTGCCGGGTTCGGGCTGGTTGCTTCCGGTCATCCTTTTCCTCTTCCTCATGTATTCCGCTCGTAAGCAATTGGAGTTCCGTAACCCGAAGTCGTTGTTCGGCTCTGTTACGAGTCCAGCAAAATTGTTGCTACGATAAGTATCGGATTTTTCTTTGTCAAGGCAGTCATCCCCATTTGCTTGCCAGATTTCCTGCTGATATGCTTACCTGATAGTAAGCACGGAACTTGCTGAAAACAATCTGGAAATTTATCCGTGCTGGCGCACGGCCATGCCAGGACGCCAGGGCGGCATCCATGCCGTCCGTCTCATTCCGCCCCTCCCGTGGCACGGCAAAACCGGACAGATCATGTGCCACAAACCCGGACAGTTTACTTGCTCTTTACAGGCGTCTACGTATTTCTTGCTAAAAAGAGGCTATTTTCTTATGATATGCAGGGGTGAGGCGCCCTCTTGCTGTTTCTGCCTCGGGTGCGGTGCTGTATTGACGTTTGCCAAGGCGGGGGATCGAATGAGCAGTTATTCTGAAAACAGGCGCTATGAGCGGATATTCTTTACCAGGGAGCAACGGATCGAGGGATATTTTCCCATGCCCGACGAGGATGGCGGTCTCAAGGTGCAGGTGCTGAATCTGAGCGAGGGCGGTCTGCATTTCACTCAGAAAAGGGAGTATAAGACCGAAATAAAGTTGGGCGCGCACCTCATCCTCACGGGTTTGCAAGGGCCCGACCCCTTGAAATTTTTTCAGAACGTCGAGGTTGAAATCAAGTGGATCCTGGATCATGACTACCTGGAGCATGTCAGCTATGGTTGCCAGTTTCTTGACTTGCCCCCGGAGATGCGGGAGGTCATCCGGGACGTGGTGGACAACGGGGTTCTGGGCACCAAGGATCAGTGAACCGGGTGGCGGGTCGGCTGAATCGCGTTCTAGGGAGACTATGCCGGGCAGGCGGGGCAAGGGGAGGAGCGATGATGCGATACTGGTTTAACAGTCTTTTGGTTCTGGTATTCTGCCTGGTTGGGCCGGCATACGGCGCGGAGCAGGCCCCCAAGGTAATCCTGGAGACCAGCCTGGGGGCCATTACCGTGGAGTTGAATCCACAGGCCGCCCCGAGGACCGTGGAAAATTTTCTTAACTATGTGGACACCTGCTTCTATGACAACACCATTTTCCATCGGGTGATCAAGGGGTTCATGATTCAGGGAGGTGGTTTCACCCCGGATCTGGCCCAGAAGAAAACCGGCCCGGCCATTGGCAACGAGGCGAGCAACGGCCTCGGTAACCGGCGCGGCGCCATTGCCATGGCCCGTACCGGGGAACCCCATTCCGCCACCAGTCAATTCTTCATCAACACGGTGGACAACGTCAGCCTGGATCACTCCGCTAAAACCCCGCAGGGTTGGGGGTACTGCGTGTTCGGCAAGGTGACCGCCGGCATGGAGGTGGTGGACGCCATCGCCGCCCAGCCAACCACGACGCGCAATTCGCAGAACGATGTTCCTGTCAAGGCGGTGGTGATTAAGCGGGCCAGTCGCGTGGCCGTCACGCCAAAGTCATGAACGAAATGGCGCGCCGTTTTGGCGCCCGGCCAGGATGTTTTTTGTAACTATCCAGCTTGTGTCGGCATTTAAGCGTTCCCGGGCTGGCAATGCCTTTCGCTCATTCTCGGCGGGCGTCCTGCCCGCCTCCGAGGCGTCCGCGACCTCCTGCGCATCCTACGCCCGGTCGCGGACGAACCCGCGAAAAACATGGCCAGTCCGGGAACTGACCTGGGTTGCGCTTCCGCTGGATAGTTACCGTTTTTTTCTTAGAGGCGCCCCATGCCCTTTGCCCGCGATGTCAGTTTTCTGAAAGCCAAGGCCACGCGGCAGTCGATGGTCGGCGTGGGTATCGCCGTGGTCGCCATCGTGGTGGCGACCACGATGGTCGCCTATTTTCAGACGGGTGGCCTGACGCTTGCCGGGGTTGCCAGTGCCCAGCGCACGAATTCCGCACTCTGGTTTTTGGATTTGCTGCCCTTTGCCTTTGCCGTCTGGGGGCAGCATGTGGGTTCGGTCATGGCCTACGAGGCCGGGGCCATGATCACGGATCAGACCCAGGAACTGCGTACCCAGGCCTTGGCCATGGAGTTCAAGGCCCAGCACGAGATGACCCACGACGCACTCACCGATCTGCCCAACCGGATCCTGCTGCATGACCGGGTAGCGCAGGCCATCCACCGGGCCAAACGGGATGGTGGCAGTCTGGCGCTGCTGGTGCTGGACGTGGATCGTTTCAAGGAGATCAACGAAAGCCTTGGTCACTTCAATGGCGACCGGTTGCTCCGGCAGTTGGCGGTGCGCCTGAAAGGGGTTATCCGGGAATCCGACACCCTGGCCCGGCTGGGCGGCGACGAGTTCGCCTTCCTGATTCAGAAGGTGGCCTCGGACGCCGACGTGCATAAGGTGGCCCGGACCATCCAGAAGGCCATGGATGCGCCGTTTTCCCTGGAGAAATTGACCCTGGACGTGCGGGCCAGCATCGGCGCCGCCATCTTCCCGGAACACGGGCAGGATGTGGACACCCTCATGCAACTGGCCGACGTGGCCATGTATGCCGCCAAGCAGGACAACCAGGGGTTCGTGATCTACAGTTCAAGGCTCAGCATGGCCAGCCCGCAGCGCCTGACCCTGATGGGCGAGCTGCGGCAGGCCCTTGATCGTGATGAACTGCGGATGTATTACCAGCCCAAGTTCGACAACCACTTAAGCCGGGTGACCGAGGTGGAGGCCCTGGTGCGCTGGCAACATCCCCGGCACGGGCTCATGCAGCCCGCCGAGTTCATTCCCCTGGCCGAGCGCACCGGGCTTATCAAACAGCGCTCCCTCTGGGTGCTCAAAACCGTGCTGCGGCAATCCAGCCTCTGGCGTGAGCATGGCCTGGAAATCGCCGTCTCGGTCAACCTGTCGACCCAGGACCTGCTCGACCCGGAACTGCCGGACATCATTGCCGGCCTGCTGGCCCAGCATAGCGTGCCAGCCAAACAATTGGTGCTGGAGATCACCGAAACCTCCATCATGGCGGACCCGGATCGTTCCCTGGAGATTTTGAACCGGATCGCCGGGCTGGGGGTGCGGATCTCCATCGACGATTTCGGCACCGGCTATTCTTCCCTTGCCTATCTTAGGAAGCTGCCGGTGACCGAGATCAAAATCGACCGTTCCTTTGTCATGGAAATGCTCGACAACCCCGGCGACGAGGCCATTGTTCAGGCCACCATCGGCCTGGCCCGGAGCCTCGGCCTCGCCGTAGTGGCCGAGGGCGTGGAGAACGACGCCACCATGGTCAGGCTCCAATCCTTGGGCTGCAACATCCTGCAGGGCTATCATATCTCCCGGCCCATGGCGGCTAATGATTTTCCGCGGTGGCACAGCGACAGAGAGGCAAAGTGACAGAGGGGCAAAGGGGCAGAGATGCTGTCAGTCTTTAACCCTTTGCCCCTCTGCCACTTTGTCACTTCTTTTCCGCTCTAGCCATGCCTGACCTTCAGCCCCAGGACCACCAGGGCCAGCGTCAGGCTTACAGCGTTAGTCAGGATAAGCGGCATATCTCCGAGCAACAGGCCATACACCAGCCACAGGCAGAGTCCCAGGGAAAGGGTGGCATACATCCCTATCGAGATATCGCGGGTCTGATGGCTGCGGAAGGCCTTGATGACCTGGGGCAGGAAGGAGCAGGTGGTGCAAACGCCGGCTATGAGGCCCAGGCCGGTGAGCAGATGCGCATCCATTCAGAGCTTGTCCTGGCAAGGGTTATTTGAGGACAAGCTTGTCTTGGTCGTCCCGAGCGGCAGACGCACCGTGAAGGTGGTGCCCCGGCCCAACTCACTGGTCACCGTGATTTCGCCGTGGTGGGCCTTGGTGATGATGTCGTGGGTGATGGAGAGCCCCAGCCCGGTGCCCTGGCCGACCTCCTTGGTGGTGAAGAACGGGTCGAAGATTTTCAGGAGGTTTTCTTCGGCAATGCCACTGCCCGTGT
>Ga0100387_10004712_pt1 | contig 11171 bp, 13 predicted proteins | sample CryGeymeta201511_FD_81547 | JGI IMG/M metagenome (GOLD analysis project Ga0100387, IMG submission 81547) | Groundwater microbial communities from Crystal Geyser aquifers in Utah, USA - Crystal Geyser metaG 2015-11 | ecosystem: Environmental > Aquatic > Deep subsurface > Groundwater | place... | reverse complement strand
GTCCTACAACCGCTTCTTTTCCAATCCAGTTTAATGTTGGCATCTTAAGATTAAAATAGGAAGCTCGTATAAAAAGATTAGCTTTTTGTTTTTCAAAACTCCCAAATAAAATTAGAAAAATTTGGGCGAAGCCTTTTATCCCCCATTATTAAGACGACCTATTAAAATATTACAGCAAATATGAATTATGTTTTTGAAGAAAGAAATGAAACTGATCTGAGGTCTATTCAAAAACTTCTTGAACATTCTTCTTTGACGACAACTGAAATTTATACTCATGTCGCAAATAATCAATTGAAAAATATAAAAAGTCCTTTGGACAATTTATAATATGCAAGAACTTGTGAAACTCTCTATTGGAATCATTTTTTTAATATTAGGGATTCCTATTGGAGATTATTTGAAGAAACTTACCGAAGACGAGCAAAAAGATGGTCAAAAATGGTTTAGGATCTTAATAGCAATTTCAGTGACAATTGGATTTTACGGTTTGATTATCGGAAATGACTGGCTTCTTTTTACTTTGTTTTTTATTGCAATTGTTACAAGTAGAAGTTTAATCACAAAAAAGATTAAGAAAAAAACCTGTTAAAACTTTCCTTGAATGGATTCTTCTATCAAAACCATTATAAATGAAAAATTCTCTTTACTTTTATGTTATACCTAATTGGACTTGGACTTAGTGAACGGGGAATAAGTAAGGAAGGCCTCGATGCTATTGAGAAATGTAAAAAGATTTATCTTGAAAATTATACAGTAGATTTTCCTTATACTGAACATCAACTGGAGGAAATGATTGGAAAAAAATTTAAGGTTCTTAATAGAGCACAAGTCGAAAATTTAAGCATTATTGATGAGGCTGAAAAACTCAATGTTGCCCTCTTGATTTATGGTTCTCCTTTGAGTGCCACTACACATATTACTATTATTAACGAATGTAGAGAATCTGGAATAAAGTATAAAGTGGTATATTCTGCTTCCATTTTCGATGCGGTTGCTGAAACTGGACTCCAACTCTACAAATTTGGAAAAGTTTCGTCAATGCCTGCATGGCAAAAAAGCTTTGAACCTGATAGTTTTATGGAAATTGTAAAACAAAATTTGAGTATCGAAGCCCATTCACTTATTTTAATTGACATTGGACTTGAATTTAATAAGGCACTTAATCAACTTAAAATTGCCGCAAAAAAGCACGAAATTCAACTTGGAAAAATTGCGGTTTGCCAAGCACTTGGAACTAAAAATAGAAAAATAATGTATAGAACAATAGAAGAAGCCTTAGAATATTCTGGCGTTTTAAAACCGTACTGTATAATTATCCCAGGAAAATTGCACTTTTTAGAAAAAGAAATTTTAGAAGGATTTAGTAAAAGAAAAGATTAATTAATTTCGTCCATAGAAACTAATTGTTCCTCTCCGCTTTCCATATTTTTAACTTTCACTTTATTTTCTTTTAATTCTTTTTCACCAACAAATATTACCTTCGATATTTTTTTTGAGTTCGCATAGTCTAATGCTTTTGAGATTTTAGCATTTGAGTAATAACAGTTTAATCCCTTACTTCTTAACTTTTCCGCGAGTTTTATAGCTTCTTTTTCTTGATTTATAGAAAGAACCATAATTCGTTCTATTTTGGCAAAATCTTCTTTTAAGAGCATAGATAACCTGTCTAACCCAAAAGAAAGTCCTGTTGATTGAACTTCATTAAACATATAACTTCCCCCTCCACAAATTGTTTCTTTCATCTCTTTAGTTTTTATTTCAAAAACAGAACCATTATAATACGAAAGTCCCCTTGCAAGAGCAGGATTAAATTTTATTTTAAATCCATATATCTTACAATAATTTTTTAGATTTTTTATTTCGGAATAAGATTCATATTTTTCAAAAGATTTTTCTGGTTGATTAAAAATTTTAATCAAATTTTGAGCACCATATTTTTTAAGGTTATTATAAACTTCTTTTTCTTCTAATTTATCCATCTTATCAATTTCACAAATGACTTTATCTCGATCTTCAAGTTTAATCTTCTCTTTTTCTAAAATTTCATTTAATAATTTTCTGTTATTTATGAAAATCACACTTTCAATTTCTAATTTTTCTAAAACTCTATTTACCACTGCTAAAACTTCCGCTTCACTATTCACATCAGAAGAAATTGTATCTATATCACACTGAGTAAATTGCCTAAACCGGTTTCCGGTTACTGGTTCATCTCTAAAGACCGGACCAATAGTATATCGTTTATATGGTATTTTTTTTCCTTCCATTAATCTTTTTAATTGAAAGGTAAATTCATATCTCAAGGCTAATTCTCTTCCTCCCCTATCTTCTAATCTAAAGATATCACTTACTGCTTCATCACGAACATTCTCTCCTTGAACAAATTCTTTGAATTCTATTATAGGAGTTTCAGAAGGTTCAAATCCATAACTTTCAAAAGACTCCACTAAAATCTTTCTTATAAATTCCCTTTTCTCTGCTTCTTCTCCAGTAAAATCCTTGAATCCTTTTACAGTTTCTGTTTTCATTTTAAATTTAGGGTGGAAAGCGAGAATCGAACTCGCTTCTCACGGACCACAACCGTGCATTCTACCATTAAACTACATCCACCATAGTACATTTAATTAGGGGCAAATCTTTCTTATAAATATTTACATTAAAAATAGAGTTTAAACTAAGAATATCCGTTCTAACAATGGGGATAACTCCGAGTTTTAATTATCATAGAAAAATTATGAGCTTTAACTTTATAAAATTTTGCGTCTTAACTTTTTGAGTGACAAAATTCCTTTGAATTTAATTCTCAAGAAAATCTTATAAATCGCCTTCTCTTAAAATCTTAATGACTGACATAAACGAATATGAGAAGGAAGTTTTGGATTTCTGGGAGAAAGACCACACTTTCGAAAAATCTCTTGAAAAGACAAAAAATGGAAAACCTTACATTTTTTACGATGGACCTCCTTTTGCAACAGGATTGCCTCATTACGGCCATCTACTCGCTTCAATATTAAAAGATGTTTTTCCCAGATTTTTCACTATGAAAGGAAGACTTGTAAAAAGAAATTGGGGTTGGGATTGCCATGGACTTCCCGTAGAAAACGTCGCAGAAAAAGAGCTTAAACTTAATTCTAAAGATGAAATTGAAAAAATGGGGGTTAAGAAATTTAACAATTTTTGCAAAAGTAAAGTCCTGACTTTTGCATCTGAATGGGAAAAAACAATTGATAGAATTGGTCGATGGGTTGATTTCGAAAATGGATATAAAACAATGGACACCGATTACATTGAATCCGTTTGGTGGGCGTTTAAAGAACTTTATGAAAAAGGATATTTATATGAAGGAGAAAAAATTTTAATGTACTGCCCAAGATGTTCGACTCCCCTTGCAAAATCGGAAATTGCAATGGACAACTCTTACAAAAACGTTAAAGATTTATCTGTAGTGGTTAAATTTAAAATTGTTGATGAAAAAAATACCTATGCTCTTTCATGGACAACAACTCCTTGGACACTTCCATCAAATCTTGCATTAACTGTTAACCCAAAAATTGAATATGCATTTGTCGAGGATAAAACAGATAAAAATACTTATCTTTTAGCTAAAGAACTAATTAAAAATTTTTACAAATCTGAAGAAGAATATACTATTAAAAAAATTATTTCTGGGAAAGATCTTGAAGGAAAAAAATACGAACCACTTTATCCATACTTTGAAGGCACAAAAAATGCTTTCAAATTTATACTTGGAGATTTCGTTACTGCTGAAGATGGAACTGGAATTGTCCATACTGCTCCTGCTTTTGGTGAAGACGATAATCTTGTTTGCAGAAAATATAACATTCCAATGGTTCAACCAGTCGATGAAAAAGGGAATTTTACAAAAGAAGTAACGGATTATGCAGGAGAATATGTCCATGAGATTAATGAAAAAATTGTGATTGATTTAAAAAAATCTGGTAAAGCAATACTCTCAAAGAAAGTTGAACATGAATATCCGTTTTGCTATAGATGCGATACAAAATTGATGTACAGAGCTCTTCCAGCATGGTTTGTGGATATTCAAAAAATAAAGAAAAAACTTTTGAAATTGAATGTAAAAATAAATTGGATTCCTGAATTTTTAAAAGAAGGCAGAATGAAACATAACATCGAAACTGCTCCAGACTGGAATATCACTAGAAACAGATATTGGGCAAGTGCAATTCCGATATGGAAAAATGAAGAAGGAAAAATAAAAGTAATTGGATCGATTGAAGAGCTTAAAAGGTATGCAAAAAAATTACCAAAAGGAGAAATTGATCTTCATAAAGATTTTCTTGACGACGTAAAGCTAGAGATAGAAGGAAAAGAATATTCAAGAATCCCAGAAGTTTTGGATTGCTGGTTCGAATCTGGTTCTATGACCTTTGCACAATTTCATTATCCTTTTGAGAATAAAGAATTTTTTGAGAAAAATTTTCCGGCACAATTTGTAGTAGAATATATTGGACAAACAAGGGCTTGGTTTTATTATATGATGGTTTTATCTGCAATTCTTTTTGACAAAATTCCTTTTGAAAACGTTCTAACAACTGGAACTATCCTCGCTGAAGATGGTCAAAAAATGTCAAAATCAAAAAAGAATTACCCAGATCCACATAAAGTTTTAGAAAAGTATGGTGCTGATTCTTTGAGATTTTATTTATTACAATCTTCCATAATGAATGCAGATAATTTCAATTTTTCTGAAAAAGGTCTTGAAGAAGTTTACAAAAAAGTTTTGATTTTATTGTATAATGTAAATAATTTTTATTCTATGTACAAAACAAAAGACGATGAAAAAGATAATAAATCAAAAGAAGTAATGGACAAATGGATTATTTCTAGACTTAACTCTTTAATAAAAGAGGTTGGAAAAAATTTAGAAAATTATAACACTATGAAAGCTTCTTTTGAAATTAAAAATTTTATAGAAGAACTTTCAACTTGGTATGTTCGGAATTCTAGGGAAAGATTTAATGAAGGAGATATTAATGCAAAAAAAACTTTACAATATGTTCTTGTTGAAACTTCTAAAATTATTGCACCTATTATGCCATTTGTTGCAGAGAAAATTTTTCAAACAATTAATGGAAAGAAAAGTTCTGTTCATCTTGAAAATTGGCCAAAACTAGATGAGAAGAAAATTAATAAAAAACTTGAGTCTGAGATGACCTATGCAAGAACGATTGTTTCTGAAGGATTAAAACAAAGAGATCAAAACAACGTTCCCTTAAAATGGCCCCTTTCTGAAGTCGAAGTAAATTCGAAAACTAAAATTTCTAATGAATTAAAAAAAGTGATCATCCAAGAATTGAATGTTAAAAAATACTCTGAAAAACTCCATGAGAAAGATGAATTAAAAGTAAATATCAATTTTAACCTAAATTCCGAGTTAAAAGCGGAAGGATTTGCAAGGGAGATTTCCAGAAAAGTACAAGCACTAAGAAAAAAAATGGGACTTAATAAAGAAAATTTTATCGAGCTTACTCTTGAAATTGATAAGAATTTTCAACAAATTTTAGAAAAACAAAAAAAATTGTTAAAAGAAAGAACAAATTCAAAAAAAATTGAATTTGTAGAAAAAATAATCAATCCTCGAGGAGAAATTGAAGAATTTACCATTAAGGAAAGAACTGGAAAAATTCAAATTGTTAGACTAATAGGGAGTAACTAACTAGAGTTACTTTTGTAGGATAGCAATATTTAAAAACTAAAAAATCCTAAAATGGTTAGACAAAATGATAGTTAAAGATGAATTTTTAAGCAGACTTCGAAAGATTTTTGATTTGAACCTTTATGAAGTGAAAGTTTGGGCTGCTCTTCTTTCTAGAGGAACTTCTACGGCAGGTGAACTTTCAACTATTTCTGATGTCCCAAGATCAAGAACTTATGATATCTTAGAATCTTTGGAAAAGAAAGGATTTATTCTTATGAAAGTTGGAAAACCAATTAAGTTTGTTGCTTTGAAACCAGAAGAAGTTGTTGAGAGAGTGAAGAAAAACCTCATGGTTGATGCAAAAGAAAAAACAAAAAGACTTGAATCTTTGAAAGGAGATGAAGTTTTGGATGAATTAACTGGACTATTCACGAAAGGAATTAAATTTGTTGAGCCTTCAGATCTTTCAGGAAGTTTAAAGGGAAGACAAAACCTTTACAACCATTTGGATATGATGGTTAGAGATGCTGAAAAGACAATTACAATGGTTACAACTGCTGAAGGATTGAATAGAAAACTTGAAGCATTGATGGCAAGTTTTGAAAAAGTTAAAAAAAGAGGGGTAAAAATAAGAATTGCTGCTCCAATTGATAAAAATAATATTCAAATAGCTAGAGAATTAAAAAAAGTTGCTGAAGTTAAAAATTTGGAGAATATTAAAGCAAGATTTACGATAATTGATTCTAACCAAATAATGTTTATGCTTTTGGATGATGAAAAATTCCACCCTAATTATGATGTGGGTGTTTGGATAAATACTGAATTCTTTGCTTCAGCATTAGAGCAAATGTTTGAACTTGCTTGGAACGAAATGAAACCAATTAAGTAAAACTTCTTAATTCAAACTTTTTAGCGTCCCAGAAACCTTTATTAGTTCTATTTTTTCTGAATAAATTGCCAACGAAGCCTTTACTTTGTCAAGAGATTTTCTATTTACTGAAACTATATTTTCTTTAACCCACATTGGGGAAGCTTCACTTAATCCTAAGATCCCAACAAATTCTTTAATTGCATTTGTGAAATTTTTTTTCAAGTCTTTTCCTTTAAGCAAAAGATATCTTCTTTTTTCTCTATGAGAGGGAATAAGTGATTTCATTGATAAAACATGTTTTGAACCTTTATATTTTTTGTTAGAAACCATTTTAAAGTTATTTTTGCTGAAAAGAATATAAAATGGAAATTTGCACGGTTGGCGGGTTTGAAGAGGTTGGAAAAAATATGACTGCAGTTAAAATTGGAGAGGAAGTTTTTATATTTGATTGCGGATTTTTTTTACCAGGAATAATTGAACTTCAAGAACAAGAAAAAATTGGATATAGTCTTCCTGGACTAAGAAGAGTTGGAGGAGTCCCTGATGATAGAATTCTCGACCAATTAGGTTGGAGAGAAAAAGTAAAAGCAATATTTTTGTCTCATGCTCATTTGGATCATATAGGTGGACTTACGTTTCTTGCAAATAGATACCCTCATATTGAGATTTTTGGAACTGCATTCACAATGAAAGTTTTGGAATCCCTAATTGAAGATGCTGGAGTAAAAATAAATAATCCTTTAAGAGTTGTTAATTCTGATTCGAGACATAAAATTAAGTCTAGCAAAGAAGGAATTGAAATTGAGTTTGTTCATGCAACTCATTCGACATTGGATTGTGCATATCTAGCATTACATACTAAAGAAGGAATTTTCTTTTATTCTCTTGATTTAAAATTTGATAATCATCCAACTCTTGGAAATCCTCCTAATTACCAAAGACTTAAAGAATTAGGAAAAGAAAAAGTTAAGGCACTTGTTATAGACTCCCTTTATGCTTACACTGAAAAGAAACCCGGCGGAGAAAAAATCGCTGAACATCTTTTAGAAGATGCATTTTCAAAAGTGAATCAAGGAGATAAAGCCTTGTTCATTACAACATTTTCAAGCCATATCGAAAGATTAAATAACATTGTGAAAATCGGTCAGAGAACAAATAGGGAAATCGTTTTTCTTGGAAGAAGTCTTGCAAAATATGTTGGTTGTGCATTAAAGATTGGCAAATGTCCTTTTGCAAACAAAGTTAAAATCGCCAAATATAGGGGTCAAGTAGACTCAATTTTAAAAAAAGTTGAATCAGGCAGGGGAAGATACCTAATTGTTTGTACTGGCCACCAAGCAGAAAAAAATTCAATTTTAGACCGAATATCCAGAGGAGATACCTATTTCAAATTTAGAGAAGGAGATAATTTGATATTTTCTTCAAGTGTTATCCCCACAGAAGTAAATCTTGAAGCAAGAGAAAAGCTTGATGCGAAATTAAGAAAAATGGGAGTTAAAATACAAGTTGATGTTCATGTTCACGGACATGGAAGCAGAGAAGACATGAGAGAATTAATTCAAATGTTAAAACCTGAACATGTCATTCCGGCACATGGATCACAAGTTCAAGAAAAACCCCTAATTGGTCTAGCTGAAGAATTTGGATACATTGAAGGGAAAACTTCTCACCTAAAAAAGAATGGTGAAATCATTACAATCTAAAAAGACAAATTTTTAAACAACAAACTCCTTTTCTGTGGATGGTAAAAGAAGAGGACTATCTCTTAACAAATCAAGAAATTCTTGGTGGACTTAAGACTGCAATTGAAAGAGGCCAAAACTTGAAAGAAGCAATGATGACTTTCTATCAAGCTGGATATAAAAAAGAAGAAATTGAAGATGCTGCAAGAGCTTATATCTATCTTCAAAGAGGGAATTCTGAAGTTGAAGTTTTAAATAAAGAAAAAGAAGAAACTAAAAGTCCGAACAAAGAAAAAGTGGTTAGCGGATTTAATATTAAAAAAGAAAGCCAAACTGAATATTCAGGAGTTCAAAAAACATTTGTTCCATTAATTGGGGGAGAAGGTAAAGAAGAAAAATCCGGAAAGAAAGTTGTACAAAAGATTTCTGGATATAATAATCAAAAAGATTTAACTCAATTCAAGAGCAGCACTGTGACAAGTATTTTGGTTGTAACTCTTTTAGTCCTTATTGGAATTCTTGCATTGGTCTTTTTATTCAAATCTGAGTTGATTGATTTTATAAATGGCCTATTTGGATAAAAATGTCTCTAGTTTATGAACCTTCTGAAGATTCTTATTTATTACAAGAAGTCTTGATGAATCATTTAAAAAAGAGATCAAAAAAAATCAAGATTATTGAAATAGGGACAGGATCTGGAATTCAACTTGAAACATTAAAAAAAATGGGTTTCAAAAATCTTTCTGGAGTAGATAAAAACGAGGATGCAATTAATCTTTGCAAACAAAAAGGATTTGAAGTGATTTGGTCCAACCTATTCTCTAACATAAAAGAAAAATTTGATTTAATTATATTTAATCCTCCCTATCTTCCTGCAGATAAAAGAGAGGATACCGAATCCGCAATTGCAACAAGCGGTGGAAAAAATGGTTCTGAATTAATTAATAAATTTTTAGTTGAAGCTAAAACTCACCTTGAGATAAAAGGAAAGATAATTTTGCTTGTTTCTAATTTAACAAAAGGGATTGATTGGGAAAGATATACTAAAAAATTACTTGTAGAAAAAAAATTGTTTTTTGAAAAATTAGAAGTTTGGGAGTTAAAAGTATAAATTATTTTAATTCACTAAGAATTTCAGGAATTCTTTCAACTTCTTCGAAGTGACCCTCATCTTTTTTTATGATTATTTTTCCCCCTAACCCTACTTCAAATTTTTTCCATTCCTTTAAGTTTCCAAGAAGAATCTTTGCAAAAAAAGTTTATTACTGAATTGCTATCTTTTCCGAATAATGCGAATGGAATAGCAATTAATGCCCCAATTAAACAACCAACTGCAAAAGAGTTTGCTAATGCTAAAATAACTAAAAGAAAAATTATTACGAAGCTAAATGGATTTTCTAAAGCTTTCTTTATGTTCTGTTTATTCAAGACTTGCATCTGGTTTTCCGAAGAAAGGTTTTTCCTTAAATCCAAACATACTGGCTATTATATTTGAAGGAAACTCTTGAAGTTTAACATTATAGGAACTTACTCTTCTGTTGTAGAGTTTTCTTTCTCTAACCAATTCTCTTTCAACCCAACCTATACTCTTTTGAATATTTTGGAAACTTCTATCTGCTTTTAGTTTAGGGTATCTTTCTTGAACAACTAAAAGTTTTGATAATGCTCCTTCCAACATATTTGCAGTTTGCATTTTCTCATCTGAATTTGTTGCTTTGCCCCATTGAGAACGCAAACAGGTAACTTCTTCAAAAGTGCCTTTTTCATGAGAAGCATAACCCTTAACAACTTCTGCTAATGCAGGAATTAAATCAAATTTTTTCTTTAAATGAACTTGGACGTGGCTCGTCTGTCTTTCGGCGTCCATTCTGAGATTAACTAATCTATTGTAAGTTTTGTAAATGTAACTTCCACCAACCAAAACTACAAGAGCAGGAATTCCAATTCCTAGAATTAATCCAACATTCATTTTTTATCCTCCGAGAATTTTAAAGCTTTCTTGTAGTATTCTTCTTCTTTATTCATATTCTTAGGTTTGATTTCTGCTTTAAAATATTTTACCATTTTTTTAATTGCTTCCTGTTTTGTTTTTAGATTGTTTACTAATTTGTAAATCTCTACTATCTTGTCTTCTTCCTCGCTCAAGTCTATTTGTATTTTTGTCATTTTTCATTTTGTAACTCCATATAACAGGGTAATATATGGTGGTATTTAAACCTTTCGGTAAAAGTGCCGTCTTCTTTTTTAGAAAAAAAGAAGCAAAAAAGGGGGCTTCCTAAAAAACTGCGAGGGACAAACTCTAAAATTTTGCCTTCGGCATCGTTGCACTAAATTTTAGCCCTACGGGGAATATAACAGCGATTAAAGAGTTCCGAAGTCTTGCAGACTTCTCCACCCAAATTTTTTCTTCAGCTCTGTTCCGCTTCGCTCCACGAGGAAGAAAAAACTTTCCTTAATCGCATACGTTCAATTCAATCGTGAGCCAAAGATAAGAAGTAAAAAAGTTAGTAAAGAGGACACTTTAAAACCCCCGACCACCCGCCCCTAAATTGTAGAAATTGTTGTAAATAAAAAGTGAGCCGCCTTGGTGCTTCGCACATTTTGTCTTGACTTCGTCAAGAGATTTAATCAAAAATTCTAATAAGAGTTATTTTTAATTAATTCTACAAAAATCTTTAACAATATCTGGATTTAACATTTTTTTACTGAACTGATAATAATTCTTTGAATAAGTCACTAATCTCTCCTTTCTTAATAATCCTAATAATTTATCTACTATTTTTGAGAGATAATTGTAATCACATTCTCTATCAGAATAACCTAAAAAGAAATCGCCTGTTGATTTTCCATTCCAGATATATGAGTTTACTAATTCATCTTTTGTAAATTTTAATTTGTTCTTATTTGAGATTATTACAGCCATTAAAGATTTTAT
>Ga0100387_10004710_pt1 | contig 11172 bp, 3 predicted proteins | sample CryGeymeta201511_FD_81547 | JGI IMG/M metagenome (GOLD analysis project Ga0100387, IMG submission 81547) | Groundwater microbial communities from Crystal Geyser aquifers in Utah, USA - Crystal Geyser metaG 2015-11 | ecosystem: Environmental > Aquatic > Deep subsurface > Groundwater | place: USA... | reverse complement strand
GTTCCCTTTACAATATCTCCAACAGTGTACTTCTTCGCCACGTTAGCCCATGGATCTTCCTCGAGTCGGCGAATAGAAAGTGAAATCTTTCCACCATCAATAGAAATGATCTGTGCTTTCACATCATCATTTACTGAAATCACATCTTTTGGATTATCAATACGTTGCCATGCAAGTTCTGAAATGTGAACAAGTCCTTCAAGGCCATCGCCGAATTCTACAAACGCTCCAAAGTCGACAACGCCAGTGACTTTACCTTCAACAATCTGCCCAACTTTGTATTGAGACAATACTTCTGACTGTTCAGCTTCCTTCGCTGCTTTCTCAGAGAAGATCAACTTACCTTCAACTTCATCTACGTCAATAATACGCAGTGTAAAGACATTGTCCACATAGGTCTGCAATCGTGCTAAAATCTTTTGTCGGTTTGCACCTTCTACACGAGGATAATGCTCAACCGTCAGTTGAGACACCGGTAAGAAACCGGTCACTAATCCATAACGAACAATCAATCCACCTTTATTTGCATCAATGATCGTTCCTTCTACCACATCTTTCTCTTTCATTGCACGTACAAGCTCTTCCCATGCTTTCATGTGACCAGCCTCACGGAATGACAACTCGAGTTGACCAATCTCATTCTCGAGCTCCAGCACTGTTGCAGATACCGCGTAACCAGGAGCGAGGTGTGTGTATAATCCAGACTCATCGACGAGTTCTGGACCACGTACCACACCGGTGGCGATACCGTTAATATCGATAAAAATTTCGCTGTTTGCAGCAGAGATGACAAGGCCGTCGATCACATCTCCCACCTCTGGAAGAGCGATTTGGCTATTGTCGTCTAAGAGCTTATCCATCTCTTGTGTTGTTTCCTCAGTCATATATTAATTGATTTAGCCGAACCTGACTTCGTTGCGGCCCACCATGATGCGCATATCAGGTGGATAGTTATAAAATAGCGCCAAAGGAGTGTACCAGAATCACGACTAGAATGCAAGCCACTTGATTTTGTGTGCCATATATTTTATAATGTAGCCCGAACATAGATTTATTTTAATACAACATGTCTAAGAAAAAACAATCATCACCGAAGAGTGCATTCAGGAATATGGCTTGGCTTTTTGTCGCATTTCTTGTATTCGCAACAGCATTATCACTTGTGAGCTATTCTCCTCTTGAAAAGCCAGAAGAGGTTGGTATTTCACAAGTCGCCGAACTCATCAAAAACAATGAAATCGATCGGATCGAGGTAGAAGACAATACAACCATCTCCATCACAAAAAAAGGAGAAGAGAACGCCACTGTTGAGTCCAGCAAGGAAGCATCTGAATCATTAGAGTCACTATTAATCGCATACGGCCTTACGTCCCAACAGATTACTGGCGCAAACATTCTTGTTATCCAGCCAAGTGGATGGAAATACTTTATGGCAACTATTTTTCCAGTTGCGCTTCCAATTTTGTTCATTGTGTTCTTTTTATGGATCATGCTACGGCAGGTACAAGGGGGAAACAACAAAGCAATGATGTTTGGACAGACGCGTGCGCAAGATGCTGATCAAGACAAAAAGAAACATAAAACAACATTTGCAGACGTTGCTGGAGCAGAAGAAGCAAAAGGAGAGTTAATGGAAATTGTCGACTTTTTAAAACATCCAAAGAAGTTTACAGCACTTGGAGCAAAGATTCCTAAAGGTGTGTTACTCATGGGATCTCCTGGTACAGGTAAAACATTACTTGCACGTGCAGTAGCGGGTGAAGCCAATGTGCCGTTCTTCCATATTTCTGGATCAGAATTCGTAGAAATGTTTGTTGGTGTGGGTGCGAGTCGTGTGCGTGACATTTTTAAGAAAGCAAAAAAAGCCTCTCCTGCAATTCTATTTATCGATGAGATTGATGCGGTTGGTCGTCAGCGTGGAACAGGCATGGGCGGTTCACATGACGAGCGTGAACAAACATTGAATCAGATTCTTACTGAGATGGATGGTTTTGAAGAGCAGGACAACGTCATTGTTGTGGCTGCAACAAACAGACCAGACGTGTTGGACCCAGCATTGCTTCGACCAGGTCGTTTTGATCGACGTGTTATGATCGACCTGCCAGACGTGAAGGATCGTGAAGACATCTTGGCGGTTCATGCAAAAAATAAGATGTTTACAAAAGAGGTGAACTTTAAGGAGATTGCAAAACGAACAACTGGATTTTCTGGCGCAGATTTAATGAACTTGTTGAACGAGGCAGCCATTAGAGCAGCGGGTAACAATAAGAAGAAGATTGGTCTTGACGACTGTTTAGACTCTATCGACAAAGTGCTGCTTGGCCCTCAACGAAAGAATCCACGTACACTGGAAAGTGAAAAAGAAATTACTGCATATCATGAAGGTGGACATGCATTGATTGCATATTTGTTAGAGGATTCAGATCCCGTGCATAAAGTCACCATCATTCCTCGAGGACGTGCTGGCGGATACACGCTCAAACTTCCTGAAGAAGATAAGAAAATGCACTCAAAAAGAGAGATGCTAGCAGATATTTCGGTATCACTTGGTGGTCATGCAGCAGAAATATTCAAGTTTGATAACATTACAACCGGTGCGTCAAATGATTTAGGCAAGGCAACAAAGATGGCTCGGCAGTTGATTACAAAGTACGGTATGAGCAAAAAATTGGGCCCCCGCACGTTTGGCGAAACCAACGATATGATCTTTCTTGGTAAGGAAATTCATGAACAGCGAGATTATAGTGAGAAAACCGCAGAAGCTATTGATGACGAAGTGAACCGCATTATCGAAGAACAGTATGCGATTGTAAATGAATTACTCAAAAAAGAAGAAGCAAAGCTAGAAAAGATTGCACAAACGCTCTTGCAAGTTGAGACACTGGAACGAGAGGAGTTTGAAGCCTTGCTTGATGATACAAAAAAACAAACAACCAGTGGAAGTGATAATGAGTCTGCTACAGACGCATTATCTGGGGATGCGGACAGCATGCCAGCCGCTGAATAATCATTCACATCGGGGGATATGACATTTTACAACAACATTTTCCGAAAATCATGGGAAGTGACCAAGAAGAATAAAATCTTATGGCTCTTTGGTTTATTTGGTATGTTTTGGGGAGGGAAGGGAATTGATCTTGAGATCTTTTTCACCAACGCTGATTTATTGAAATCATCATTCAGCCCGTTCCGACCAGAATTCTGGCAAATTCAAAAATGGACTGAAGTAGGGAATCGTCTATTCCCAAATAATATTTCGTTGGTCGCTATTATCATTTTTGTGGTAGTCGTGTTGTTATTTGTTATGGCCTTGATTATGTTTTCACAAATCGGGCTTATAGACGCATTCGGTAATGACAAAAAACAAAAAGGAAAGAACAATGAAACCTATAGCATAACAAATGCCATTGATGTGGGTAGGGAGGTATTTCCATCCGTGCTAACCGTTAACCTTATTGGGAAAGGTATTTCGTATGGATTGGTTGCACTTGCATCATCACCTCTATTCTTGGCACAGTTTGAAATGTCACGGCTTGTGTACACCGCATTTCTATTTATTGTGTTAACACCACTCGCAGTTCTTGTTTCTGTACTCACAAAGTATGCGGTGAATGATATTGTGTTGCATAGACACGGTGTAACAGAGTCTGTGTGGGTTGCATGGAAAACATTCGTGAATAATGTTGGTGTGTCGATTGAACTTGCTGTCTATATGTTTGTTTGGTATGCAGCGGTCAATATTGCGGCAATCACATTTATCTTGCTATTAACACTGCCGCTCTATTTCTTTGGGCTTGTACTGTATCTTAAAACAGGAGCGGTAATTGGAATAGGACTGTTTGAGGTATTTGTATACCTGGGTAGCGCTATTGCTATCACTTTCTCTTCTATTGTATTTTCGGCATGGCATTTTGGTAATTGGACGTTGTTGTTCAAAGAGTTGACAGTTGGGCGCAAACGTTCCAAGATACACCGCATCTGGAAGAGGTAATCCTCTTGCAGAGCACATGCTCCTGTAGCTCAGTTGGTTAGAGCACCGAGCTTATATCTCGGCGGTCCTTGGTTCAAGTCCAAGCAGGAGTACACGTCACTTGAAGAGCAAAAAGAAGTCTCCACACATTGGTTGACTTTTTTTGTTTTTTTTGATATAAAACAAGTTGGTCTTAGTAGACATACCACAGTTTAATAACCGTAAATGCTCTCTCTCTTTAAAATAAAATTTAGTCACATAGCGCAACTATTTGTTGTGATTTTTATTATTCTTTGTGCTGTTCCGGTAAGCGCAGCGACCTACACAGTGAATACGACAAGTGATGGTGATGATTCTACATGTATTCATCCGTATATAGACGCAAGTAATGACTGCACACTTCACGAAGCAATTGATGCGGCAAATGCTAATGTTGGCGTAGATATTATTACATTTGATATTAGTATTGCCAATTTTGCGGATGACGGAGACGGACAGTGGACAATTACTACTCTAGCCGCCTTACCTACTATTTCGGAACAGGTTGAATTGACCGCTGTTAGCATGTGGGATTCTACCGGAACGCTGAATGATCGCCCTGGCGTTCGTATTCTGGGTAGTAGTTCAACTGATAATGACGGTATTCGAATAAGTGTAAATGGAAATAGTACCGAGATTAAGGGTTTGAAAATAGATGCATTTGATGCACGAGGTATAGAAACAGCGAGTGCAGACAATTTGGTCATAGGTACGGACTGTGACGGAGTAGATGATGAAAAAGAGAGGAACGTTATAGTCAATAACGTGCTTTCGGGTATGTATATGACAAACTCAGACGCAACTGTTATTGCTGGTAACTATTTTGGAGTCGATGAGGACGGAGTATCAGATGCTGGCAACGGAACTACCCCTGCTTGGGGAGTTTCTGGTATGTGGTTATATCAGCCGAGTAATAACACTATAGGATATAATTCGGCTTCATGTAGTGCTGCGGCGCAACGTAATATTATTGGGGGGAATGGCTCTACCGTGAGTGGTGCTGGCAGTATTGGTATTACAATTGACGGAGGCGCATCTCCAACCGCCGGTAATAATAAGATTTCTGGTAATTATATCGGGACAGATGTAACAGGATTGGTCGCAATGCCGAACATCGGCGTTAATATTTACATGATAGGTGCGGCAGAGTACAACTACATCGGAACAAATGGTGATGGTGTAACTGATGCTGAAGAAGGAAACATTATTAGCGCTAGTGGTTCACACGGGATATTCTTTTATTCTGGTGTTTCGCAGGATGAACTAGGTGCAGGCGGTCCAGACCATAACCGAATTTCGGGAAACTGGATTGGCTTCAGTGCCGATGGGTCATATCTACCTAATGGAAGCCAAGGCATTAATACACGCGCTAATGATATTATTATTGGTGTGTGCGGGTCAGCTATAAATGCAACGCTCTGTAGTGATGCCGGAGACGTAGAGGATCAGCGAAATTATATAATTGGTGGAACCAATGATGATTTTGATGGTATTCGCTTAGGTGTTCGAGCAGATGGAATACAAATTTATGGCAACAAAATAGGAATCAGCCCTACCAGTCAATTGGTAGCAGGTTTATTAGGGATGGGTATTCGTTCCAATAATGAAACCACAGGAGTAACCATTGGTGGCACTGGCACTGGGCAATCTAATGAGATTGCAAATAACTCTATTGGAATATTATTTGCACGTAGTTATGTGAATAACACGCAGCCAATGGAGAACTACTCCATTGTAAATAATAATATTCACGACAATACAGCTCAAGGTTTGTATTGTGAAAGTTCTCTAGATGCGATTAGTGGTACATATCCATATGAAGCTACGATTACAGGGAATACCATCAGTAGTAATGGGACAAACGGAATAGAACTTGCAGGTTGTACGTTAGATATTCAAAGCAATACGTTGACGGGGAATGGGAATTATGGGCTGTACGTCCATTCAATAGAAAAAAAGGACGATACAGCGGGTTATGACAATCCATATGATGCACTTTCTCCAAACAATGCGAGTGACGACTTAGTTTCAAAACCGCGTACCCAAGGGAACACAATCGGTGGGAACACTCAAGGTGGATTGGTAGTCATTGATGCTGCGCCAAGTAATGCGAGTACACTTAATGCAGATAACACCTTGAATGCCAATAATGGAAAGATACGCCTCAAACGAGATTGGTATGTACTGATTGAAATTCTTGATGAAGAAGGGAATTCAGTAATTTCAGGTGCCCAAACAGTCACGTTAACACCAGCAAATAGCGCATGTGAAACAGTCACTGCTACAAAATCTGCTGATGCAGGTGGTGGTAACGCGGTGTGGGGTGGCACCGGTGTAACATATAATGATGCCACGACCTGGTTGTCTGTGAGTCAGTTTATTGTCGACAAGGACGGAGTGACACAGCAATGTGGTGACTACACAGTAAGAGCCGCAGGAACATACATGGACCCTATTGCTGCTGTTGTGAGTTTCGATGGCGTAAACAATGACGGCGCATCTACTAGTGGTTTAGCAAATGGAGTGACAACAGATGGAGTATTTCGGTATCAAACTCCAGAACTCATTACAAACACCGATGCAGATGGAGATGGAATTGATAATGACACAGAGATAGCAAATGGAACTGATCCACGAGATACGGATAGTGATGATGATGGTGTTCTTGATGGAGACGAGGGAGATGTTGATACTGATGGGGACGGAATCATAGATGCTATAGATACTGACTCTGATGCTGATGGTCGTCCAGATAGTGAAGAAGGTGACGGTGATGACAATGAAGATGGGGTGCCCAATTACCAAGATGATTCAAACGTCGCTCCTTCTCGACCAATCAATCAAAGCCCAAAAAATGGAGCAACCAAGCAATCGTTAACACCGACGCTTACCTCTTCTTTGTTTACTGATGTGGAAGGTGATGGACACGCAAAAACAATGTGGAAGGTGTATTCTTCGCAAACTGGATGTCAGGCAAGGAAAATTGCAGGTTTGATCAATATAGAAACATCAAGTGCATTAACGAGTTACACCATAGCAGCCGGATCATTAGTACAAAATGCTGAATATTGGTGGACTGTCGCGTATCAAGATGACTTTTTGACACCTTCAACAAGTGATTATTCAAAATGCACATCGTTTACAACTGGAAATGGCGATCCAATACGGATAAAGAGTGTAGCATCCTATTCTGTGAGTGAGGATAGCGCAGGAACAACAATCTTTGATCTTGATGATTATTTTTCAGATGGAGACGACACATTAACGTACAGTGTTCGATCACAATACGATGGTGATCCCGCTCATTTGTCTGTTGAAATCCTTGGAGACCACCAAGTACGTATCACGCCAGAAGCTAACTGGAATGGAAGTGAAGGATTGATATTCAGCGCAACGGATTCGTATGGTGCATCAACAGATTCGAACATTGTTGCTATCACAGTAACACCTGTGAATGATTCCCCTGAAGCGGTTGCAGCTGGTTTTTCTCCATCAGGAGGAGAAATAACCGCATCACAGTATCCAATTATTTCGTGGGATGATGCATCTGATATTGATGATAGTGATGACGTGCTCTTTTACGAAATACGCATAGGGTTGGCAGACAATCCATATGATACGTATGAGTATTCGATCTTCACAAATAGTGGCGAGACCAGCATCCGAGTTCCATCTGCGCTTGAGGATGAAACAACATACTATTACAGCATTCGAACAGTTGATGACGATGGAGAATCTTCTGGCTGGTCCGCAGTTCAGTCATTTGTTGTAGATCTTTCCAAAAAAGCAGAAATGCATCTACAGAAAACGGCCAGTATTATTAAAGGAGGAGGAAGAAGAGCAGGGACATTAGGTGAGAGCCAGGCAACAGAGAGTATTGCGACTATTTATGGTGTTTCTGTTGGACGTGTCGCCCGAACATCATCTGCTATCAGTTTATTTGTCGCATCGATTATCATTATTGGTCTTATAGCTGTTCTTGGCCATCCAGTTGATACGCTTGCTGTAGGGATGAAGAGATCACCAAAAGCGTTTGAAGCCATTGCTCGCCAAAATGCAGAAGGAACATATCAATTATCATATCATCAGTTTACAAAACGAGTAGTACCTTTACGATGGCTGCTTTTTGGAAGTATTCTCGCGGCCGCGCTATTCTTTGCATTGAGTTTTATTGCAGAAGCTGCGCCAGAGAGTGATGTTGTACATCCAGGCGGAACCATCCGTTATACACTGACATATTCTAATTCAGGGAATAGTTCATCAACCAACACATTTATTGTGGATTCAATCCCAGACCAGACATCGTTTGTTGAAGGATCTGCGATTCGAACGAGTAGAGGCTCAACAACAGAACTTGATAGTGTTGTAGGAGAGGATCGAAGTATCTCATTTGCAGCAGGTTCTGTTGAGCCAGATGGTTCTGGAACAATCACCTATGATGTTGTGATAGATAAACGTATAGAAAACCATCTTATTGCTAGTGGAAATGCTCAGATACTTTCGAATGAAGTTGCGTCGGAAGAGGGAGTGGTGTCTGGTTCAATTGGTATTGGAGTGGAAAGTGCATCAGCAGCAGTGACCGTTATTGAGCAGAATGGTGCGCCAGTAGAAGGTGTGGTTGTGCAGTTCTACAACCCCTCGATTACTGAGGAGAACCTTGTGTATGAAAGCACAACACGAAAAAATGGTGTGGCAGAAATGACAGGAGTACAAGCTGGGGTGTATCACATTACATTCCGCATGCCAGAAGGGTACCATCCTATTCAACCGCATACACTGTCTTTGGAATATGGTGCTGTTGGTGGTTTGAGAATTCAAGCCTTACGAGAAGGTGAAGCTGTGCAGGAAGAAGGCAGTACAGGTGATGCCGCAGCATTGAATGCCTTATCCATAAAAGGAGTAACTGAGCAGGAAGTCGCATTTGTCACTGCTCTTGCTCCGCTCACACTCAACAGAGTTGCAATGGACGAAGAACAGTCTCAAGAGTTGAACACTGCACTTGTAAAGGGAGTTGTTGAAAATATTCATATCACTGTTGTGGAAGAGAAGGGTATAGAGATTACTCCACACGAACAGAATGGGGTTACTGTTTTCCCTCTAGAAAGACAATATGGCTCTCTTGATATTTGGGAGCATATAACTCATAGAATAGAGCAGTTTGTTGGAAGAGGCGAGATTCAGATTAGTGGTATTCTGGAAATTCCAGAATCACTGCAACAGTCGTTTGCCGAGCAGGGCATTGAGGTTCACGTTCGGGTAGTTATATTCTCTGATCCAATCGTACAGTTGACGACAGTCGCACCAGATGGTACATGGACACTATCCGTACCAGCGAGTGCATTTGAAGCAGAGACAACACATACGATGTTAGTCGAAGTATCTGCGAATGGACAATCTTCTGGTATAACAAATACGGGACAGTTTGGTATTGTTGAAAATACAATCATCCCACTATCAACAAAATTGACCTTAATCAATTTCCTATTACTGTTCAGTATTATTGTCTACAGTATCGTGCGTTTGATTGAGACAAGAATTATGGTGACCAGACGTAGAAAGGCTTTCCAAGAAAAACCACTCAAACCTGAACAAGAAACAGACGAAGTACAACAGTTTAGGAAAAAGGAATAGATTGTTGACACTAGTGCTCGGAAACGGTACTGTTATTTTTGTATTATACAGCACATGGGCGGTTAGCTCAGTTGGTTAGAGCGGTCCGTCGACATCGGACAGGTCACTGGTTCGAATCCAGTATCGCCCACATCAAACACCCATGCGGGTGTTTTTTAAAGTAAAAAAAAGATGACCCAGCCGCGACTCCCCGTACCGAAGTACATTGGGGGATCGCGACCAGGTCGTTGTATCACTGCATCATTTGCCGCACCATGCTCCGCCGGCCCACCCGAACTTGATGGCGTGACTGCCGCCGACAGGCAGATCGAACGTCGTCGTGCAGGTCCATCCGGACTCACACGCCTCGGTGTCCTCGCAGGTGAAGACGACGGTGTGACTCCCCGCAGGAAGCTCGACGTCGAACTTCGGCGTGCTCCCCAGGCGCTTGCGGTCTACCGTGACAACCGAGGCCGGGAACGCGTTCAGCGTCACCGTGCCTGTACCCATCACGACAGGCTCAGGAGTAGGGGTGGTCTCGACCACTCGCGCTGGCGTAGGCTCGCGCCTCTGCTCAGGGGTGGGCCGGCGTTGCACCGGCGCTCGGACTGCGACCATAGGGGCCGTATCCGAGACGAGATCGAGGTCGATGGGGTCTGCCGTGGGCAGCTCCACTTCCTCAAGAACCGCCGCCAACAGCGCGGGCACTGCCGTTGTCTCCGTCGCGGTGGTACCGCGCAGGAGAACCATAACCAGCAGGCCGAAGCCCACCAGCAGAGGCAGACCGAGGCCTGCGACGAGCAGGGCAGGGAACCGACGCTTGGTTTGCACCTTGCGCCGACGTCCTGCCTCCTTGGGCTTGAACTGCCTCGTCAGCTTCGCATTCTCGCCGACGCCCGCGTCCACGATCGATCCGATCTGAGCGGACGGGACCTCCTCGAAGTCTGCGACGATCCCGCTCCATGGGTCGAGTGAGCCGGGCTTGAGCGCGCCGTTTCCCGGAGGGAACGACTCGGTGCCGACTGCGACCGACCCTCCTCCTTCTGTGCTCCAGGCCTTCAGGCTCTCCTGCCGGGCCTCCAGCCACTCGCCGAGAGCTCGGCGCGTAGCGTGGGGATTCAGCAGCTTGGCCAGCTTTTCTGCGGACTCGAGCCGGTCCGCTGCCGCATTCTGCATCATTGCCGCGAAGATTGGCCCCAGCTGGGGGTAGATCGCCGCGATCTCCGCAGCCGCGTCCTTCGGGTTGAACTCGACGACCTTGTACAAGATGGCCGTCAGGTTGCCCGCTGCGAACAGCGGCTTGCCGACGACCAGCTCATACAGCACCGCGCCGAGAGCGAACAGGTCGCTCCGACCTGTGAGGGCGCGCCCCATCGCCTGCTCCGGCGACATGTAGGACGGCGTGCCCTTGGTCGTGTCGGCGGCCGTACGGCTTTCGATGCAGTCGCTCCGGGCGATGCCGAAGTCCATCACCTTGACCTGGCCGCTCCAGGTCATCATGAGGTTCTCCGGCTTCACATCTCTGTGCACAACGTTCAGCCGATCACCCCCAT
>Ga0100387_10004698_pt1 | contig 11184 bp, 6 predicted proteins | sample CryGeymeta201511_FD_81547 | JGI IMG/M metagenome (GOLD analysis project Ga0100387, IMG submission 81547) | Groundwater microbial communities from Crystal Geyser aquifers in Utah, USA - Crystal Geyser metaG 2015-11 | ecosystem: Environmental > Aquatic > Deep subsurface > Groundwater | place: USA... | reverse complement strand
TCTTGACGAAAATCAGGTGTGGGCAATTCGGCTTCGGCGCAGCGAGACGTCACCTGTCACTGGACGCCCGTATCTCTGCAAATGTAATTTATCAACGAAAAACAACAATTTTGAAATTTTGAGTTTCGTTAAATCTGGGATATTTATTGAGGCAAAATAAGCAACAGCGTTTGCAAATTTTTCAACATCATATTTAAACCGAATTGCGCACGGTGCCATAAAACCAACCCTTCTCATGGGATTACCACATGATTTACTCAAATATACCCTGTACCGGATACATTAAACAAGAGATAAGTGCTTGCTTAAATATCGGTGCCGTAAAGACCTGTCTTGATTATTTACTTGGGCGGGTTGGGTCAATTAATGCAATGATCGTTCCCTTTGTTACAAGTATAATAAAGCATTCTGTGCTAGCAAGCAACACGCATAACGTGACATAAACGCCATCCTTTAGCAAGGGCTAACAGCGTTAGTTTTCTAATAGGGGATGGTCGTGGAATCTAACGAATGGTTAGAGGAAGAACTTATGGTAAGACGCTTAAGCAGTCCAATCTATTACTTTATCTCTCTATGCAATTGTTTTTAGCTTTATCAGTGCAGTGTGTCCCGATGCATTATGCCTGGTAATCGGATGCAGGCTTGCAAGCCTGCGCCATGGTCTCAATATGTGACAAAAAAAGAACCGTCCTCCATTGAGAACGACCCATCTATCAGGTAATACACCTGTGGGCCTAGCTAGACATTATTCAAACAACAAACTAGCAACCGACTTATTTATGTTACAGCAGGCAGAGAGGTATTTCAAGAAAGTTAGTGCAGTCTAGCTGCTCCCCGAAATACTCTTGCGGGTAAATCAATTGCCTCAATCATCACCGCCTCGGCACAGAGTTAAGTTTAGCGAGATAGCTCTTGAACCCCTGTTTGCCTTGCAACTGTTCTTTTGACCGGTCTCCTTTCCTGTACTTGTAAAATTCTGCATGATCATCCGGCAATTGATCCAAGAAGCTATGCGATTGTCTCGCCCCTCCGGATTTTAAGGCGGTCAGAATGTGCAAGCTCTTTCTCGCCCTTGTCATCGCAACATAAAAAGCGTTTTTCGTTACCCAATTCATGTTTATGTCGTCAAAGCCAATAATGATGACGTGATCCGCTGAAAGTCCCTTGGCGCCGACGATTGTTATTAACTCCACAGCCCCCATTCGATTTACCTCGATTTCTTCCAGCTCCGCTTCTTCCTCTTCCTCGTGTTCCAGTTCGGCTACCTCTTCTTGATTGACAGCTTTCCGTTCAATATCCTTCTGGAGTTTTGCTTTATCGGCTACTGAAATAAGGCCGGCGATTTGTTCCAGTTTTTCTGCAACCGTGTGCTCTCCGTCCGAAATAGTTTTAATCTGGTTGCATTTGTTTAATGCATCCTTGATCTCTTGAAAATTCAAGTCGCAAAGGTTTTTGTCATCCTGCATTGCATTGGCAATCAACTCATGCACTTTATCTTTCGAGACCCTTTCATAATGGAGCACCTTCCGGAAGGTGAAATTGTTATGGGGTTTGTTCGCAAGCGAATAATAGCTTAGCAATTGATAATAATCCTCCGAAAACGACCGCGTCTCTGTTTGATATTCTGCCGCGATTCTTTTAATCTTCTCCTTCGATTGTCCATAAAAATTGACTTCTTTCGCTGGCGTCAAAATCAGCAAGTATGCATCTTTTGCCTCACCGGCCTCCAATTGCCTCTTGCGCTCATCAATTTTCTCTTTGTTATCAGCAATGAACTTTTCGATGTAATCGACAGCGGTAGGAGAAGTTGCGCACGCAATAACTTGGACTTTCGATTCATCACTGTTGCTCTTTAGCGGCAAGTAGATTTTTTCTATGCATTCCGCTTCTCTATGTTGTTGAATGAAATGATCGGCGGTTTTCGTGATATGGTAACTGCTCCTGCCGCAGAACGGGAGCATTCCATTGGCATAATCCGTCTTTTTATATAGATTGCGAATCAGGGCCGGTTTGCCTGATTTCAGCTTCTCATAAAGCACTTGTTCGTCGTCGCCGACAACAAGCAGGCCTTTGGTGTTGCCTACCAATTGGTTTATAAGGGCTTCCTCGGAAAGGTTGAAGTCCTGATATTCGTCAATGATGAAATAGTTATCTTCATTTAGATCAGAGTTTTCTACTAACGCCTTCGTGGCGCGCAAGATCAAATCAGCGAAACCGGCCGCATTGTAAAATTGGCAGAGCTTAAAATAGGTTTCTTTAAGTCCTTTCCATTCATCGGATTCCTCAAAGTTATTATTATGCAATTGTTCCTCAAATTTCTTCCATGTATAGACGCCTCGGTCTATGTCGGGATAAAAAGCAAGCACATCACTCCACACTATTTCCTTCCAAGACTGCCCTATGATCAGAAAGTGTGGCCTAAATCGCCATTCCGTCGTCCCATGATTTTTTTCAACAATGCTGCGAGCAAACTTATGCAAAGTGGATACAGTGACTTTGCCTTTTTGTTCGTCGGTTAGTTTTTCATCGCTTTCAATATCGTTTTGCAAATCAGCGATTAATTTTCTGACGAAGCTCGTTACAACAACGCTCGCGTCTTGGCCTTTTTGATACCACCCGTTAATCCTGTTCAGAAAAAGGTGGCTTTTACCTGTCCCGGGGCCAGATACAATTAAAATTTTGCCAGCGCTATGCCTCGCAATAGCTGAAGCGTTTTGATTGCGGTATTTCTCCCGTTCATCATCGCCGAGAGCATCTAATGCCTCGCGCAATGTGTGTATTTCAGACGATTCAAAGGGACTGCCGTCATCGTTGATAAGGTATCGTATAGTCATCTTTGAGAGCTTTCTACAATCTCAATCTCCTCTGTCGTGAGGCCGTAGAGCTGATAAACAAGCTGGTCAATTTGTTTTTCGTATTCACGGACCTTGGCTTGTTTGGCGGGGTTTTCAGAGTAATCTTCATCTTTGGTGATGGAAAGGATTTTATCTACAAGATTAATAAATGGTTTTTGCTCTTCCTTAGGAATGTATTTTAAAGGTAACGCTAAAAGTGGCTCTTTATCAATTTGATAGTTATTGCCCTGCATTTTACCTTTATGTTTTAACCAGAATGCAATCAATTTTGAATTTAATAATGCTGTTAGATATTTTAGATTTATTCGTTTACTTTTGATTACATAAAAAGTTGCCGACACATAACAATCAAAATCTGTGTAAGTGAAAGTCGGCTTAGAGCATTTGCGTACAGCAATTATTTTTTCACCTTTAAAAAAATATTCATCTCTTGCACGATGAAGGCCATAGGGTTTGTTGTCTGAGGTAATTACTTTCCTAAATTGATCAAGATGTTTTTTAATGTTTGGGTAGTTTTCTATTTTTTTCTTATTCTTAAAGCTTGAGCCAGTATAGATAATCCATCTCTTGTTTTTCTTCTCCCCGCACCACCGCTTCAGCTCATCAGTAGTGTAGAAGGGCTTAACTAACGATAACTCATTCTTCGACGGTCCGAGCGCTTTCAGTTCGGCACCTGAAAGAACAAATATTCCGTCTCCGACTCTATAGTTCTTGCCCAAGAGTTGCTGAGTGGATTTATTTACAGAATCTTGAGGACAAACTATACCCTGTGCCACTTCCTTTTTTGGATCAAAATTAAAATTAGTCTTATTAGATATTTTTTCCAGAATTGAATCAATTTCAGAATTACTGAATGTTAACTTCTTGTTGACTAAATTGCCCCGCGTAATCATCGGCGTTAAGTATTCTGTTGTACCAGAACTCTCTTTATTGAGTATCGATACGACGTCTTGCATTCCCAGATTCTTCCCGCGAAGTTTTCGATAATCAAAAGAGTAATCATCTAGGCGGGTATTCTTCTGAAATATCATGACCATGGTCTGTATCCCAGCCTCAAATATTTTGAAATCACCAAAGTCAATCAGGCTTAAAATTTGAGATTCTTTTATCACCTTATTCCGCATCTTCGAAGCGCCATAACTAGTAACCCAATTATTGTGTGCAATAAATGTAACGATGCCCGAGTCATTTTTTGCCAAATCAATCCCTTTACAAGCGAATAGATACCAAAGGTCCATTTTGCCTTGGTAATAAGGTGAGTTTCTAAGCCCGTCAAAAGCAGACCTATTGACATACTCCTTTACATACGGCGGGTTCGCAATCACCACATCAAACCCTTTCTTCTCGTGGAAAACTTCCGAGAAGAATATCTTAAAATCAAAATTTACTTTATAGCCAAGAGACCTTTCAGTATTTGCCAATGATTTTCTTATAGCCGCGCTTATCTCACTCCTCAACTGTTCTTTGACTTTAGGACGGGTCTCCTCAAAAAAGTTCTGTTTGAGTTGTTCGATTTTTTCTAAGCCTCGAGGTGTGTAGGGGAATTCTAAAAGCGAATTTCCGCAAACAACCTTGTAGTCCAAGTTCGGTAGGGGCTTTATGTGTTTCATGTCTTCCTCGTCAACCACAAGCGAAAGCCATAAGCGAAGCTTGGCTGTTTCAACGGCTCCGGGGTCGATATCAACTCCATAAAGACAATTTTGAATGGCCTGGCGCTTGAAGTCATAAACGGAACGCCCGCCGTTTCCGAGGTAAGTCGTTAGTGCGTTCCGTGTGCGGATGACTTCGTTCATCATGCCAACTAGGAATGCGCCGGAGCCAACGGCGGGATCGCAAACGCGAATTGAGGCAAGTTTCTCATCAATTGCTTGAGCGTTTCTTTCTATGCTCTTCGGAAGTTTTGATTTTTCGTATTTCCCCTTGTATCCGGGGTTTGCGGCTAGTTTCTCAAGATAAACGGCATCGTGCTCAACTGCCGTGTCGCCGTGCTTAATAAGCGTCTCAATGTCTTCTTTAGTAATACTAATTTCACTGTTTATATTAAATTTAATTTGTTCAGGATCTGGTTTTCCGAATAATTTGGATTGAGACTCGCTTTTACCAGATAGAATATCGCTTGAATTCAATTCAGAATATAAATAATTTATTAAGCTCTCCTGGCACATATAATGCACTATCTCCCTGGGTGTGTAGTAAGTGCCTCTGGATTTACGGTCTTTTACTTCCAAGAGGTTTTCAAAAACCTTTCCAAGCATTTCCGGATCAATAGCGACATCTTTTTCTAGAGGCTCATCCTCCTTGACAGTAAAATTGTAGCGATCGAATATATCGAGAATGCCCGTGCCAACATCGCCTTCTTTTGTCTTTTTGTTGTTGGAGAAGAGCTCATTTGGCAAGAGGATGTCGGTATGCACCCAGTCGTAATTACCAATGGGATCAAACAGACCGCCATTTAAAAACGGGATACGGCAATTGAGCTTGCTGTAATAATCATCATCGTGGCTTCGGTCTATACGTAGCGCTTCGTAGAAAAGAGGCTCCAACATATCATTGAAAAAGTTCTGATACTTGCCGTGCTTACCATCAAAAAGCTCGCGCAAGAAGCCTTTTGGCCCGGTGCCCCAGTCGGCATCGCGGGCGACGCCAAACCAGCCCTTTTTCTGAAGGAAATAAAGGAAGACAATCTGCCCTAAAAGTTTCTTGGCAAAATTGACGGTCGCAATATCCTTGGTTTCAAAGTCGCTCCGAATCTTGCCTTCTTTTTTGAGGATTTCATCCAGCGCTTCTTTTGCCCACAGAAAAAGATCGCGATACTTCGCAAAGAATTCCTTTGTGACTTTTTCGATATTGAAAGCTCTTTCAAAGTCCGCTAAGAGCGGCGTGCTATGTGAAAGAACTTGGCTGTCGGCGTCATTTTGCAGAAGATCAATTAATTGTTTTTGAGCGGTATGAGTATTCTCATTCTTGCCCACCAAGAAAGACCAGCGCCGCGCCGGTGTAAGTTCCTGCTTCACTTTTACACGACCCGTGGCCGACTCTTGGAGCTGGTAATCCATTTTGACGAGCGAAAAACGCCAATCATCTTTCTCAGGTGAAACAAATGCGACAAGAGCCGCGTCTTTAAGTTCGCCGCCTCGGCTACCGTTTAAATACCAAGCGATAAAATTCCTCTGCATGGTACGCGCGCGTTCCAGCGAGGTTGCCTTTTTCAGCTGGACGATTAAGACATCGATTTTGTTCTTCTCGGTGGTGGCCGAATCGCTAAAACTCAAAAGAGTCTGGATGTAGGGGGCGAATGAAACGGGGATGTATTTTCCTCGATATACAAAACCGGCCTCGTCCATAAAGTTGAAAAGCTCTTTGGTAAAGCGTACAAAAGCCTCCCTATCAAAAGGTTTGTTAAAAGTTTCCCTGACTAGTTTTTTTGCTGTCTCTTTATCCATTACTTTCCTATTAGATATTCCGAGAGGATGACTTCTCTGGGGCCGGCGGTTTGCGCCGCGCTCTCGGCATGCGTCTCTTTTAGAAAATCGGGCGCCACGGTCATCTTTAGTTTCGCGAGAATCTTCAACGGGTTTACTTCTTTGCTCAGTGCCTTAAGCAGGTTTTTTGTCGTTTGCTTAGGCAGGCCGCCTTCTTCCAAAAGCTTGATAACTTCTCTTATATAAAGCTCATCATCATCAGTGAAACCCTTGAAGTGCTTGACTTGGCTTGATCTTAAGATTCGGGCAACGCTAGTAGCGCTGTCTCTGCCGCCGCGCAGTTGCACTTCTTGCAGCTCTTCGGCAGTAGCAAGTTCAAATTCCTTCTTGTTTTCCTCGAGGTATTCGTAAAAATCTTTGCCAAGATTTCGCTTTTTGGTTTTTGAGTTCGCTCCCAGGGTTTTGGCGGCTTGAAAGAAATCAAGCTCGACAGAACCGCTCCCATCGGTTTTAAAAAACTTTTGTAGTTTACCCTTACGAAAATAAGTGAGAACTGCATTCGAAGCCGATTGGTAATCCTTGGCGGTTCTTGCTTTCCTGGGCAATCTCTTGATCTTGTCAAACAGGTCGGGGTCTTTGTCCCTGATGTCGCGAATGATTCTTAAGTAATCCAATTCGCTCTCTTCTTGCTCGTCCTCGCCGGTAATCGCTGTCTTGGAAGTTAACCGCATGAACAAGTCATGGGACTTTACTTCTTCACCCTCAGTTAACAGCCTTGCGTCTGCGCCAAGCATTTCGATGAAGGCCTGGATTTTATATTCGGCTGCCTCTTTGAGCTTGATTTGTTCGTTTGCTTGTTTCGTGGGGAAGAAGTTGAATGTGTATATCTTGTCGAACTTCGTATCGACACGATTGATGCGGCCCACTCTCTGCATAAGCCTCGTCGGGTTCCAAGGAATATCATAATTAATAACAACGTTTGAACGGTGAAGATTTACGCCTTCCGATAGCACCTCGGTCGCTATGAGATTGCGGTAATCATCCTTGGGGTGCCGAACATTAGCATCAAAGTTCAAGATTACTTTCTCTCTGGTTGCAACGCTTGAGCCGCCCGTGAAACAGAGAACTTGCTCCGGGAATTGCTTTTCGAGATTGCTCTTCAAATAATCAGCGGTTTCCTTGGACTCAGTAAAAATGATGAGTTTGCTCTCTTCAAAGATATCCTCACCTGACAAAACGCTGATAAACTTGAGAAGCTTTGGGTCGCGTCTTACGCTTTGCCATAATCCTCGTATTCTTCGGAGAACCTGTAAGTCGCTTTCTAAATCTTGTTTAAATTCCTTTGTGTAGTCTTTGGCTGCATATCTCTGGGCTTTGTCTTCATCTACCAGGCGTTGAATCGCGTCCTCATCATCATTCTCTAGGAACTCGAATATCTTATTGGTATATTTCTTACTAACGTATACGTGCCCCTTTTCAAATTCTGCCAGAAACTGCTCATATGAATTTATGAAACGATCAAGCGTGTTCTTGAACGCAAAGAAGCTGCTCTCTAAGCGTTTTATCAAAAGTATTTTCATGAATTTGCCCATGTTTCTCTGGGCTAACTCTTCCGGCTGGGAGACTTCTCCTTTGAAATACTTTGGAAGCATGGGCGTATAACGCGCGTACTTAAATTGCTTCGTCGCTAGCTCAATAGTCTGGTTGAAAACTTGATCCTCTTCTTCGTTCAGTTCGTAAAAAACGGGTTCGGGATCTTCGACATCAGGAAATTTGAGGTTTTGTTTTTTTAAGTCGTCGCCGAAATGCCTAAGGATTTCCGACCTTGTTCTCCGAACCATTAGATGCTTCAAGACGTTTTCCCGGATTTCTTTTGCGTTTTCCTTAACAGTTTTTATGTACTGCTCGTAGTCCCGCTGCCTATCAAGGCCATTTAGCCTCTTTTCTAGGCGGGCAAAAAACCGTTCGAGGTCTCTAACCCCTGGTATCGTGCTGTTCCGGGTTTTTTGAAAAAGTTTTATTTGGCTTAAGATATCCCGTGGCCAGTTATTGAGTGGCGTTGCTGTTACAAGGATTACCCTCTTACCCCTGCATATCTGAGCCAGCTTTTCATAAGTCATGTTGCTTTCGGTTCTAAAACGATGAGCCTCATCAATGAAAACGTTCTTGTACTTGTCGGTTCCTCTCTCGATTAATTTATCTAGCTCGCCAAGTGATCCGAAGTCTGCCTGCTCCTTAAAATCGGAGAAAACGTTCGGCCAGGAGCCAGGGTTACCCTTGTCCAAAAGCATAGGCGGAGCGATCACCAAACTTCTACCGTCGAGTTGTTGGGCTAGCATTGCTGAAATGTATGTCTTGCCTAAGCCCACTACATCTGAAATAAAAACACCGCCATACTCTTCTAGTATTTTCTTGGCATTCAAAACGGCCTGCTCCTGATATTCCAATTGCTTGAATTCAGGGGGCAAGTATTTGTAGGTAGAATCGATCTTAGGGTTTATATCTTCTTTAAAGTATTCATACAGAAACTTTAGGTAGAGCTCGTAGGGCGTTATCTTGTTATTTAGCCAAGTATGTTGGTTAATAGTTTCTACGTACTTCTCTGAAACATCAACGGAATTCGCCCATAGCTCATTGAACTTAGTTAGCGCAAATCGGTAGTCGGCGGAGTTCTTAAGTTCTACATTGAATTCAATGTTATCAACCAAGCCGCTTCGAGAGAAGTTGCTCGACCCAGTGATAACACGGCCGTCGTCGCGGTCACCTTCGGCAAATGACATTATGTAAACTTTTGCGTGGATGTTGGCGGACGGGAAAGCCCTTATCTCAAGCTTCTTAGTCCTAATCCATTCCAAGAATCTGCTAACGCCCTCTTCAACCTTGTGGGTTTCATCGGTGTTTTCCATCTCGTGCGCTAAATGATTTGAAAATTTGTCTTTTGTTTCAGCGTGCGAGAAGCTGAAAGATTGTTGTTCGGCCTGATTGATAAGATCAAGAGTCTTGCGGTCGGTTTTTAGCCCAATCAGTATCCGTATCTTTTCGGTTCCCTCTAGGGACGGATAGAGTTCATAGAAGCCACTGGTGTAGAAATAACCGACCAAGCAGTCGAAGAACCGGGTGTTGTTCTCAAGCGTTTTTTGAAATCTGCTTAGAAGAGTCGCATCTGGTTCGTTGGTAAAAAAAGTAAGATCGGTATTTTTTCCCATGGATTCATAATCAATTGTTTTCATAAGCCCATTATACAAACACTTTGTTTAATATTAAACCTTTGCTTTCTTACTCGCCCAACCTTTTCCAGCAGCTCAAATATGCTAATGGTCTTAGGTCTCGTTTCCGATAGAGCTTCGAGCCTTAGCTCGTCCTTTTGAAGTGTTATCTTATGGCCGCCAAATTCCTCGAACAAGCTCATTTTAATCCCCTTTCTTAACGGCGGACCGCCAAATAAGTTTTCCGGTTTTTAGGGCGTCCGAAAATGCCATAAACCCGCCTGATTTCCGCTCTTTTTTATGTGTGAGTTTTTGTCGTGTTTCTGCCCTTTTTTAACTGTGGCAATATTGCCCTAAGCGTTGGAGCTTAAGGCAGGCAAAAAGGCGGTCTAAGTGTTAGGCGTTGCGTCTGATACAAGGTTCAAATAAGCGCGCCCCTTAAGGGCGAAAATGGGCTGGGTGCTTAAAAAACGATCTCTCCGCAGATAAACTCAACGGGGTATCGCCTATCCTCTACTTGCTCCTGGACTAGGTCGGCTAAGTCATGTGAAATCACTGAAGATGACCCTGACAACATTTACTTTAATGAAACCTGTCTCGATGCCCAAGCCTAAAACCCCTAAAACAAGGCCAAAAACACACTAAAAATAGCCTGCTTTTTACCGCTTTTTTAGGTGACAGAATATAGCGTCTATGCTATACTGTATCCGTGAATCAGTGGAGCCTGGTCTATTATGAAACCGCAAACGGTAGGTGCCCGGTTAAGGAGTACCTTGATGGGCTGGGCGCAAAAGAGACGGAGCGTGTTGTTTTCGACCTTGAGCTTTTGAGGGAATTCGGCTTAGACTTGGGTGTGCCTTACGTGAAAAACATCCACGGCAAACTTTGGGAATTGCGCACCACCGGAAGAAGCCGGCACAGAGTACTATACTTTGCCGCCTCTGGAAAGCGTTTTGTGCTGCTCCACGCCTTCACCAAGAAGACGGGAAAGACGCCGCCCGCTGAGATTAAAACTGCCGATAATAGAATGAACGAGTATCTGAATAGGGGGTAGAAAAATGGACGACCTTGATAATTATATAGCCGAAAGGGAGGCGAGTGATTCAGAGTTTCGCAAAGCCCGCGAGGAGATGAGGCCAGTAAACGAGTTTCGCCGTGCGCTGATAGGTGCAAGACTTGCCGCCGGACTAACTCAGAAGGAGCTTGCCGGACGCATGGGAACAACCCAATCGGCGATAGCAAGGCTTGAGAGCGGAAGCCAGATGCCGACACTTGACACCCTTTTCAGGCTGGCAACAGCGCTTGGTGTTGACTTCACCATTACCCCAGAGGAATCCCTGACGGTCAATCCGCACGAGGCGGCATAAGCGATATATAGCTGTCTTTTATCCGGCTCTCTTTTTTATGGGCTGGATAAACTGGACAAATAGGGCGGACTCCTACAGGGTGCACGGGGTTGAATTGGTAAAAATAAAGCGATTATTGAAGGTGAAAATCCACCATTTGCACTTAGTGTGCACTTACGAAATGAGACTTGGGAACATGCCTTCTGTTTCCAAGCCTCTGAACTGCTGTTATTTGTGGGCGTTACTGGATTTGAACCAGTGACCTCTGCCGTGTGAAGGCAGCGCTCTCCCGCTGAGCCAAACGCCCTTGCTTTTTAAACTCTAAAATCCGATACAGCTCTCTATCAGAGTTCTC
>Ga0100387_10004678_pt1 | contig 11205 bp, 13 predicted proteins | sample CryGeymeta201511_FD_81547 | JGI IMG/M metagenome (GOLD analysis project Ga0100387, IMG submission 81547) | Groundwater microbial communities from Crystal Geyser aquifers in Utah, USA - Crystal Geyser metaG 2015-11 | ecosystem: Environmental > Aquatic > Deep subsurface > Groundwater | place... | reverse complement strand
TTCCTGCGCCGATCCATCCCCGCTCGCGGCGTTGCTCGTCGCTCACATACCCCCGGTATGCTCGCTCCTCGCGCCTTGCGAGCGGGGCGCCTCGACGCAGGAAGGCGATCAGTTTATTTCCCGCCGGACGCTTATCGCGAGCTGATGAGCGGTCGCATCGTGCACGGTCGCGAGCGCGAGGGCGACGCGCAGCCGGAGCCGCTGGCCTACTACCATCGCACGGGGCCGCTCGGAGACGTGACGCGCGCGCAGCTCTCGCTGCATCGCATCGGCGTCGTCGGCCTCGGCGTGGGCGCCACGTCGGCGACCTTCGACACGGCCGGGCGCATCCTCTTCTACGAGATCGATCCCGAGGTGCTCAGGCTCGCGCGCCGCTACTTCCATTTCCTGCGCGACGATCCGCGGCTCGAGTTCCGCACGGGCGACGCGCGGCGCGTGCTGGCGCGAGAGCGGGCCGAGCACGCTGCGCCCCTCGATCTCCTGCTCGTGGACGCGTTCACGGGCGATGCCGTGCCGACGCATCTGCTGACGCGTGAGGCGCTGCAACTCTACATGGCGCGCGTGCGCCCCGGCGGCGTCGTGCTCGTCCACGCCTCGAACCTCTACTACGACCTCACCTCCGTGCTCGCGTCCACGGCGCGTAGCACGGGACTCGCGGCCGCCTACCGCGTGCACGACTCACCCCTCGCGCCCGGTCAGACCCCGAGCCGCTACTTCGCCCTCGCGAGGCGGCCCGGGGCGCTCGACGGATTGGTCGCCCTGGGCTGGCACCGCACGCGCGCCGGCGACGGCATCTCCGACATTGCCCCCTTCACGGACGACCACGCAGACACCTTCGGCGCCTTCCTGCGCGCGCTCTGATGCCGGCAGCCACATGAAGAGGGAGAAGCGTGCCGACGACGATGGCGCATTCTCCGTCACATGCACCGTGGTCTACCGCATCGTCGACCATCTTCCGCGCGCCCGGCGGCAGTACGCGCCACGCGCTCTCGAGACCATCGCCTTCGATCTGAAGCTCTCCGACTGGGAGGGCATGGGTCTGCCGATCGCGTATCACCTCGCCATGTGGTTCGCGCATCCCGACCGCGGCGACGGATGGGTCGAGGTCGAGGACGAGTGGTGGGATCCACGCACGTCAGCGGCTGTGAAGGGCGGCGCGAATGAGATTGGGAGGCTCGGCGGGCCGTGGTATCAAGGCTCGATGGACAGCTTGAAGATCCTTCGTCTGTGGGCCGCCTGCGCGTGGGCCGATCAGAAGATGCACCCGGGCGAGGCGGAGGCGATCGAGCGTTTCATCGCGGTGAGTGACTTCACGGACGCGGAGCTGGTCGAGGCGCGCCGCTTCTTGGCCGCACCGCCCGCGGTGAACATGGACGAGGTGCGCGAGCTGTCGCCCGAGGCGCGCGAAGGCGTCTATCGCGCCGCCCGCGGCATCGTGAAGCTCGACCGCGTGGTCACGGACGACGAGGTCGCGTTCCTGGCCCGCCTGCGCGACGCGCTGGACCTCGACGAGCGCATCATCGCCCGCATCGAAGCCGAGTAGCGACCCTCGGCGACCGGGAGACTGGGACGACTCGTCGCTAGAAGCGGCGGCCGATGCGGACGGAGGCGCCGAAGGTGGCGGCGCTGGTCTTGCCCATCAGGAACATGAACTCGGGTTCGGCCTCGAGGAAGTAGTCGCTGTGCATGTGCCACGAGACGACCGGTCCGACGCGCAGCATGAGCGAGGTCCTGCGGCTGCCGGTGGTGGTGCGGAAGAAGCCCACGTCCGCGCCCGCGCCGATGTGCAGCGGGATGTCGGTGAAGAAGCTCAGCAGGTAGACCCCGCCGACGTTCATGCCGAAGCCGGTAGCGGCGCCGAAGCCGACCTCGAGGCCTCCGCGCAGCTGGAAGCCGGGCAAGAGGCCGAAGGAGCGACCCACCTCGAGCTCGACGGAGCCGAGCACGCCGCCGTTGCCGTTGGCTTGATGGCTTATCAGCGGCCGGAAACCGAGACCGGCGTGCACCATGGTCGAGGCCGGGATGCCGTAGCGTTCGCGGTTGGTCCAGGCGTGCGCCGCGTCCTCTTCCTGGCGTTGGCGCTCGCGTTCGGCGAGGTCACGACGCGCTTGCTCTTCGGCTTCACGGGCGGCGGCCTCACGGCCGGCGGCCTCGGCGGCGGCCTCGGCGGCGGCCTCGGCGGCGGCTTGCTGCGCCGCGGCTTCGGCATCGCGCGCGGCGGTGTCATCACCCGCCAGGCGACCTGCGTCGTCGCCGAGACCTTCGGGTCGCAGCATGGCCGCCATGATCTCGTTCAGGCGCTCTTGCTCGCGTGAGGTGCGCACCTCCGCCTCGAGCTCCTCCACGCGCGAGTCGGGCGCGTAGCCCACGCGCACGATCAGGTGGTAGCCCTCGGGCTGGGGCGTGGCCCGCGCCGTCACCACGTACTGGGCCTGCTGCATGTCCGCGACCGCGCGCATCTCGTTGGCGGTGGTCGGCAGATCCGACGGGTCGACCTCCGTCGCGTTGGCGTCCGTCAGAGCCTGGTGCCCGGCTGCGCGCACGGCGTTGCCCAGGTTCTCCTCGACCCGGTCCAGATCCTCCACCGAGAGCTCGCCCGTGGGCCGGAGCACGACCACCCGCTCGGCGTGAGCCACACTGGTGAAGCCGACCGCGAAGAGCAGGGCGAGCGTGAACGGCAAGAGGGCGCCGAGGGTCGATCGAGAACCCGTGTTCACGGATTGGGTCAATGCAGGCATGGCAGACCTGAATGAAGCAAGGGTCGATCCAACCTCATTCATGGCCCGCCTCGGTGGCCCCGAGGGCCTGGATCACGTCCTCGGGCGCCTGCACGAGCTCGATCAGCACGCCTTCGCCGCTCAATGGATGAGCCTCGTCAGGGCGTGGGTGGATGAAGCAGACGTCGTGACCCGAAGCGCCGCGCCGGATGCCGCCGGGGGTGAAGCGCATGCCGCGCGCCTCGAGCCAGTCCACGGCCTTGGGCAGATCGTCGACCCACAGCCCGATGTGGTTCAGCGAAGGCGCATCCACCTTGGGACGCGCCGCGGGATCCACGGGCTGCATCAAGTCGATCTCGACCGCGTGCACCCCGCGACCGAGATCGAGGATCTCCTCGTCCACGTTCTCACGCTCGCTCCGGTACACGATCTTCGCGCTCAGCCCGAAGGTGTCGACCCAGAGCGCGTGCAGAGCGCTTCGATCCGGCGCGCCCAGCGCTACCTGTTGAATCCCCAGCACACGGAACGGTCGCGTCATGCAGGCGAGCCTGCCATGGCCGAAGCCTGACGTCAGGTCAGCGACAGCGGGGACCACGGCTGCCCGCGTCCTCGGCGCGGCGTGGACCTCGGCACAGCGTGCAGACCGCGTCGGCGCTGGTGTCGTATGCTCGCAGGTCACGAATCGGCTCGCCGTGGGCACTCGTGGATGGAGGTCCCGCGCCATGCGCATCGCGCTCGTCTTCATGCTCGTGCTCTCGTTGCCCGCGCTGGCCGGCGCCCAACCTTCGGGGGAGCGGCTGAGCACGCGCGCGGCGCCCGCGAGGTCGCCGTGCCGTGGTCGCTCGCCGCCGCCATCGACAACGGCCACGGCTTTCACCTGGCGCTGATCTACCCCGGCGACGCCAACGGCATGCGCCTGAGCATGGTCGCCCTCGACACCAACGGCAGGCCAGAGCAGCACCCCGATTGGTCGAGTCGGCCGGGCATGATCGACGACGTGCACCTGGTGCGTCATGGCGCCGCCATCGTCGCCTTCTATCGCGGCGGAGACGGCGGTGACCGCCTGCTCGAGCGCGACGTCACGCGGATCGGATCGTGGGGGCAGAATCCGCCGGCGGCTCGCGACCACGGTCGCCTACGTCAGAGCGAGGCCATCCTGATCCGCGTCCACGACGGCGCCCCCAGCGCCGAGCACGTGCCCGCCTCCGCCGACTGAGTCGCTGCGGATGCGTGCGGCTGGCTCGAGGCCAGTCGACGTCCACCTGGAAGGGTCCGTCCCGACCTGGCCCGTGAAGGTCGTGTGGTTGTCGGCGTCGACGTAGTCGGTCAGGTCGACTCTCTCCCAGCGCATGTCCGCATCCACCGACAAGGCCGGATCGTCGATGACCAGCGTGTCGGAGCAGTGGTTCGTGATGTCGAGAACGCTCCTGCGGCCGCAATGGAGCCATCACCAGCAGAGCGAGCTGGACCCACTTGCCAAGACAAGATCTGTGTTGAGTCATGGTCCGATGCGCTCGGGCGAGCTGCGCATCGTCACTGCCCAGCTCGCCTCGTGCCGCCGCACGTCTCGTGACGGACGTGCGGCGGTCGTCGGGTCGCCCACCGCGAAACCGCTTTCAATCGTCCACGCGAGCGGTCTACGGTCTCGGGCATGAGTCCGAAGCTATGGAAGGATCTTCCGCCTGACCCGGCGATGCTCTCGGCCCTCGATGAAGCCGAGGGAGTCGTGGTGCGCGCGAGGGCTGTAGGGGGTCAGCGAGATGCTCGACACAAGTGGAGCAACGCCTTCGCGGACGCTTGTGCCCGCATGGTCGCTCGGGAAGTGCGGTCGTGTTCCGCCTTCGACAAGTTGCGCGTCCTTCCCGATGATGAAGGAAACGCCGAGCCCCCAACCTACGTCGCAGGGGAGAAGAGCAAGCGTGTCGATGTCGTAGCATCCTCGCCCGTGTCTGGACTCCAGATGGGCATGTCGCTGAAGGGGATGAACTTTCGAGACTCCCATGGGTGGCAGTTCGACAAGAATCTGACGGGCCGGACATACGAGCTTCAAGACGAGATCCGACTCATCCACGAATATCAACCCGCATCGTTTCTGGTGGCGATTTACTTCCTTCCGTTGGCTGCTGCCGTCGACAAGAGAGGACCGGCGTCACCGTCGTCCTTCGCGCGAACGGTGGAGCACCTACGCTCACGGACAGGTCGCCTCGATGTCAGCTTGGCGAGCCAATATCCGAAGGCTGACATGGCTTTCGTGGCCCTATATGTGCCCGGGGACAGTGAGCCGGACTACGACTACGTCGACACGATGGCCCGAGGCGCGGTTCGGTACTTCGACGTCGGCGAGAACCCGCCGCAGCGAGGACGACCGCGACTTCCCACGACCATGAGCCTGACAGATGTTGTGAGCTCGGTCGGAGAGCGTTACCGAAGTGAGGGTGGCGCGATCGAGTGGGCGGAACCCGAGCTGGACTAGCGAGTCCCGACGCCTTCGAAATACTCTTCGAGCCTCGTGCAGAGTGTCGAGGTGTCGCCCTTCGTCTCGCACTCCCACACGATCAGCACAGCATAGCCAGCCGCTACGACCTCGGCACAACGCGCCGCGTCCCGCTCGACGTTGCGATGGAACTTCCCCAGCCAGAACTCCCGATTGCGCTTCGGGGTCGTGGACGCAGGGCACGCCGGATGACGGTGCCAGTAGCACCCGTGCACAAATATCGCCCAACGTCGCCTACGGTTCGCAACGTCAGGAGAACCAGGCAAGTCCCGGTTGTGCACGCGGAACCTATGACCAAGCTGATGCAGCAAACTTCGAACCACGAGCTCGGGTCCGGTGTCGTGACGCCGGATGCCACGCATCCGTTTAGAGGTCGCGGAGTCGAAGCGAATGATGTGACCATCCTTTCGCTTCTGGATCTCGCTCATGCCGCGACGCGCATCCTGACGAGGTGTTGCTCCATGGCGGCGATGAAGCCATCCGGGAAGTTCAGGCTCCCATCTCCGGCCCGCTTCAGGAAACCCGCTGTTGCTCTATGCGATAGCGGCTTCGGTTCGTGATTCAGAAACTCGGCGAGGGAACGGCGCTTGTAGCGCTTCGGCCATTCCGAAATGTCACAAGTGAAGCGGCCCTCGCCAACATTCCAAGCGTTGGTCGGCCACGAACGCCCACTCAGAACCGGACGGACATCCGACAGCTCGAATGCCCCCGGCATCGCCAGCCTCTCACCCACCCACCTTGCCACCGGAACGCTCACGGCATTGCCGACGAGCTTCCAGCGAAACCCAGTGCGCGCCACGGTTTCTGCGGGCTTGGTCCAGTCGGTCGCGAAGCCCTGTAGGCGCTCTGCATCCCGAATGTCCGGCGTCACGATGCTGCCGTCGAGCATCCAGATTCCCGGCGGCGATGGCACACCAACGGTGGAACCGCCCTTCAGCGTGGGAACCGCGTCTACAGCCCATCCCAGGCCCCTAGTACCTTCCGTCCAATAGAAACCGCACGCTCTCCCATCGGCATCGAGTGGCTCTGGCTCTCCAGCTTCATCGGCAAAGAGCACGCTGCGCGGGTCGTCCTCGAGCGTCGCGACGATCAGCACGCGCCGTCTGCGCTGGGGCAGGCCGAAGGCTCGGCTGTCCACCACGCGATAGGCCCAATTGTAGCCAAGGTGCTCAAGTGTCGACATGATGACGTCGAGAGCCCGGCCCTTGGAGAGCTGCAGCATGAAGGGGACGTTCTCGAGAAGCAGCCAGGGGACGCTTCGGTGCCGAACCAGCCGAAAGACCTCGCCAATGAGGCCAGACTTCGCTCCCTCGATCCCGGCCGTCCGGCCCGCCTGCGACAGATCCTGGCAGGGGAACCCGCCGGCAAGGAGCTTCGTGGATTCAGGCAACGCATCGATCGTGCACACGTCCGAGTGATGCTTCACGTCAGCGAATCGGTGACGCAGCACGGCCGAGGCCGACTCGTCGATTTCGCACAGCATCAGCGAATCGTGACCAGCTCGCGCGAGACCTAGCTCGATGCCGCCGACGCCCGAAAACAGTCCAACCGCAGGCATCGACCGTCGCTTGGACAGAACAGGCCCAGCCGACGAGTCGGTGCGAGACACGGGAAGAACGAGCTGTGAGGGCGCATCTAGCATGAGGCCGGGGAGGATATCATATGTTCAGTGGTTTGCATGCGTGGAGTTGGGCACGCTGGCATGCACGCACGAAATCTTGCGCCTGCTTGCTTGCCCGCGTGGCGAGAGGAAGACGGGCACCAGCATCGTTCGAGCGCTTCTAGATTCGTCTATGGCACTGGACGTTTTTGAAAAGCCCCTCAACTGCGCGAAACCACTCGGTCCGTGTGCCCGAAGCGGCCAATTATCTTCAAAGTCGGGCTTGGCACTTGCCGGCCGACGCCAGCGCGTCCTTGCCGGGCCGTGCGGGTCACGTAAGCTGGGCGCGTGAAGACCTCGCTGACGGGCATCAAGCCGACCAATATTCCCCACCTGGGCAACTACCTGGGCGCGATTCGCCCGGCGCTCTCCCTCGCCCAGCAATTCCGCACCTACTACTTCATCGCGGACTATCACGCGCTGACGAGCCTGCGGGATCCGGAGGCACTGTCCGGGCACATCCGCGACGTGGCGGCGACCTGGCTCGCGGCGGGCCTCGATCCCACGGAGACCTTGCTCTACCGGCAGTCGGACGTGATCGAGGTCTTCGAGCTGAGCTGGATCCTGAGCTGCCTGCTCGCGACGGGTCAGCTCGAGCGCGGCCACGCCTACAAGGACGCCGTGGCCAAGGGGCAGGCGCCGAACGTCGGCCTCTTCAACTATCCCGTGCTGATGGCGGCGGACATCCTGCTCTACGACACGGACGTCGTGCCCGTGGGCAAGGATCAGCTCCAGCACGTGGAGCTCACGCGCGACGTGGCGCAGCGCTTCAACCACATCTATGGCGACGACTTCCCCATCCTGGTCGTGCCCGAGGCGCACATGTCCGACGCGCCTCTGCTGCCGGGCACGGACGGCGAGAAGATGAGCAAGTCGCGCGGCAACTCCATCCCGCTCTTCGCGCCCGCAAAGCAGCTGAAGAAAGTGGTGATGGGCATCAAGACGGACTCCAAGGGCCTCGAGGATCCGAAGGATCCGACGAGCTCCGCGGTGGTGGCTCTGCTCGAGCAGATCTCGCCCGAACGCGCGGTCGTGGTCAGCGAGAAGCTGCGCGCCGGTGGCTACGGTTGGGGTCACGCCAAGCAGGAGCTGTACGAAGCGCTGGAAGAAGAGCTCGGACCTTTGCGTGAGCGCTACGGCGCCTTGCGCTCGGACGAAGCCAAGCTCGACGAGATCCTGCACGACGGCGCCGCGCGTGCTCGCGCCATCGCCCGTCGCACCATCGGTCGCGTGCGTTCGGCCATCGGCATCGATCCGCCGCCGAAGGATCGCGTGACCCTGCTGCTGCGCAAGAGCTGAGACAGCCGCGCGGCTTCGTCGCCTGAACGCGACTCGCGCGAGCGCGTCGCCTACGTTCGAGACTCGATGCGGGAGCCTGGGATCAGGTCGCGCTGGCTTCGGTCGCGGCGGTCGCTGTCGCGGGCGCGGCAGGTGTGACGCTCTCGAGGTTCTCGCCGCCGCTGCTCGGGACCTCGGCCAAGGGGCCCGGATCTCCGTCGGCGACGGTCTCCTCGATCAGGCGGTAGCCGCCGATGGAGGACTCCCACTTCTGATGCAGCGTCGTCTCCGCGAGCATCATCGTGTCGGTCGAGTACCAGCGCACGACTACGGTACTCGTCGCCTGGCTGCGGTCTTCGCCCACCTCGACGCCGAGGATCTCGGTGTCCGCCACGCGAATCGCCCGGCCCCAGCCTCGATGGGTGGCGCGGTACTCGCTCTGCAGACCCGGCGCGACTTGCGCCAACGCGAGGTCGATACGCGTCCAGCGCGCCTGATCGTTCAGCTCGATCACCGAGTCGCGCAGGCGCTCCTCGGAGCTGATGTTGTTGAAGATACAGCCGCTGAGGAGGAGACAACCGAGGAGCCGTGCGAGTCGCATGCCTCGACGCTAGTGCTAGCCGGATCCGGCGGGCAAGAAATCGGCACCTCCACGGCTCGGCCCGTGCTATGCGCGGGGCATGCCCTTCGTGATCGGCATCGCTGGAGGCACCGGCTCCGGCAAGACCACCATCGCACGCCGCATCGCGGCCTCCGTCCCCGCGGAGAGCGTCTCCACCCTCGAGCACGACAGCTACTACTGCGACCGTCCGGACCTGACGTACGAGGAGCGCTGCGCCCTCAACTTCGATCATCCGCACTCGCTCGAGACCCCGCTCCTGGCCCAGCACCTGACCGAGCTGCGCGCTGGCCAGGCGGTCGACGCTCCGATCTACGACTTCAAGACGCACACGCGCAGTGACGAGAGTCGGCGCGTGGAGCCCACACCCGTGATCGTGGTCGAGGGCATCCTCGTGCTCGCCGAGCGCAGCCTGCGCGAGCTCTTCGACATCAAGATCTTCGTCGACACCGACGCGGACATCCGCGTCTTCCGCCGCATCCGCCGCGACATCGAGCAGCGCGGCCGCGAGTTCGAGTCGATCCGCGAGCAGTACTACCGCACCGTGCGCCCCATGCATCTGCGCTTCGTCGAGCCCTCCAAGCGCTGGGCCGACATCATCATCCCGGAGGGCGGAGACAACCGCGTCGCCCTCGATCTCGTGCTGACCAAGCTGCGCAGCGTGCTGCGGCACGCCACGAGCTCGCTGCCGCCCATGCCCTGAGGCGCGCTAGATCAGCAGGGTCGCGCAGCCGAGGGCCACGTCCACGCTGCCCGTGGTGTCGTCCTCGAAGATGCGGCAGGTGTTGGGGCAGACCACGATCTGATCGGGGGCGGCCGGGTCGCCTTCGTAGTACCAGCCCTGGTCCGTGCAGCCCGTGTAGTCACCGACGTTGGGGACGGTGGTGGTGGTTCCGTCCACGAGCGTATGCACCACGTTCACGCGCATGGGATCGAAGCTCATGCCGGCGGGAGGCTCGGGGATCGCGTAGACGCAGGGCAAGGGCATGGCCACGGCGAGGGTGGTCGAGAGATCGTGGAAGAGCCCGCTCCAGTCCTCGCTGCAGATGGAGAACTGGCGCCCACCGGTCATGGTCGAGAGCGACCAGTAGATGTCGGCGTTGTCGGCGGCCTCGCCCGAGGGGCCCGCGCAGCCGGGCATGGAGAAGCCGATGCCGAAGGGCGTGTGGCTCGAGCCCGGTGGTGAGGCGATGATGTGGAAGCGGAAGTTCTTGCCCAGCATGCCTCGCATGGCGCTCACGAAGGCCGCCGCCCCCATGTCGCTCTCGTCGTCCGTGATGTCGATGAAGTTCATCACGGCGTTGCGGCGCAGGAACGCGCTGTATGTGGGGTAGGCCGAGAGCAGGATGTCGAGCGAGTCGTGCGAAGCGACCGAGACGTTGACGCGCAGGAAGCGTGAGGGGTCGGTGCCCAGCGGGGCCGGCACCTCGACGAAGCCGGGCGCGGTGATGAACACCACATGCAGGTCGATGCCGACGCTGGCGAAGGCCGCGGCGAAGCTGTTGATGTTGGTCTGAACCAGCGACGCCTCTTCGCTCATGGAGCCCGAGTTGTCGATGATCCACACGATGTCCACGGGCGTGAAGCCGGTCATGGCCGCCACGCGCACGGCCGAGCACTCGCCGGTTCCGGAGTCGAGCGGTGGGGTGAGGGAGCACTCCGAGATGCCCGCGCAGTCGGGGTCGGCGCAATCCGTCAGGCCGTCGAGATCCTGATCGACGCCGTCGAGGCAGCTCGCGCGGCTATCCTCGGGCGTGCCGCCGCCATCCGTCGTGGTGCCGCCGTCCGTGTCTCGGCGTGGTCCGCCCCCCGCGCTGGCGGAGCAGCCCACGAGCAAGCAGAAAACCAAGCCGGGGACCTACGCCGAGCTGCGGCGGGGCCTCGAAAGAGAGTGCTCATTCACGCGCGCAGCATAGCGGCGCCGCGGTGCACTCACCAAGGCCCCTCTGGGCGAGCGAATCAGTGGCCGCGGGCGTGGGCTTGCGCGGCGCGGTCGTTGGGGTCGAGCTCGAGCGCCCGACGATAGGCCTGCGCGGCACCCGAGGCGTCGCCCGCGGCGGTGAAGGCGTCGCCCAGGAGGACCTGGTAGCTCGCTCGGTTTCGACGTCGCCTCGTGGCCTTCTGTGCCCACTCGACCGCGTGCGCGCCGTCGCCCACCGCCAGGTAGTAGCGGGCGAAGACCTCCATCGCGTGCGGGTTCAGCGGGTAGAGTTCGATCGCTTGGGTGAGGGCGGCGTGGGCCTGGGCCGTCGCGCCGCTGTCGAGGTCGCGTCGTGCTTGCGCGACCAGCGCGTCCGAGGCCTCCCCGGGATCCGCGGGAAGGTCTGCGGCTGGGGCTTCGGGCTGGGCCTCGGGCTGGGCCTCGGGCTGGGCCTCGGGTTCGAGCTGGGCTTCGGGTTCGGGCTGGGCCTCGGGTTCGGGCTGGGCCTCGGGTTCG
>Ga0100387_10004667_pt1 | contig 11223 bp, 13 predicted proteins | sample CryGeymeta201511_FD_81547 | JGI IMG/M metagenome (GOLD analysis project Ga0100387, IMG submission 81547) | Groundwater microbial communities from Crystal Geyser aquifers in Utah, USA - Crystal Geyser metaG 2015-11 | ecosystem: Environmental > Aquatic > Deep subsurface > Groundwater | place... | reverse complement strand
TACAATAATATTCTGCCAACATCAAAGCTAGTCAATACCGTTTTTGTCTCTCAGCTGGAGAGAACCCTGGACTAGGTCGATAATATCTTCAACTGAATAATTTTGTCTGCTCCATTTTTGACTGATACCTGCAGGTTGTGTGTTCTTGTCAATAAGGCAGTATTTGTTGCCGTCGATCTATACTCTGATTGGTTGTTTGTGATTCTTGTCAAGAGCATAGGCATATCTGATTCCTCTATCTTCACTGCTGTAGCCTCCATCGATGCTCTCTAAAATGTTCCATTTGTGGTCATCAGCACTGAAGGCTACAATACTAGCATCTTATCCCTTCCATTATATGGATACCAGAACATTTTCGCAGCGGTAAAGACTGTCAGTTCTCAAAGCTGGCAATTCATGACTGAAGAGAGGCAACAAAAATCTGTATGTATTGGATTCAATGTCTGCTTCGACGTAGTTGAAGTGTCTGTCTTCAGAAATGTCGTTATCTCCATGGAAGGCAAGCAAGTACTTACCCTAATGACGTTAATTAAAAAGGATGGTGCTTTGAGGAGGTGAAGGATCTAGGCTTAATTTATCACCATAAGATGATACGGTTGTCCAATGTGCACCCTGACGAATCATGATCCCTGATTTTAGTTTGAACTATGTTTCAGGTCTGACCTCCATCTTCAATAGGAGTGACTTGGGGTGTTGAGCTGACATGAAGCTAACTGGTAGTTCTACAGCAACAGCAGAGCCAACAAGTAAGATTGCTGTGAGTAGTAATTGGATGTTTGTCTTTGCTATGACCATTCTTCCTTCGTATGTAATATTTATGATCTTTCGAGAAAGTATAACACGTTGATCAGCGGCTTAAAGTTCAAAAAAGTATGGCTGTGATGAAATAACCTCATATTTCCACTTGCTAGAGTATCTCCATTGACCAGTAGATTTGAAAACGATAATAATAACAATATGCTGAAATCCATACTGGCAGTCCTTCTGCTCACCATCTCGATCGCTCAATGCAATTTGATAAGAAATCACGAATATTGGTATACGGCTCTGAAAGTAGGGGTCAAAAGTGGCACTCCCTATGCAGATTACTCTTGGAATTACTGCGATTTAAAATGCCTGTACTTTGAGCATTACTATCCTGGTTTTGATTTTGTCTACATCAACTTCAATCCAGGATTCTTCAAGCCTAACTATGCAGCCTGTTTCATTCGCAGATTAACAGGTAATGGTGCGGCTTCTTACGAGTTATGGAACACTGTGGTCACAAACAATACTTGGTACAATACCTACTGTGGAGGTGATACAGCCAACTATTACGCGCAAAGTCAAGGCTCTAACCCGAAGTACACGGTGTCGTCTATTGGGGGAATCGGGATAGGGAACTATCCGATATATTGATAGTTGGTGATATAATCGGGGGAAGAATAATATTAAGAAAGATGGGCATTTGCTACTCATAGTAATAATAATGGGAGGCCTACAAGCAGACCAGAAAAGCCCGGTACAAACGACACCGACATCACAAAACAGCATCCGTCATCTACGAGGAAAAAAGCATCTATGAGTCATCTTTCGCCTCCAATGCATATGCATCATTCCGTGATGACCTCCACCACACTATTTCTTCTCTTGCCAACGAAGGAGGAGGATAGGTCATGATCGGTTCTTTGGTAGAGTTGAAAGAAGAATAGATGTAGCATCTGTGCAAATCTCTTCATAAAATTAACAGTGATGGCGAACCGCATCTTCTCAGCTAGCCAGTCATTCTTTGCAACCTCAAAACAAAGAACTATCTTCATACTCACAAGATCAAACATCCAGACTGCAAAATCTACAATGAAATATCATGTTGTCCATACACATCCAACCATATTCCTGAGTATGATATCTGGAAATTCATCAAGGTAGAAGAATAAGAAGAGGGTGATCGTTTGCTCGCGCATTAAGAGAACCCTGAAAATGGAAATGAATCAATCAATGTCTACATTTACCATCCTTTTACACAAAGGTTCCTTTCCTTCGAAAAAGGGATTATTGTAGGTAGTGAAAATAAAATGGCATGGAGGGTGTTCTCATTCGGCCCCCGACGCAACGGAGGGTTTATCAAGATCAGTGCGCTTGATGGGGAGCTATGTATGAGTGAGCAAAAAGGTTTACTTGAGAAACATAGGAAAACCTAGATGTGCAAGGAAAAGCATATTAGTCATATATTGTAGCTCAACTTCATCGACCCCGATGAAATCTGAGCCTGATTATATGTATTTCTTTACCTCAGTCATTTTATCGCATGTTCAAATATTATTACAAGCATTATCAAAGGGGAATCTCATTCACAACGAGACAGTCGAGTCCAAGCCTACCATATATCCTTTGGTATCATTCTGCCAGCTTAATTTTAATAGCGACGCATCCATTCATGATTTTATACTTCCTAAAGACCCATTCTCTTTGTGGGGTCACGATTCAGGATTTTTCCAATAAAGTCAGCTACCTGAGCACTTAAATAGATAGGGAACTCAATGTCAACCTTGAGTATTTTATCGTATGTTTCATTTTCATCTTTTTTGCTCTCAAAAGGTGCCTTCCCTGTGCACAGCTAGTAACAAAGAACTCCCAAGCACCACACGTCAGCTCTCTCGTCATAAAATTACCCTGTAACGATTTCAGGAGGCACATAGTCTAAAGTGCCACAAAATGTCTGACGTTGACTGAATAAATAGATAGTTACTAGAGAGGTGAGTAAGCTGCCCAGCCAAAATCACAAACCTTCAGCACACTGAAGCAGTTCAAAATATTTTCAGGCTTAATATCCCGATGAATCACATAGAGGCTATGGAGATAGCGAATAGCTCCAGCCACTTGTCTAAAGTAAAAAGAAGCTAAGCTTTCCTCACAATAATTTTTGTTCCTGATTTATTTGAAGAGACATCCGTGGGTGGCAAGCTCAAGCAAAAGATATATTTTGTTGTTATCTGAGAAAAATCCATAGAGTTTGAGAACATTGGGATGATTTGTAAAGAGTTGAACCTTTATTTCCTGACTGACCTGGGCTTACATGCCCGCCTCCTTGACATCTTTCTTGTTTATCATCTTGATTGCCAAGACAAAGCCTGTCCGGAGATCACGAGCCATATACACGTCTCCGAATCTTCCTTTTCCGAGCTTTCTTCCGACTTCAAATTGTGAAAGAGATAGCTCTTCTCCTTCCCTTGGGGCAAGCATGGAGCTGAAGTTTAAAAGAGACTGATTGGTGCTTTATCTAAGGTTTTTTCTACTCTGATGCTGGGGAGCAAACATTTTTTTGCCAGCATTATTTCTTTGAGCGTTTTTCATGTACTAATCCTGATTTTCTTTCTACTCTGTCTGCCTGGTCTTGGTCTTGTATGAATAGATCATTGTCGGATTGCTGCTACCTATAGCTTTTTGCTTCATATTTTTCACATTGACTGTGGTTTTTTTATCGTTCTGGCTCACCACTGCCTCGATCCTCCTGCCTCCTACTTTCTTGGTATTATCCTTTCTGCTTTGTGATTGAGTCTAGTTCAAAGTTTTGAGGCTTTTATTTGAGTTCTGACTGGATAGCATGGTTTTTTTATTGGATTTAGAATTATTGGTGCGTTGCTTAATGGAGGAGTCCATGCAGGAGGTGATATTACTGATGGAGCTTTTCATCTTGTTGGCAAAGTTCGAAGAGGATGATTTTTTAAGTCGATTCGATTCTGTTGAGTTGGATGTCGATCGAAAGCCCATAGTCGATGGTTTCATCATCTTAACGTATATTTTTTTGCTATTATAACACAGCCTATTTTCCAAACATAAAATAAGATCAACTTCTCAAATAAATATAAGAATGCCAGTCTATCAAGTTAACAATAATTGGTGCTTTAGACCATGATGTTAACTTAAATTAGGAAGTAGTTGGCAAAGCTTCAAAAAAAAATAAATCTATTGTTTAAGCTGATAATTAAATTTGGTCTAACGTGAACCAATTGATATTAACATATCAATTGCCTTCGTTCCTTGAATGAGGGAACATCCATGGGAAGTGCATGAGTGGTGGGGGACCCATCCAAAATGGAATTCTTTCGTACGGAATATGCTCTGAAGAAGGGATTCTCACCTCGCTCTATAAATTTGCTGTACTCTTCTCTTTTTTTGCTCTCTCCTCCTTCTCCGAGCATACCTGCTCAACAATGATAGAAGCTAGTGGATTGTTGGCTTCCTCCTATGCAGTGTTGGAGATCGATGCAAGCTGAATCTATGAATAAAAACCTGAAGATTGAGTATTTCGAGCTGGTAGTTTTTCTAAGCTATTTTTGAGGCAATTTATGCACAAAGTAGGTTGAATGTGTTACTATCGCACTTAAGTTTTCTCCTGAAATATCTAGGTCAATGAAATGGGTACCTGCTAAATTTATTATGTTGGCAGTGCGAAACAGAAGGATGGCTAGTGTAGTGTTTGCCCAACATGAGAGTAAGAAGTCTACTAAATCCATCAGGAGCTTATTTTGTATCATCAGCTTCCTGATAATCGGGCACATACTCTTGGCTTTGTCTGAGGAGATGTTTTCTGAGACGGGCCAACAGAATCCGAATTTCAGGTTTTTCGGACACGCATATTGTACACTACTCTGTCTTCATGAGGAACACCTGACAATTACTATAAAATAAATCAATTTCTCAATAAAATTAAACATTCTTCCATCATCCCTCATACCATCTCAATGTTTCCTATCTTGCTGCTCTGGCCTTCGCAACCCCTTTCAGACTTGAAATCGAAGATCGATAATAATCTTTCTTCTTTTTGCATACTAATTATTTTGTTTCTATTATAGTTCAGCTATTTATAGCATCATACAAGTGACAAATCAAAAGAGTAGACTCTTAACTGCTGAGTCAATCAGCGATACGTTACGTTCTTTGGTGTAGTAGGCTACTTTCTTCATTGTGGCTCTTTCCTTCTACCTCACATCAGACACCTTGGAAGCAGGAGACTCCCTCACCTCTAGATATTCCTCAATATCTGCTTTCTAGTCTGTTACCTCTTCTTTCAGGTATTCACTTTGCTTGAAGAATGAAGAAGAAGCTAGCTCAGTTGCCCATTCCATTTTTTCTACCTGTTTGAGTGTATCCATTCCATGTTAATTGGTAACAATCTCTATGGGAAGTTGATAATATCTTTGGTAGTGGTAACCAAAATCTACAGCCTTTCTTCTGGGAACATCCTTGACGTTGACCAAGGTCTAGTCTCTGTAGTTGTTCGGATGAACTCTAAAGGCGGCAATATCTAGTTGCTCTGAATAGCTAATATAGTACGCAAGTTGGCTGACTTGATGGGATCGACTACAATGGCCAGGAAAGGATCGGTGCTCATCTGAAAAAGCTCCTGAGTCTTGACATCGATGCCTGACAACCAGCAACCATAGCTAGGATGTGAGTGATACCATCCGACAATTTGATGGGTGCCGATCTTGTTGATCCATTATGAATATGCTTCATCATCAGATAAGTACTTGCAATGAGGATATGAGTTTCCTCGTCAGCTGTGACTCTTGTCTCTGAGGACTCTACAGGCAAATATATCACATCGCTGATCACAAAGACACCATGATCTTTCTCTTCGTGATAGGAGCCTATCTTAGCGGTGAAATACCTTGAAGAAGTCCCATGACTTATCTGGGGATTCCGAAATGGGCGTGACTAACCATCTTTGCAGCTGCTGTGACCTGGAGATACACCTTGTTGAAATATTTGATCTGCTTCCTACCCTTGACCCTGATTCTGTCAGATTCTTCCTGTGAGATGTTTTTTTCGTAGAATTTTCTTTGCATGATACGTCACTCTTACTTATAATATAACCACTTCTTTCTCAGATGAGAAAGGCAAAAGGTCAAATAATATTCCAAACAAAATAAAATTGCAGCCTCGAGTCTACTTTGATACTTACTTGCAGTCAATTAATTTTTGTCTAATATCTAAAAATGGCACTCATCATATTGTCTTATTCTTGAGCTGGCTTGTTCACTATCAGTTGATTCAGGATAGTGGCATTCTACCTGATCTGAAGTTTCGACTAATATTTTAGTTAAGCTATGGCTAGTAGTTTAGAAGTTGGACGCTGAACGGATTTCAAATCGTGATCGAGAGCGTTTTAGGAGCAAGGATAGCTCCAATCTTACCAAAGAAACTTGTCCTTGACTCTTGATCCACTTCTATTTATTTAGTGAGGATAACTGATCTGTTGGGAGAGGAAATTTAAAAGTTGAAGACCAACAGGATCAGTTCCATCGTTTTTAGGAAGAGAAAAGTAGGCGATAATATAAAACTATATATATCAGTCATTGAGTAAGTTCTTGGAGAGCTGGGCGAATAACCTGAGCTCCATCATCAAGTGTCGTCATGGTAGCTGGAACCAGCTACCCAGTCCGTACCTGTCGGGCTAGCATCATGAGTTGCTGAGGACTCAGAGATTTGACCTGAGTAACTCTGACGGTATTTTCGCTGTTCCTGATAGTCTGAGGCATTATCTTTTAAATTTATAGAACTTGGCAATTGATATGGGAATTAAAGATAGCGGTCTCCAGTAAAATGTGATGACGCTGCCGGAGCACACTGGCTTTCGATTCAGGAAGCTCTTCAACCATTTTCATATGAAAAAGCTCAATTCATTCTATATTATTCGAAAAAAGCAATCAAAATGTTACCGGTTTGCCCGTCTTATGCTAATCAGATTTATTAACGAACAGTAGGACCGCTGAGGAAAATAAGCTCTAGTCCATAAAATATTCCTTCTACTCACGCTACCATCTCTTACTCTTTTCTGCTTTCCATTTTTCCTGCCAACTTCCCATATACCTATATCGCTTTTTGTTCACAACCTGAAACTGTCATCCCGGTCATATCTCAAAATTTGAGTTATGACTCATTCTACCTGAAACATGGCTGAGAGAGTTGAAATAATGCTTGACATAAGCCCTTTATTGATAATTGGAATTTAATGGATGATTTACACATCATTCGATGGGAACCCATGCCTTGGCAGACAAGTCAAATTCCTCGTTAATTTTATCGATAGGTCGGCGGGATTGCTCAATTCTTCCTTCTCTGTAGTTAAGTTGAATTTCAATGTGCTCAGAGACAACCTCAGCGTTGGCGTTGAAAAGGACAATAGAGTCACCTTCTCTCACGTCAATTTTATCGGGCAAAAAGGCTTTAGCACAACCGGTGGAGTCAGCAATGACACATCTGTACTTGGTTGAACGTCCTCCGATTTTGGTGACTGAAAGAACCTATGTAACAAAATATATACTTTGACCTGAAGATTGAGGCCATCATCAGCAGGGCTGATGTCAGCAAGCTTGGTCCAGCGGATGGGTTTTCTCTCTCCTCTGTTGTCACCTTCTCTCTTTTCAGCATATTGACGAGTTCTGTCTTCTCTGGGTCTTCTGTCCTCTCTGTATCTTCTTTCTTCTCTTTCTCCTCCTCTGTCATCTCTATCTCCTCTGCGGTCATAGTCTCTGTCATATCTTCTTCTGGGAACTTCTTCTCTTCTGTTGTCGAATCTATCCTGATTTTATCTATCTCTTCTGGGTCTATCTTCATTTCTTTTGGGCCTGTCATCATTTCTTTTGGGCCTGTCATCATTTCTTCTCGGCCTGTCATCATTTCTTCTAGGTCTGTCATCTTCTCTTCTGGGTCTGTCGTCTTCTCTTCTGGGTCCTCCTCTTCCACCTTGAGGTTTTCTGCCTCCTTGTCTTCTGTCTCTGCGTTCGAGCTTGTGCTCCACATTTGAAATGTTAGCTGTCTACTCTTCGTTGGCATTAACAGTAACGTCTTTTTCAAGAGTAACTCTTCCGAAGAGGTCGACTTCAAGAGAAATTTTATCCTTAATGAAACGTTTGAGTCCATTGCGAATAGCGATGACATTACCCTTTTGGATGAGTTTGGCGTTGTCACCCTTGAAGAAAGCCTTAGCTGATCCTGTCTCGTCAGCCACGACACACTCGACCATGGGGATCTTGAGGCCCTCCTTGGTGTCGATGGTCTTGGGTTCAGCTGAAACGACCTTAGCGTATACGTTGAATCCGGATCTATGAGTTTACAGGTCTTTTATTTTGACAAACTTGGGTTTGTTGAGCTGTTTGTTCTAAGCCATATGTTGAGATTAAAAATAAATCAAGTAATTAAATAATCAAAGATTTTCCCAGCTCAGAAACCCACCAATATCGATCATAAAAATATTTAAGTATCCATCGTTGTCCTCCTCACTTGTTGAAGTTTATAAATCTAATAGAGCTGTATTAATTTCAATTCCATTAACTTGGCTGTCTGGACAGAGGGAAATTGATGAACTGTTTTCGTTGAATTTCAGCTTTCAGGAAGTATTGGCAGTAAGAAAAAACCATACAGTCGATTATATTGACTATAAGAATAGAAATATCATTTATCTTTCCTTATATTCTATTCGAAAAAAAAAGAATGAGAAGCATTCTGGTCACTCTACTTCTCTCTGTGGCCCTGGCTACTTCTTGCCAGCAAGGAGGTATCCTCACTACCTCTAGTAGTTGCCTTTACCCCTCATACATAGAGGGTTGCTATTCCTACGCCTCCTAAAATACATGCAAGCAATGCGAATACAGTAACTTGTGATTTATTCAGACTACAAACTTACCAATGGTCGATGCTACTACTACCCAATTAATGGTTCTGATTGCTGCCTAGGATTTGACAGCAACAGCGGATGTACCCAATGTGCAAATGGATTACTTTCCAATACCGCGTCTGCTACTTGTCATGATGTTAAGATCTACGGATGCATCAAGAAGGGCAAAACTGGATGTTAAATGTGTGCACAAGCTTATGAGTTGATTGGAGGAAAGTGTGTAAAAGATGTTGATCAGTGCACACAGTACAACCAGCAGGGCTCATGTCAGGTTTGTCAAAGCGGATATCTTCTCAATAGTGGAAGCTGCGTTCCTCAAATTCCAATTCAACCCATTCCTAACTGCAAACAAGTAACTGAGTATGGTTGCGGACAATGTGACTCTGGCTATAGAATTGATCCTCAAGGCAAATGCCAATCAAGTATGCCTGGATGTTTGATTCATAATCCTGACGGTAGCTGTAAACAATGCCTTGCTCCTCACTATGAACTAGCTCAAGGAAAATGCCAAATAGTCGGTTGCACTAGTTACCATGGCAGCGCTTGTACATGTTGTGATACCTCTCTTGGCTTCAGACTTACAAATGGAGTATGCGAAATCGATAATTGCATCTACTTCACCAATAAAGGCTGCTCTTTATGCAAAAACAACTGGAGTGCTGGCAGTTGGGGGTGTAGACAGCCTGAGGGCAAGGTATGCCTAATTTGCAAATCTGATTAATATTTGGGAGCAGACAACAAATGTCACAAGAAAGATATGTACTGCACAAAGTATCAACAAGGAGTTTGTGTTTCTTGCTGTGAAAACTACTACCTCGACTCTGATCGTGCCTGCAAGCCAGTCCTTCCTGGCTGTGTCTACCAGAATTATCAATGTGTGAGTTGCACTGCTCCTTTCCAGTATTATCAGGGACAATGCCTTATTGACGGATGTCTGAAGTACAACAAAAATGGATGTGTGGCTTGTGATTCCAGGCTAAAACTCTTCAACTGTGTCTGTGGATTACCCAACTGTAAAACTATTGCAAACTATCAATGCAAAGAATGTTTTTCTGGTTATCAGCTCGATCAAAAAGGAGAGTGCATCATTGTAGACCCTTACTGTACAGTCAGAAACAGCGCAAATCAATGTCTTCAATGCAAAGATGGCTATAGACTCAACAAAAACGGCATTTGCTCAACTCTGAAATTCGGCTGCAACTATGTTGATGGACGTTGTACCTCATGCCGGGCTCCCTTCACCTATGTTCCTTCAGCTGAGTCCTGTGAGATTGACGGATGTTTAGAATATTTCTTGGGAGGATGTTCCAAATGTGCCTCAGACTACTCCTTGCTCTACAACACCTGCAAATTACCCAACTGCCTCATATCCAAAAACGGTAAATGTCTTGAATGCGATCCCGACTACATTTTTAGATCGGATGGTAAATGTGTTTCCAAGGATGAGTTTTGTTAAAAAATGGACGAGTACGGGACTTGCATCAAATGCATGGATACATACTTATACTCCGCTAAATAACAAAAATGTATTAAAAAAGCGCCAGGATGTCAATACGACAGCCAAGACAACTGCATCTCTTGCATCAAACCATTCACTTACGAACCTGGAAGATGTATAATCAAGGGCTGCCTGAGATTCGACAGCAAGGGGTGTTATGAGTGCAACTATCCTTACAGTTTGACCCAAAACAACACATGTACTATTGCTCACTGCAACGGGTTCTCTAATGATGGGCGTTGTATGTCCTGTGAAACTGGCTATACCCTTTCAGCTGATAAGTTATGTGAGTTGCAGGATGAATATTGTGCTGATTACAATCCTACTAGATCAGCCTGTCAGAAATGTATCAAAGGGTACTACGTTGATCACAACGGTCGATGCCAATATTCTGACTCCCACTGCGACATGTTCGATGATACTGGTATATGCATCAACTGTGACAGACTTTACTTCCTCAACTACTACGGTAAGTGTCAATTGAGAGATCCACAGTGTCTGATCTATACGAATGGTCTCTGCTCCCATTGTCGACCTTATTTCTTCCCAAGAAATGGATATTGCATGGCTAACTTGGCAGGCTGCAAGCAGCAAAAATCCTATGATCAATGTCTGGTATGTGAGGACGGATATCAGCTCAGCAATGGGCAATGCAAAGCTGCCATCAAAAAGTTGACTTGGAACGATATCGATATGGATTTCTGGGGAGATGATAATGAATGCGACAAGTAAGCATCGAAGGCCGTTTTTACAGTGGGTGTTGACTCAAAGCTTAACTTGGTGCCAGTTATGAGTACCAACAAGAGTGAAGTATACTACAGCAGTTCAGCACTCAATGGAGCTAGCTTCTTGTTATCTGGAACAGGCAATAATGGATGGTCACCTTCCGGCAGTTGTCAAGGCCAGTGGGTAGGTGTCAAAACTACTTCTTTGGAAACCTTTTATGCAATAGACATTAAACATCTCAGCGGCAGTGCTCTGAAATCATTTTACCTCTAGTACTCAGCAGATGGTTTCTTCTACGACAAAATTACTGATTTCACAGTCGGTAGCATCACAGTTG
>Ga0100387_10004655_pt1 | contig 11240 bp, 7 predicted proteins | sample CryGeymeta201511_FD_81547 | JGI IMG/M metagenome (GOLD analysis project Ga0100387, IMG submission 81547) | Groundwater microbial communities from Crystal Geyser aquifers in Utah, USA - Crystal Geyser metaG 2015-11 | ecosystem: Environmental > Aquatic > Deep subsurface > Groundwater | place: USA... | reverse complement strand
TGTTTCGGGCGTCAAATCGAATGTGGAGGGTTAGTTCATTCCAAAATCGGTAATACCCTCCCGCATACAGAGAACTGATAATCCATTTTTCCGAGAGAATCCACGGGTAGAGGTCTTCGATATTGAAAATACGCTGGCGGTAACCCAGATAAACTGAATGACTGCCCAGCGCGTATTTAAGATGAAATCGATTGTAAAATGGGAGGTTTTCCTTCATATCCCACGACAGATAGGTGGTAAAGTTCAGATGATCTGAAAAACGATGACGATTGATCAACCCGGCTTTAACAGCATTCTCCGACTGATCCACAATATCCCAGACCGAGAAGGTAGTAACCCCTTTTTTATATGGAAATCTTCCGGAGGTCTGGATGATCTGTTTCTGTTGTCCTGATCCGATATAAAATTTCGGGATGTATCCGGCACTCAGGGAGAAGAGCATCCCGGTATCAAGGGGTCCATTCAATCTGATCCCGTCAATATATGTGTTATAAAACGGATTCCGAATGGTCTGTCTTCCAATCACCATTGAAGATTTTTTAAACTGGATGGCAGTAGTCAAAGACTGGATCCGAAAACTTTTATCATACCGGTAATTTTGGGTTCCATATTCAGTGATGCAGGACATCCTGATACGTTCAGATATCTGATATCTTGCGTCCATCCGGGTTCGATAATGAAGGTACTCATCCACGCCGGGCAATTTGGGATATTCATGAGTGGAGTCGTTAAACAAGTTGATCCGGGGAGACACGATGTATTGAGAGAGGGTAATTTCAGGTTTTGGACCTGAAAACAACACTGCAGCGCACAGGCTGACACAGATCGTATTCAATATGCTGACAGAATGGGATCTATACATAGAAGAATCTCCTGAGTTGAATAGAGGTTTTCAGGCTTTTCTGATGGACCGGATCACATGTTGACACTGTTTCCGGGAAACAATGTTCGTTTTCCAAAATAGAGTTCAGAACCAACATGCGCTTCTCCTTTGTGATTAGTATTTATACGCTCTAAAAGCATTTAGTTATTGTCTTTTTTGGTTGTAAAATTTATCAAACCGGGTAGTCCTCAAACAATATAAAAGATGTGAGCGCCTTAATATCCAATAGAGGGAAAGAGTGCTGAAAATTGTCAAATTTGGAGAAGTTTTGCCTAAAAAAAAGAGTCCCGCGGAGGGAGCGGGACTCTTATACATTAATATGTGGCTTAAAAGCCATGATCATCAAGTTATTGAATTTTGAGCGTTATTGCTTCCTTGGATTTTGTTCATCACCACAACAAAAAAGGAAAGTAATTTAAGGTAAGTTATTTCTTAAACAACACCGCCCGTTAAAATGTCAAATAACCCAATGTCACTGGCAAAAGTTTAAGAATAAAATACCAAAGTATCCAAATATAATTTTAGTGTTTTGTTCTGAAAATATTCTTTTGAAATCCCTGAAAAAATCTACCTTAACTCCTATTAATTATAATTTTATAGGGAATTGAAAGTGAATTTATGGTAGAAATTAAAAATTTGTATTTACTGAAGATGGGGGAAAACTGATCACCAAAATTTAATAACCGATGAAATTATCCGAATTTTAGTGCAAGTCTGTATTCAAGGAATGAATTATGGCGGTTGCAACGACGCCCGCTGTTTCGGTTCTCAGCCGGTTCGGATTCAAAAGAACCTGTTGAAATTCACTTTTTTCAGCCAGTTCTATTTCCTGTCCAGAAAAACCGCCTTCCGGTCCGACAACCAGTATGGTATTGCTCCCCGGGGGATACACCAGGCTTAATGGTTTTGCCGTATCGCTCTGATGGGCAATGTACCGGTGCCCCGGACTGAAAGACGACGCAAAAAATGACTGGATATTTACCGGTGGATTAATTCGGGTCCGATGTGCCTGTTTGGATTGTTTCATTGCGGATATCATTATTTTCTCTAACCGTGAAAGATTCATGGTTTGCCGTAAAGTAAACCGGGAAATAACAAGCGTAATCTCGTCAATGCCCAGTTCGACCGCTTTTTCCAAAAACCACTCAAACCGGATCGTATTTTTTATTGGAGAAATTCCAATGTGAATTTGATATGATCTTTTTTTCCATTCTGGAAATCTATCTACAACCTCGAATGCACACTGATTTACATCCGGTGTGATGATTTTGCAATGATACAGGGATCCACGTCCGTCGACGATATAAATCGCATCATTTAATCGATGTCTTAAAACCCTGATGCAATGGTTAGATTCACCGGCATTTAAATACCGAACTCCTGAATCGATGTCCGGCTCATAAAAAAGATTTTCAAATCCAGGTGTATACATGCAACACGATCACCGAATTACGAGATGCACGCCGGGAACCGGTCGCTCATCACCGTACGGAAATCACGGGAACCGCTGATTTTTCCAGGATCCGTTCAGTGGTGCTTCCAAATATCACGTGGGAAATCCCTGTGTGACCATGAGTTGCCATGCAGACCAGATCAATCTTATATTCATCGATTACACTGATGATCTCACTGACAGCAATTCCCTTTCGGATTAATAAACGGGTATCGATATTCTCGGGTATATGGTTCTCACACCAGGTCAGCAGGCTTTTCCCGGTACTCTCCTGGCGGGAGATTTCCATGGAATCTATCTGGACAGATCCCCAGGAATATTCTACCGGTGACAATATGGGTTCCAACACATGTAGTACGTAAATCTTTGATTTGAATTTTCTCGCAATGGCAATCGCGTGTGGAACCGCCCGAACCGATAATTCGGAAAAATCTGTGGTTAATAATATATTTTGATAAACAGGTAAATCTGTCATACGCATCTCCTTACTTTCAGATGACTCATGAAATGTAATATGTTAAAACCATTATAACTTAGAAAAATCTTATGGAATAATCAAACATGCACCTGAATTTCTTTTCTTTACCCCTTCTTTCAAAACGGATATTTCTTGCACTTTCTCTTTCATTGTTGATTGCAGGATGTGCCAGAAATCAAATAACTGAGTTCAATAAATTATCCGATGCCTTTATTAAATGGTACTTTAAAACCTATCCGGTGATCGCAACACAGACCGGATATCATTCACACGATGGTGAATTTGGCCGGTACGATAAAGTATCAGAAGCTGAACAATTAGCAGATCTCAAACGATTTAATATCGAACTCTCACAAATCGATCCTTCAAACCTGCCGGACAGAGACCGGATTGACTACCAGATACTCAGCCATTCCATAAATGGGATGATTTTCGACATGGTGAATATTGCACCTTTACAATGGTCGCCACTGATGGTTCCCTCAATCGTGAGCGGCGGCATTTATTCGTTGATCGAAAGGGAATTTGCCCCGATGGATGACCGGGTACGCTCGTTGGAATCCAGGCTTACTCAAATTCCCCGGGTTATTGCCGAATTACAGGCAAGGCTGGAGAAAGCGCCTGAAATTTATGTATCCACGGCAATCAATCAGATCGAAGGATTGATCGGTTCAATGGCTGGCATTCCGTTGGAGATTAGAACAGACAATGCTACTTTTGATCGAATTGAGACAAAGATCCAGGCAGCCATAAATTCACTAAAACAATATCGGGACTGGCTGCAAAATGGACCTTTGAAAGCGCAACATCGTGATTTCCGTCTCGGGAAACCTCTGTATTATGAAAAGTTTAAATATACGGTTACAGAAAGCATGACACCGGAGGTCCTTTTAAAGACAGCACAAACATCCTTAATTGTCACACAAAATGAGATGTTTAATTTGGCTTTACCTATCTACCTCGCGAAAAATGATGAACCCGTTTGGGTATCCAGATCAGATACCCTGAATGTGGTCAGATGGGTACTGGACAAAATTGCATCGCAGCATGTTCGCAGGGATAAAGTTGTCGAGAATACCCGGAGGACTATTGATCAATTATCTCAGTTTATCAAATCTCATCATATCCTGACTTTAGATGACGCTCTTCCCCTGGTCATTCGGGAAATGCCAGCGTATATGCAAGGTGTTTCCATCGCCAATCTGGACGCACCGGGTGCGCTGGAAAGGAATCTGACTGTATATTTTAATGTATCTGCAGTGCCCGAAGATTGGTCTGATTCTCAAGCGGAAAGTTTTTTACGGGAGTATAATGATATTTCCGTTAATCTCCTGAGTATTCACGAAGCGCTGCCCGGGCATTTTGTTCAACTATCCTATGCGCAGAAGGAACCATCTGTGATTCGGGCAATTTTCGGCGATGGATCCATGATCGAAGGATGGGCGCATTATGCAGAAGGAATGATGATAACGGAAGGGTTTGGTAATCACAATCCGGAGTACGAACTGGTCCAGAAAAAATGGGCATTAAGAAGCATGATCAATGCGATTATCGATCAGAAAATTCATGCAGGGACAATGACACGGCAGGAAGCAGTTACCCTGATGACCGAACAGGGATTCCAGGAATCCGCGGAAGCTGAAGGAAAGTGGGTCCGGGCACAGTTGACCTATTGCCAACTATCAACCTATTTTATCGGTACTCTGGAAATGTGGAAACTGCGGCAGGACTATGAGGATATGAAAGGAAGGTACTTTAATCTGGCTGAATTTCACGAATCAGTGCTTTCACTTGGCTCGATCCCAATCCGGTATATCAAGAAAGAAATAATGTAACAGCCGCCACCCGGAATCCCTGAAATTAGAGTTATTTCTTTTTTGATTTATTCAATAGATTAATACAACTATTATCAGGGAAGATTTTTACTTATCGTCATAACAAAATGAAATTGAAATATATCAAATTATTTATTGTCTCCATCTTCTGTGCGTTCAATTTGACTCCAAATTATGCGGCTGCATCTACCCAAGATCCGGGCATTCCACATATCATAAACGGGAGTTTAGACCTGAGGGGCTATCCATTCGAAAATGGCAGCATCATAAAGTTGACGGGCGATTGGGAATTCTACTGGAACCAATTGATCTCACCGGATGATTTTAAGACCCAGGATTATAGAGAATTGGCCGATTACCTGAAATTACCGGGGATGTGGACATCTATTCTGCCGGGACCGGAAAATTATGACTCATACGGATTTGCTACCTACCGTCTCAATATTTTAATGGATCCTGAACCTGGGGAATTATCCCTTAGCCTGGGGATCGTCAGCACCTCATTTAACCTATATATAAATGGCGATCTTTTGGGCTATGTGGGTCACGTGGGCAAATACCCCCAGGATTCCGATCCCGGATATCGGCCGGCTCATTTTAACTTCCAGTCCGCCACCGGTCAAATTGAAATTATTATCCAGGTTTCAAATTTTAATTTTCGGGTCGGGGGAATATGGAAACCTATCCTGTTTGGTCCGGCGAACCGGGTTTGGGATAGCATCGAATTATCATTAGCCATCCAGATATTTTTAATGGGATGTATTTTTATCATCGCAATCTATCACATGTCGCTATTCCTCATACGCAGGAAATTCCTTTCTCCACTCATATTCAGCCTGTATTGTATTGTACTCACATTTCGGACTTTGGTGACAGGTGATATTTTTATCCTTCGCCTGGTTGATATGCCGTGGGAACTACTTGTCAAAATAGAATACCTGACTTTTTACATTGGCTTCCCCTTATTTTCGATATTTCTATTCACCTTATTTCAGGAAGAAGTTAGTAAGGCATTTCTTCGTGTGGTCGTCACCGTATCGATATTTTTTTCCTTATTGGTGATATTTACACCAGTCCGGACTTTTTCAGAATCAATATTAGTCTACCAGATTTTTTCACTTCTGGCATCAGTGTATATGTTTTGGTTTCTGTCAAAGGCTGCTATCACAGGGAGAGATGGAGCACGGATATTTTTGCACGGCACAATAATATTATTCATCACCATGATAAATGATATACTCTATAACAATCAGATCATTTCTACCGCTCAACTCATCCCATTTGGTGTTGTGTATTTTACCTTTTGTCAGTCCCTGATCCTGTCAAAACGATTTTTTGATCAGTTTCATACGGTAGATCAGCAACGAAAAATGCTGGAATTTCATCAGTTCGACCTGGAAGATAAGGTAAAACGACGAACGTCGGAACTTGAAAAAGCAAACCTAAAATTACAGGAAATTTCCATGAAGGACGGACTTACCGGTGTTGCGAATCGGCGCCGGTTTGACGAATACCTGTTCATGGAATGCCGCAGAATGAACCGCGAAAATCATCCGATCTCCCTGATTATGTGCGATATCGATTATTTTAAAAAGTATAATGATGCTTACGGACATCAGATGGGTGATGAATGCCTGATTGTCGTAGCAAAAACTTTGGAGAATTCTACGAACAGGGTAAGCGATCTGGTGGGACGATATGGCGGTGAAGAATTCGGTATTGTTCTCCCCAATACACCCCTTGAGGGTGCAGTCAGTCTTGCAAATGCAATGAGAGAAAAAATCAGCGACCGGAAACTTCCTCATAAAGATTCCGACGTATCCGGATTCGTCAGTATCAGTCTGGGTGTCAGTTGTATTACACAGGGTGAAAACTATGACCCGAAAATATTGATCGAAAAGGCAGATGTTGCCCTGTATCAGGCGAAACGAAACGGTAGAAACCGGGTAGAAGTTGAACTTCAGGTAAAGGACCAGAATTTATAAAAAACTCCCGATCTGCGCAGCAACCCAAACCCTCTGATTATGTCATATCCGATGGACGATGTGTAACTATATTAAATGCTAATTATTATCGAAAGGAATATTTTGAAAAACAGATATTTAGCCACCGCACTTTTTGTCATAATGCTATCCGTTGGAGCCTGGACCCAATCCCCTGTGAACTATTGGAGGGGAATGAGTGTAGCGACATCTGATAATCTGGATGCCATCTCCCTGAATCCGGCCGGTTTGGGAGTCGTCAGAGCGTTCCAGTCCGGTCTGCATATTGTTGATCCTGAAAACGGGGGTATGTCCTATCATGGAGCCCTTCGCATGAATGGACTAGGAGTGTCACTCTATGGGAAGGAAGATATTCACTATCGCATCGGAATTGGCGCGGATCTCGGGAAAAATACCTATATCGGTTATATGTGGGACAAGACCAGTGTCAGCCAGATCGGATTACTCAGCCGGCCCAACCGTTTTATTTCATTTGGATACACCTATGGATGGGATCATCAGTCGAATATCACCAACAGCCGGATCGGTTTAGCGCTGAGACCTTTCAACCATCGATACACTATCGGCGCAGACCTGATCATCCCGAATATAAATGCTGTAGAATCCATATCCAATATCGGTGATCATTCTGATGTGTGGGGATTTCTGGAAATTCAACCCGTTGATGGTCTCTATTTTGGGGCGTCTTCCATGGGCGGTAAAGATATCACAGTGCAAGTCGGCCTGGATTTTGGAACCGGCGCCGTTTATTCATCTCAATCCCAAAGATCGTCGCTGAATTCCACTATTCTGGAATTTGGGATCATCTCTCACTCTCAGGTTCAGAATACCCTGATTAAAATGAAATCTGACAAGCCTGATGTTTACTATCGAATGACGATGAGAGATTATATGATGGAGGAAAAACCGTTCAAAACATTCAATTTTGATCTAAATCCTTTCAGCAATCCCGTCCGGGGCACACAGCTCAGAACATGGCTATTAAAGATGGACGAGATCACCAATGATCATTCGGTTGCCGGGCTGATTATTGAATTAAAATATATCCGTGCTGGATTTGGGAAGCTTTCTGAAATGCGAAATGCCCTACAAAAGTTTAAAGCATCCGGAAAAAAAATTATCGTATACGCGAATGGAATAAATAATATTAATTACTACCTCATCTCGCTGGCAGACGAAATTTATCTTCCTGAACTGGGAGAAGTTGACCTTCGGGGATTAATGATTGAAGTTTCTTTTCTCAAAGGACTGATGGATACCCTGGATATCGTCGCTGAAGTGGAGCAGATAAGCCCTTATAAGACAGCCATGGATCCGCTGATACGTAAAAATATGTCGCCTGAAATGCGGGAGAATTACGGAGAAGTGTTTGAAGATATCTACCATCAGTTCGTCAATGGGATTGCATCAGGACGATCCTGGAGTGTGGAAAAGACGAAAAAAACGATCGATAATGGTCCATATTCCGCATGGGAGGCCAAAGAAGCCGGCTTAATTACGGGTTTTAAATATCTGGACGAATTCGATCAATATATCAAAATAATCGATGGGGTGAATGTCAAACTAAAGCAATTTGAGGACGTCGGCAAGTCTACATTTTACGTACATGAATGGTCCACCGCCGATAAACCTAAAATTGCGCTGATCTACGCAGTTGGCGGGATTCAGACCGGTAGAAGTAAACCCGGATCCGGCGGGTCTACCATCATGGGGGCTCAGACCATTAGCGAGGCTATTGCCAATGCCCGCAAGGATAAAAGTATTAAAGCTATTGTGATGAGAATTGATAGTGGCGGCGGATCAGCCCTTGCATCTGACATGATGTGGAGGGAAGTCTTAATGACTACGGAAACCGATAGCGGAAATACCAAGCCCTTTATTGCATCTATGTCGGATGTTGCTGCATCCGGAGGATACTATATCGCATGTCAGGCGGACACTATTGTTGCCGATCCCGGGACGATCACGGGGAGTATCGGTGTCATTTCAGGACGTATTAATTTTTCAGGAATGTTGGAACGGATTGGCATCAGTACTGACCGTATCAAATTCGGTGAGCATTCTGATTTTTACTCCGGTACAAAGCGGTGGACGGATGAAGAACGGCAGATCATTCGAAAAGCGATTGTGGATACGTACGGCACCTTCCTTTCCCGGGTGGCTCATGGACGCGAGGACCTGGATTCATTACAGGTAAATGACATTGGCGTCGGCCGGATCTGGAGCGGAAATCAGGCGAAGGAAAACCATCTCATTGATGAGATTGGCGGACTCGATAGAGCCATCGAAATTGCCAAAGCAGCTGCCGGATTGGAAGGCGCTGAGGTTGAAATTATCGAATCTCCCGATTTTAAACAAAAGCTTCGCTTTCTTAGAGGTGATTTTATGGGAGTGAACATTATAGACATGCTTCCGGCGGATGTCGCAAAAGAATTGGGAATCCTGAAAATCATCCCAATGCTTGACGAGGACAAAACACTGTACCTGATGCCGTACCAGATCTCCATTCAATAATGGATCACTAATTCGTGATTTAAATGCCGCAGGTCCCCCTTGCGGCATTTTTCTACCCATCTTCGCTATACTCTGAGTATCACAACTTGGGTTAGAAACCGTAAATTAACCTGATGAAATTCACCGAAATATTGAAACAGGTACCCGTTGCACCGGGCGTGTATTTCTTTAAGGACTACCGGGGGCAGATTATTTACATCGGTAAAGCAAAAATATTAAAAAATCGTGTTAGATCTTACTTCTCCGGCACGGATAAAAAGGATACCAAAACTCAGGCTCTGGTAAAAAATATCGCAACGATCGAATGGATAGTCGTCCGGGATGAAGTGGAAGCACTGTTGACGGAAACCAACCTGATTAAGGAACATCGCCCAAAATATAATATTTTTATGAAAGATGATAAATCCTTTCCGTACCTTCGGATCACAAATGAACCTTATCCCAAAATCGAGATCATACGTTCAAAAAACCTTCAGAAAGACGGACATAAGTATTATGGACCCTTTACCGATACACGGTACCTTCGGGAAACACTCAGCTCTATCCATAAAATTTTTCCGCTGCGGACATGTGATTATGTTATCGATGCCAACCTCATCCGAAAAGGAACCGTAAAAGTTTGTCTGGATTACCATATTAAACAATGCGAAGGACCGTGTGAAGGTCTTGTAAGTCAGGCAGCATACCATCAGATGATCCACAAGATTGAACAGTTTATCAAGGGGAAAAATGATCATGTCAAACAATATCTTCAGAGAAAGATGGATGATGCCAGCCAATCGCTTCAGTTTGAAGACGCGATCAGATACCGGGAGCAACTTCGTGCGATAGATCATTTTACCCGGAAGCAAAAAAAAATCACTCAGGATTTTATCGATCGGGATGTGGTGGTGGTGAGCGCCGAAAATCAGTATGGAGTCGGCGTTGTCATGAGAGTCAGAAATGGATTGTTCATCGGAAGGGAACGTTTTGATCTGCAGGTACCAAATCCCGATCTGCAGGATGAGATTCTGAATCAGTTTCTGGTACAGTTTTATACGGCCACTGCTGATATTCCCAAGGAAATACTCACAGACCTGCCCATCAGGGATAAGGAATACGTAGAGATGTGGTTGAGCGCACTTCGGGGAAATTCCGTGAAACTGTTTTGTCCAACCCGGGGTGAAAAAAGTAAGCTGGTGCAGATTTGTAAACGGAATGCAGACTTACTTTTAGGGGATATACGACTGAAAAAGATTAAACGGAAGGATGTGGTTTCTAAAAAGGTCCTTCAACTGCAGGCAGACCTGGATCTGAAAGTACCCCCTCGTCGCATTGAGGCATTTGACAATTCCAATTTTCAGGGGGATCATCCAGTTGCATCCATGGTGTGTTTTGTGGATGGGAAACCCAAAAAAACCGCATACCGGAAATATTCTATCAAATCGGTGCAGGGAATCGATGATTTTGCGTCCATGAAGGAGATCATTACCCGACGGTACACACGGGTCAAATCAGAAAATCTCCCTTTCCCGGATCTTATCCTGGTTGACGGAGGGAAAGGTCAGTTATCCGCAGCATTTCAGGCGATCTGTGATCTGAATTTATCCTTTATCCCCATCATCGGTTTGGCGAAACGGTTAGAAGATGTATACAAACCGGGGATGAGGGATCCGCAGAATATTTCCAAGACCTCGCCGGGACTGTTTTTATTACGAAATATCCGGGATGAAGCCCACCGGTTCGCCATTACCTATCACCGGCAAAAGCGTGATGAAGGAATGACGCTTTCAATTTTGGAGGACCTGCCCGGCATGGGTAAGCGAAGGGTACAGAAACTGTGGCAGCAGTATGCATCAATATCAGCAGTATTGGAATCCAATCCATCAACCATTCATAATAAAACCGGTATTCCTGAAAATATTGCATCACAGGTTATCGAAAAACTTGCAACCATCGAACTCCCTGCAACGGGAGGGAAAACCGGGTGAAAGCGGGACAAAAGACTTCTCTCTCTTTTCTCGAACAAAAACAATTTCAAACATGGAAAGATTACTACTTTCAGTATCAGTTTCAATTGGCGCAACAATATTAT
>Ga0100387_10004648_pt1 | contig 11249 bp, 17 predicted proteins | sample CryGeymeta201511_FD_81547 | JGI IMG/M metagenome (GOLD analysis project Ga0100387, IMG submission 81547) | Groundwater microbial communities from Crystal Geyser aquifers in Utah, USA - Crystal Geyser metaG 2015-11 | ecosystem: Environmental > Aquatic > Deep subsurface > Groundwater | place... | reverse complement strand
CGAGGGGGCTGCCGGGACTTCACTCGGGCTGCCTTCGCCTCTGCCCGGCGCACATAGGCCTCGAACCGGGCCATGGTCCTTCTTTCCCAAGACATAGCCTTCCTCCTTCAGCAAATAGCCGATAGCAAATGGCTAATGGCTGATGGCTGATGGTTGACGCCAATGGCCGACCTGCCATCTGCTATCCGCCATCTGCTATCTGCCATACGCCATCTGCTATTCGCCATCTGCTATTCGCCATCTGCCATCTGCTATCTGCCATCTGCCATCTGCCATCTGCCATCTGCTATTTGGCCACGACCCCTTTGCCCCGGCAACAGCCGCAGGACAGGGGACTGTCCGGCCAAATATAGTTGGCGTCGTCAGCGGCCCAACCAGTCCCGCCGCAGCAGGGACAGGTCACCGCGCCCTCGGGGATCTCCACCGTGCCCACGCCGCCGCAGGTGGTGCAGGTGTTGCGGGAGCCAGGGTGCACTCCCGTGCCGCGGCAGAAGGCACAGGGGGCCGTCGGTTGCCGCAGCGTGCATCGCCCTGTCCCACCGCACACCTGGCAGGCAGCCAGGAGGGAAAGGATGCCGAAGGGATCCTTGCCCTTGCCACCGCAGAAGGCACACATCACATCCACCGCAGCGGTCGTCTTGTCTGGGTTTGCTCTTGTCATGCTGCCACCTCCAATCGCGTTTCCATGCGATCCAGCTGCTCCAGGATGTCGGCCAAGTTGGTGGTCTGAATGGCATGTTGCATACGTGGTTCCGGCATGTTGCTGCGCTCCTCTCTAGCAAACGGCAGATGGCGGATAGCTGATGGCTGATGGCTGATGGCTGATGGTCGTTGGTTGATGCCGATGGCCCATCTGCCATACGCCATCGGCTATCTGCTAGATCAGCGGTTCAGGCGCATGGCTTTGACGACCAAAGTGGCCATCTTGCGGCGTAACTCCGCGAAGTTGTAGCACAGGCGGCAATCCATGCTTGCCTGGTCGTATTGCTTGCAGGCCAGGAGCACGTCCACTGCCTCGATGAGGGCCTGAGCCCAGGGCGCTTTCTGATCCGTTGTCCGGGCCTGGTTGATCGCCCGGGTCAGGTGGGCGATCTCCTCTTCCTGCCTGGAAAAAAGGTCAATCGGGCATTGGATTTTCGCCGCCATTACGCTTCCCTACCCTTCCTGACCAGCGTCGGCTACGTTTATTGCTCCGTTATCTCGCCGCGATAGTACCGCCTTGTGCGTTGGTAACTGAGCATGTTGCCAGCTTCGTCCAGGACCACCCCGTAGGTGGCCAGCACGTCGGTGGATTCGGGGATGCGCTTCAGCTCGATCAGGTCCACGGTGACGTGCCAGCCCTGCTCATCTTTGCTGAGGGCCGACACCGTCTCGGGCGTGAGCCCGGTGAGTTGGGCCAGTTGCTCCTTGGCCCGCTGCGCGATCTCTAGTGCGGTTTTCATAGTTCCTCCTCTCACTTTTCACTCTCTGCTGCCTGGCGCTCTCGACTGATCCGCAGCCGTTCCAGCAAGACCTGCTCGGTCGCCAGGTACTCTTCTTCACTGATCTCTTCCAAGTCGTAACGCAACTCCAGTTCCATCAGTTGTCCCTGCACTTTCTCTGCGTCATATAACTCCTTGTCGGCTTGCTCGGCCACTTTTTTGGCGATCCAGACCACGCCCTCGATGGGACCTGAAACGGGCAGGGTCAGTAACTTGAGCAGTAAACCCATACCATCCCTCCTGCGCTCACTCGTCCCAGTGGACGACGATGTTGACAAAATTGTACGGGGGTACCGGTCCGACATACTTGAACATCAGGCGCTTGCCCATGTCGGCATCCAACTGCCGCACAGCCTGGTCGAACTCCGCCTCACGGCTGCGGTCTACCAGGAAGGCGGCATTCAAGACCATTTTGTCCGTGATCACTTTGTTGCCGCGGCTCTTGTGGACCAGAGGGCGCAAACGGTCCAGGATTTTCTCGGCATCCTCGTCTCGTTTCTTCCACATGGCGGCATCAATCATCTCGCCCAGGCGGATGCGGTCGTAATACGTTTCTTCGGCTGAACGCCCCATCAGGCTGTCGCGCAGGTGGCGAATGGGCGGGGTTTCTTCCACGATCTCACGAAAGATGATCTCCTCATACCAGAAAGCTTTCAGTCCCAGTTCGACGCGGTCTCTCACTTCTTCCAGGTGGCTGAGGAATTCACGGTACCGCCGCTTGAGCACCTGATCCACAAGGATCTCCGCGCTGGGGGCGATTGTGCCGAAACGCACCGGCAAGATGTTGAACTGCCGCATGACTTCTTCGAGAACCAGGGTATGAGCCATCATGTTGCGACGGCTCTCTTCGTAGTCCATGATCGGAGAGTCGCTGACGACGGCTGCCAGCCCCATGAAATTCACGGTATGAACGACATCCCCCCGCTCACCAATGCCCAGGGTGGAAAACTGAGCGGGCTCTGAGGAGCGAATGATGCAGTACATGTACTTTCCGTTTTGGGTTTCTGGTCTTGGCATGGTGCTCTCCGTGTTGCGTATCGCGTATCGCCTATCGTTTATCGCTCATTTGCTTATCACAATCAGCCATCAGCCATCAGCCATCAGCCATCAGCCATCAGCGATAAGCGATAAGCGATCTTCAGCCCTTTCTCGGCCGACGCTCCGGTCAGCGTGTCCAGCACACCCTGGCCCCAAAGAAGCAGCTCAGGCCCCGTCAGGTCAGTGCGCAGGTCAATGTACCGATCCCTTAGATCGGCGAAAGCCTGCGGGACCAGGCGATCCAGGTGCGGGAAGACTGTGGTCTGCAGGGCCGTCTCCAATGAGCCGGCGTCGGCCACCCGGCCAGCACGATAAAAAGGGGCCACTTCCAACGCCAGGTCCAGGTAACCGCTCAGGTCGCCGACAAGCAGTACCAGGTCAGCGGCTGCCGGGGTCAGGTTCCCCTGGGCCGCCTCCTGGCGCAACTGCTGCACCAGGGCATCCCGTCCGGAAACGCTGCGACCGGCGTTGTCCACGTTGCGTAAGTTCAAGTGCAACAAACCGTCGGCGAAGCCGCTCTGGATGGTTACTTCATTGGCAAAAATCTCGCGCGGCGCGTACAAGCACAGTTTTTCGGCCAATGAAGTAAGCACCTGCAACATGGGGACACGGTGAAGATGGGGCAAAGTGACGGTACGTGTCTCTGCGTCACCGCGGCGGCCTGGCTCTTCTTCTTTCCACTGGATCTCTAGCTGTAGCTGGCGGGAAGCCCGGGCGGTTTCGTTCTCGGCCAGGGGGTGGGCATGCTCATGGGCCAACAACCCCCGCAGGGCCAGGGGGTCGTCCCAGTAGCCCTGCTCCACCATCGCCCTCCGGTTGGCGAAGATGTTACAACCCGTCAGGTCGGCCAGATCGTAGACGTTAACGACCGGCCGGTATTCCAGCGCCGCCGCGCTTTCGGGGGATAATGGTTGCCGATTGCGCAACCATAATGCCTGCCCCCTGGCCGGTTCGCCGCGCCGGGGATGGCCCAGGGCCGGGCCGAGGGTGGTCAGGCTTGCAGGGGCCACTCCCAAACGCAACTGGCGCACCAGAGGCTGCAGGTCTTCCAGGACGAAGAGGGTCACCCAACGATGCGGCCAATAGGGAATTCGAACTCCGGATACTTCGGCTGGGCTCAGTACAGGTTTCGAATTTCGAAATTCCGTACTTATGTAGCCCCGGATTACCGCTTCCTCCGCTTGAATCACTGGGAGCACTCCCGCCTCTACGTCGGCGACGACGCGCAGCTCCGTTCCTTCGCCCAGCCCGGGGCGAGCTCCGGCAATGCGGTGTAGACTGAAGTGCCTGACGGTACGGGTCATTGCCTTGCGCCTTTTACTCGAAGTGCGAGGTCTCCTGACATCGCTGCGAAATCGGGAGATTTCGCACTCCGCTATACTTTCTTCAGCCGTAATTCCAGGATGCCGTTCTTGTAGGACTTCTGCATGTTCGCCGCGTCTACCGGCGCGGACAGCAGGATTTCTTTGGCGTATTTGTGTTCGCCGGTGGTTTCCAGGGAGAGAACGTCGTCCTGGATATCCACGTGGATCTCTTCCTCGCCCACGCCGGGCAATTCGGCTGCGACGACGATCTCCTGAGCCTCGTCGAATACATCCACCAAGGGTTCGCGTACCTCAGCCACTTCCGGCCCCTCTTCGGTGGTGCGGATGTTGCCGAAGCGTTCTACGCGGGGGATGCCGCCAATGCCAGTGTGGACGCTGAAGCCATAGACGCCGCGGGCTTTGTCGCCCAGGCCTTTGACTTTGAATTCGCCGGTGCGGGTGACCTGCTCTTCGCCTTTTTCGACCATTTCTGAGAGCAGGTCCACGAAGTCACCCAGGCCCTTGAACAAGCCACCAAAACCCAGATCAAAGGTGACCTCCCCTTTCTCTTCCTTTTTCTTTTTTTCTGGCATTTCCTCACCTCTCTCGTTTCGTATTCTCCTGATGAATTTCACTTTTCATCTCGGCCTCCGATGACCATCCAGCAGCCGTTGGATGGCCCGCCGCTGCTCGTGCAACGTGCGGCGTTCCTTCAACCGTTCCTCCTCCAGTGCCAGGCGCTCCGTTTCCTGATCCCTGTAAACAGTTCCCCCGCGAGTCCCGCTGCCGGTGGGGATGGAGCGCGTGGTTCGGATGTGTTTGCGCGTCCGAATGCGCCACAAAGCGCCAAAACCACTTCCAGGTCGTCCAGTCATTGTCGTCCTCCTTTCTGGCTAATGGCTGATAGCTGATGGCCGATAGTTTTCATTTGCTATTCGCTATCTGCCATCTGCCATCGGCTATCTGCTAATATTCCAGCGTGATCTCCTGCCAACCTTTGGCCTTCCGTCCGTCGTCGGCCGCCGGCTGTGTGCCGTTATCTCGGCGTTCCTCGTCGGCCGGCAACTCGTCCAGGGCCCGCTGCAGCAGCTCGATGCGCTGTCGCACCTGCTGTAAGCGCCCCTCGGTTTGCTGCTGCTTGCCGACCCATATGTCCAGCTCCCGCTCCAGCCGCGCCCTCTCCTGCTCCATGCGGGCCAACTGGGTCATTATCTTATCCCGGGAGGCCGGTATGGAGCGACTACTAAAGCTCTGGGCTGTGGGAATGTCGTGCATGCCTTTGGGCTTCATCTCAGACACTCTCCTTTCTGCTATCCGCCACAATGGTGCTCGATCAGGCTGAGCAGCATCTTGCGCTGCTGGGCGCGCCGCTCGCGGGCCTGGCTGGTGAAGGCGGTCTTGGATTCGAGCACATCCAGGCAGATGCAAACGAACTGCGCATCCTGGGCCGATGGACGCAGGCTCTGCATGGCGGTCACTTTGGCGATCATGATGCAGGAGCGCAGTGTAGGGGTCTGGTCGTACTCCCCGGAGGCGCGGAAGTCCCGCACCAGGTCCACGATACGGGTCGCTCCCTCCGAGGGCAGGCCGGACTGGGCGGTGGTGATGGCAATCTCCGCCTCGCGGTCGTAGAAGTCCAGGTCCATGGTGACCAGCCGGTCACTGAGGGCATCCTGAGCTTCGTGGACGCCGGCGTACTCCTGGGGGTTGCTGGTGAAGATGGCGCGGAAGTCGGGATGGACCTTGACGATGGCATCGTCGCGGCTCATGGTGGGCAGGATGAGCAATTGCTCCTCCAGCACGCCCAGCAGGACGTTGTTGGCCTCGGCGCGGGAGCGGGTGAACTCGTCGTAGACCAGTGTGAAGCCCTCGCGGCAGGCGGTGGTCAGGCGGTGGTCCACCCAGCGCTGGGCGGCATCCTCCTCGTACTTGAGGACGGAGTGGATGAACTGGTCAATGACCTTGCGGTAGCGGTAGCCGTACTGCCCGCCGATCAGGTCGGAGGTGGCGAACTCCTCGTCGCCGGCGATGAGCATCACCGGGCGTCCCAACTGGGCGGCCACGTGCAAAGCCAGGGTGGTCTTGCCCGTGCCGGCCGGGCCGCGGAAGTGGACGGGGAAACCGGCGGCCAGGTAGGCCAGGGCGCGCCCCGTCAGCTCCCGGATGGAAGGCGTCTCCACGAAGTCGGGCCGCGGGCGCACCGACAGGGCGGTTGGCGCCACTTCAAGCATTGTACTCGTTGCCATTGCCATTTTTGTATCTCCTTAACTAGCTGATAGCTGATAGCTGATAGCTAATGGTTAGCGGAAGGCGTTGATGCTTTTGGCGAATTGTTACCTCTATTAGCTATCCGCCATCTGCCACCCTTCGACTACGCTCAGGGCAGGTTCGCCATCGGCTATCTGCTAACAAACTCTTCCAGCGAGGATACCCGCAGGCCCATCTCCATCGTTAAGGCCCGGTACCACTTGTCCCGGGCGGCGGCATAGGCCGCAGGGTCTTCCTGCCAACTGTGAAACTGCTCATACACCCGCCGGAAGCCGGGTCGGGCCTGCTGCCAGACCTGGTCGTCGAAGGGGGAGCCCAGGGGTTGCTGTGCCCGGCCTTCGCCCCAGAAGGTCTGATGGGCCATGCCCCGCTCGAAGTCGGTGCCCAGCCCGGCCGGGGCGCCGGTGACGAGATAAGCCACCGCGTCGCCAAAGGCCAGGGCCAGAGCTCCACCGAGGCCGAGCCGGTAGCCGGCGGCCACGGCCAGGAAGGCCAGCAAACGGCACAGCGCTTCCTCCCCCTGGGTATCGCGGTTCCCGTTGCGGGAAGGGGCGCTGCCCGGTGAGGGGGCCGGGCCGCGCTGGCGGAGGACGGCGAGCGCATCGGCGTAGGCCAGCGGTGGGTGATCCTGCCAATGGCGGGGCGGGAAAAAGGCCAGGGTGAAATCGGCCATCGAAAATTCAGGGAGTTCGCCAATTTCACCCAGGCCCATCCGAATCTTCTGCCAGAGGGTTTGGAAAAGGTTCTGGGCGGCGGCCAGATCCGGTTGCAGGACGATTTCCGGACGCGGCCCATCTCTCACCATCAGGCGGCACTTCACCCCTTCCAAAACTTGTAGTAGCGTTGGCAGAGTTATCTCGATACTTCCGCTGGTGCGACCAGCCGAGCGGATCTTACGGATACCCAGATACATGGCGTGTCTCGGTGCTATTTTGTCTAGCCCTTTATCTAGCAGAAAAGTGGCTAAAAACATTCGAACCTAAGAACGGCCTGCCCTGAGCTTGCCGAAGGGTTCAAACGTTTTTTATGGTTGCGCAGTCGGCAACCATTATGATCTTACCAGGCTAAATCGCGCGCCTGGTCAATCCAGGTCTCGACTTTGGCCAGCCTGCCAACGTCCCCTAAAGCCCGCTGCAGCTTCTCAGGCGTGCTTGCGGCAAGTTGGGCATAGGTGTAAATCCCAGCCTCGTTCAGGTGGCGTTGCATCCCGGCTCCGATCCCCCGGATGGCCGTGAGATCATCGGGAGCCACCTCTTCCGCTACTATAGTCGGTGGCGGGGCTGGCGAACACCATGAACGCCATCAAGGCAACCGGTAACTATCGGGGGCTGCCTCTTCCCCTACTACGGGCGGTGGCGGGGCCACGACCTTCTTGCCCCGTGGTGGGGGGCGGCGCGGTCGCTCCTCCGCTGGCTTCCCGGCCCGGCGCTGCTGCATGAGCGTGGTGAATTTGCTCCACACCCCCTGGGCATCGCCCAACTCTGCCTGTAACCCGTCGCGCATCTTAGCCGTGTCCAAGGCCAGGCGGTCGCGATCCTCAGCCAGGCGCTGACGCAGCTCCTCGGCCATGGCTGAATGAGCCGCATCCGTCTCCTTCATGAACGCCGCCGTGTCCAAGGCCAGGCCGTCGCGATCCTCAGCCAGGCGCTGACGCTGCTCGGCGGCCATGGCTGAATGAGCCGCATCCGTCTCCTTCATGAACGCCGCCGTGTCCGAGGCCAGGCGGTCGCGATTCTCAGCCAGGCGCTGACGCTGCTCCTCCCCCATCTCTTGGTGGGCGGAGTGGAATTCGGCCAGCTCCTGCGCCGTCGCGGCGCGGATGCCGGCCACCGCCGCCATCCGGTCGTCGTAAGCCCCAAGGAAGTCCTGGCTTAACCGCTGCATTTCATCAGATAGTGTCATGGAATTACCTCCTTCTCCGCCAGGTGCAGGGGGGTGATTTCACCCCCCCTGCGCCGGCGATGGGTTATCCAGCCTGTCATCCAACAGTTCAACTGCTGGATGAGCAAAGATGAACGAACAGGGCTGGAGAACAGGGGAATACCGCTGGTTTAAGCAGGCGCTGCGGCTGCCGCCGTCAGGCCCACGGCCTCGGCGTACTTCAGGTAGGTATCAACCCCGGCTACGACCACCCGGGCCTCGATGGCCAGGAGCTCGATGCCGACCAGGGAAACGCGCACCCAGGCATCAATGACGATGCCTTTGTCGAGGATGCGGTCTACCACCTCGGCCAGGCTGCTGGACGCGATTGCTTTTTCAACTGCCATGTTAGTTCACCTCCTTTCTCTGTAGGGGTAAGGGATTATGTACATTTTCAGTATACACATGAAATGGCAGCCGGGTGAGTAAGACTTGTGCGAGCATTGCGTTGGGGTTGCGTTAGTACCAGGGTACTAGGAGTTCCGGCGCCGCTCGAACACATAGCCGTGCCGGGGAAGGTTGCAAATGTGAATCGGATGGTTCGGATCGGGCTCGATCTTGGCGCGCAGATTCTTGATGTGCCAGCGCACCAGGCTGGGATCGGCGGTAGCCGGGGGATACCCCCAAACCTGTTGCAGCAGTTGATAGCTGGAAAAAGTCTGGCCGGAATGAAGCGCCAGGTAACGAAGAAGTTCGAACTCGGTGGTGGTGAGTTGTACCGTCTTTTCCTCGATCTGTACCTGGCAAGTTTGCGCATCGAGCGTGAGGGGGCCGACCTCCAGCAAGGAATGTTGCCTGTCAGAAGCGGGGAGGTCTGATAGAGCTGGATGAGTCCGGCGCAGCAGGGCACGAATACGCGCCTTCAACTCGCCCAGGTCAAAAGGCTTGACCAGGTAATCGTCGCTGCCGGTATCCAATCCTTTGATGCGGTCTTCGATGGTATTACGCACGGTCAAAAAGATGATAGGCACAGCCGCCAGCTCCGGATCGCGGCGCAGGCGGTAACAGACTTGCAATCCGTCCAGACGAGGCATGAGGATGTCCAGAATGATCAGGTCAGGACGGTAGGTCTGGGCAATCGTCAGAGCCTCCAGGCCATCGCCAGCAGTGAACACTTCGAAGTCTTCGTCACACAGGCTGTTTCTAACGGCCCAAACCAGGTCTTGTTCATCGTCTACGAGTAAAATACGGGCTTTCGACATCGCTTTCCTCTCCTGTCCGGTTCGCGGCCCGGCGGGCCATCGAGCGCACCTCATTCAGACTAAAAGGTTTGGAAACAAAGCCAACGTACAGGTTCTTCGCCAGGCCCTCCATCACCATTGGATCTTCCTGATAATAATAGCCGGAAATCAAGACGACGGCCGTGTGCGGGCTGCGCTGGCGGATCAGGGCGACCAATTCGAGACCGTCCAGGTCCGGGAGTTTGGCGTCCACAAAGGCGACGACGTAAGGCTGCCTGGCGAGCAGCTCCAGGGCTTCTGCGCCCCGCGGCGTAGTGGTCACGGCGTAGCCTGCCGGGCATAGAATATTTTCCAATGCCCAACACACGTCTGGCTCGTCATCTACCACCAGGATACGAGGCTGATGGCTATCTGCCATTCGCTATTGCCGGCAGCCGCACGGTAAAGGTGCTCCCCTGGCCCACCTGACTCTCCACCTCGATCGTACCCTGGTGCTGACTGATAATGCTGTAGCAGATGGAGAGGCCCAGGCCGGTGCCCTTGCCGATGGGCATGGTGGTGAAGAAGGGGTCGAAGATCTTGGACAGGTGCTCCTGGGGGATGCCTTGCCCGCTGTCGCCGAATCGGACAAGGATCTCCTCTGGCCCGCTCGCCTGGGTGCCTACGGTCAACGTTCCTCCCTGGGGCATGGCATTACAGGCGTTGAGGATCAGGTTGGTAAAAACCTGCTGCAGTAGCTCCGGGTTGGCGTATATGCGCGGCAATTGCTGGAACGCTTTTTTCAAGGTGACCTTTTGTAAAGTCATCTGAGGGGTCAACAGGGCCAGGGTTTCCTCCAGCACGGCGTGGACGTCCATCTCTTTCTTGCGTCCCTCTTGGGGTCGGGCAAATTTCAACAGGTTTTCGATGATCAAGGAGGCGCGCTGCGTGGCGGCGTAGATCTTTTCGAGGCCCTGGCTGCGCAATCGAGCGTCGTCGGGACGTTCCAGGAGCAGCTGGGCGCTGGCCGAGATGATGCCCAGGGGATTGCGCACCTCGTGGGCGATGCCGCCAGCCATCACGCCCAGGAAGGCCATCTTGGCCGAGTGGCTGAGTTGGGCTTCCAGCCGGCGCCGTTCGGTCAGGTCGCGCCCGACGGCGACGATCCCCCCCACCTTGCCGGCGTCGTCCCGCATGGGGGAGCAGTTCCAGGCGATGGGCACTTCCTGGCCGCTAGCCGTCAGCAGGTTCACCTCAGTATTCTGAATACTCTCGCCGCGTGCCAGCCGGCGCAGCATCTCGGCCATCACCGGCCGCTGCTCGATAGCGCACAGGGAAAGCAGGGATTGCCCCTTGATCTGCTCGGTTTTCAGCCCAGAGATGGACTCTGCGGCCCGGTTCCAGGTCACGATGCGCCCATCAGAGTCCAGCGAGATCACCAGGTCGTTGGCGCATTCCACGACGCTGACCAGATGGCGCCCGGCGCGGCGCACTTCCTCGCCCAACTGCTCCCGTTCGGTGATGTCGTCCATCAGCAGCATCACGTTTTCCACATCTTCCCTTTTGCCTCTCTTGGCCGGGGAAGGGGGAGGGGGGAGGTAGAGGGGAATCAGGCGGTAGTAGTAAATGCGACCGGGGAGACCGGGAGCGCGGTAGGCCAGTTTGCCGCCCTCAACCGACTGGCCAGTGCGAAAAACCTCGCGCACTTTTTGATCCAAATGAGTGTACTCGAGCAGCACCTGGGGGAAGACCTTTTCGATCTTGCGGCCCAATGTGGTGCGAGTCTCCCGCCGGCCCTTCTCCAGGAAATTGCGGTTAGCCGACACGATGCGCAGCGACCGGTCAATGACGACCAGGGAGCTGGGAATGCTTTCCAGGATGCGGGTGATGAAGCGTTCGAGGCTCTCTTCCTGGCCCTTCAAGCGTTCGCCATACAATACCCCGGCTAACCGGTTGGCGATAAGACGGACAAACCACAGATCTTGGGGGGTAAAAGCCGGGACATCCCCTTGCCGGGCCAGGTTGAGCACACCGAAAACCACCCCCTCGACCTCGAGCGGTAAGTACAGGGCGGTCGT
>Ga0100387_10004645_pt1 | contig 11253 bp, 10 predicted proteins | sample CryGeymeta201511_FD_81547 | JGI IMG/M metagenome (GOLD analysis project Ga0100387, IMG submission 81547) | Groundwater microbial communities from Crystal Geyser aquifers in Utah, USA - Crystal Geyser metaG 2015-11 | ecosystem: Environmental > Aquatic > Deep subsurface > Groundwater | place... | reverse complement strand
TTATGACCGCGCAGGGACTCTGGTTGCCGCACTCGAAAGCTTTCACGATATGAGCGACCGCCAGCGCGCTGAAGAAAAAATGGAGTCTCTGTTGACGCAGATCAGCCAGGCCAAGCGTCAGTGGGAGGAAACCATGGACCAGATTGACGATCTGGTTCTGGTTGCTGATGCGACAGGGGCTATACAGCGCTGCAACCGAAGTGTGATTGATTTGTTGGGGCTGAGTTATGCGGAAGTTTTGCAGACGGAATGGCGGAGCTTGATGCAAGAAAAGGGCATGAATTTTACCCCCCAGGATGCCCATAGGGGCGAATGTTATTATCCCGCCACAGATCGTTGGTTTTTTTTGAAATCGTATGATTTCCGTGGTGAGGCCGTAACCGGCAAACCCTGGTCAGTGATCACCCTGCTGGACCGAACGGAAGCCCGGCGCATCACCAAAGACCTGGAACAGGCCCATGCGGAATTGAAAATGACCCAGGCGCAGATGCTGCAATCGGAAAAAATGGCAGCCATCGGCCAGTTAGCTGCCGGAGTTGCCCATGAAATCAATAATCCGATCAGTTTTGTTAAAAGTAACCTCATGACTCTGGGAAGATATGTCAACCAATTAGCCGCTTTCATTGCAAAACAGGAAGAAGCCATCACCCAGTTGGGGGGCGACCGTGCACCGGACGTCTTGGCCCAATTGCGCAAGCAGTCAAAACTTGAATTCATTTTGGAAGATGTTGCTGATGTCCAAAACGAGTCGCTGGAGGGCATTGAGCGCGTCCGGAAAATCGTGCAGGATCTGAAATCTTTTTCGCGCGTCGATCAGGCCGATCGGCAAAGGGTCGATCTCAATGAATGTCTGGAAAGTACCTTGAGCATTGTCTTTAACGAATTAAAATTCAAAGCCACCATCGAAAAAGACCTGGCGCAACTGCCCAAAATTTTGTGTTATCCGCAGCAGATCAATCAGGTTCTACTGAATCTGCTCATCAATGCCGGCGATGCCATTCAAGAGACCGGCATTATCCGCACAAAAAGCTGGCAAGAAGGGGAGTTGCTGTGCCTGTCGATTTCCGACACCGGTTCCGGCATTGCCGCGGAAAATTTATCCCGGGTGTTTGACCCCTTTTTCACCACCAAAGAAGTGGGCAAGGGAACGGGTTTAGGCTTGAGTATCAGTTACGACATCATCAAAAAACATGGTGGTGAAATGCGCGTTGAAAGTCGACTCGGTCACGGAACCACCTTCACCCTTCTGCTGCCCCAGGAGCCCAGCCCGCAATAGATTCTCTCCGTCTCCTGCAAATTTGCACGCTTGCTCCCCACAACTTTCCTGCCATCTCCTAACACAAACTTAACTTTAAGCTGACGAACTCCTAACACCCCTGGTCTAAGGTCAAAATCAACCCGCCCGTTAATGGCCCTCACGGAAGGACATGCGGTTTTGACCTTAGAAGATGTTCCAGAATCCATTCGCCTTGGCCCCCTTGAAGTTCGTCCCGGACGGTATGAGGTTTTGGTGCAGGCTGAGCCTGCCAACTTGACATTGACCGAATTCCGGGTGTTGCTGCTGTTTTTGAATCGCCCCGGCTGGGTGTTTTCGCGCCAGGAAATTGTCAAAAGCATCCATGGTGAAAACTATCAAGTCACAGACCGGGCGGTGGATGTGCAGATCGTCGGCCTGCGTAAAAAACTCGGGGAGGCCGGCGACTTAATCGAAACTGTGCGGGGTTTGGGCTATCGCATCAAAGATGTGAGACGGGGAGATTGACCGCCTGAAGGTTCCTAGACGATTTAACCGAATCCTAACAATCAACTCACGCGAATCTAACCACGCAAGCAGTTAATCGCCACGTTGGCGTTATCAACAACCTACTCTAAAGGAGAAACAAAGATGAAAAGTGTTTGGAGAAAAATTGTTCTGGTCGCGGCTCTGGTCGCTCTGCCGGCTGCGGGCTTTGCCGCCGGGGTGACTGTTGATCCCGCCCTCAAGGCTTACCAGCCGGTTAAAGGGGTGTCGGGCAACCTCAAAAGCGTGGGTTCCGATACTATGAACAACGAGATGACCCTCTGGGCCGAAGGTTATCTGGCGCATTACCCCAATGTACAAATCGAAATCGAAGGTAAGGGTTCATCGACTGCGCCCCCGGCCCTGGTCAGCGGCACCTCCCACTTCGGTCCCATGAGCCGCCAGATGAAAGGCAAGGAAGTCGACGAGTTCGAAAAACGTTACGGCTACAAACCGACCGGGCTGGCCACCAGCATCGACATGCTGGCGGTTTATGTCAACAAGGACAATCCCATCAAATGCCTGACCCTGCAGCAGGCCGATGCCATTTTCTCCAAAACCCGCAAGGGTGGCTATGAAAAAGACATCAAGACCTGGGGCGATTTGGGTCTTAAGGGCGAATGGGCCAACAAGCCTATCAGTATCTATGGCCGCAACTCGGCTTCGGGGACCTACGGCTATTTCAAGAAGCATGCGCTGTTTAAAGGCGACTACAAAGACTCAGTCAAAGAACAGCCGGGTAGCTCTTCAGTGGTTCAGGGTGTTGCCAGTGACAAATACGCCATTGGTTACAGCGGTATTGGTTACAAAACTGCCGATGTGCTCGCCGTGCCTCTGGCCGCCAGTGCCAACGGTAAGTGTATCTCTGCCACCCCTGAAAATGCCTATACCGGCGAATACCCCTTGGCACGTTTCCTTTACATGTATGTCAACCAGAAGCCGGGTAGCGCCATGGATCCCCTGCGGCGTGAATTCATCAAGTATGTCTTCAGCAACGACGGTCAAAGTGACGTGGTCAAGGATGGCTACTATCCGATTCCGGCGACGATTGCCAACGAGCAGCTCGCCAGTGTCGGGATCAAGTAAGACTGACACGAAAATTTGTCCATCATGCCGGGTGGCTCTGCCACCCGGCCTCTTTCAGGAAACTTGAGGCCCATGGCTGATAAAACCCAAAATTATAACCCGAGAAAACGCCGTTTCCGCACCCGCAGGGGCGTCAAGCTGGCTGACAAGCTGGCTGGAACGCTGATTACCCTGGGCGGTCTGGGAACGATACTCGCGGTGGTTCTGGTTTTTGTTTTTCTCAGCTGGGTGGTTGTGCCCCTGTTTTTACCTTCTGAAATTGCCAATCTGCGCGACCTGCCCAATGTGCCGATTCGCACCGGCGCCGAAGTGCTGGCCACCGATGAGTATCTGGTGGCGGGCTGGGCCTTGGCGGATGGCGGTTCGACCCTGCGTGCCTTTCGCCTCGATGATGGCCGTCTGCTCGAAGAGCGCTCTTTGTTTGGTGGAGAAAAGCCCCAGGCCCTGGCGGTCAACCTGCGGGAGCGCAAGCTGATCGCGGCCTTAAGTGATGGCAGTCTGCATCTGGGTGAAGTCGGTTTTACCACCAGCTTCGTGCCCGAGGACGCTGAACTGCCGGACGAAGTCCGCCGTCTGGAGGCGGGCCAGCGTGCCGTTTATGATCTGGGTGTCGTGGAACGGACGACCGAAGGTCAGCTGCGTCTTCAGAAGCTCGAAAGCCGTTTTGCAGACCCTGTCCAGACCGGTGCCGGGGATATCCGCCTGATCGACATGACGATTCTTCCCGGCGGCCCGGTTATCAGTACCCTCGGAGGCGATGGCACCTTTCGTATTCAGAGCATTTCCAGTCGCCGTAACCTGCTCACCGGCAAGGTCACAACGACTCTCAGTGGGGGCGAGGTGCGCCTGCCCGAGCATGGCAGCGAGCCGCCGGCTTATCTGAAGCTGGCGGGTAATGCCGATACCGCCTACCTGTTGTGGCGCGATGGTTTCATGCTGCGCCTTGATACCCGTGATCTGACCACACCGGTGCTGGCCGAGGAACGCGACCTGATCACTGAAGCCGATGTGCAACTCACCAGTGTCAGTTTTCTGATCGGCAAATCAACCCTGGTAACCGGCGATTCCCTCGGCCGTGTCCAGGCCTGGTTCCGTATCAAGCCGGAAAATGCCGGCACCGTCGATGGCTCGATTCTGCTTAAAACCCACGATCTGGGGCGCGGCCCGGCGGCGGTTACCAGTCTGACGGCCTCCCTGCGCAGCCGTCTGCTCGGGGCAGGATTTGCCGATGGCACGGTACGCATCAACCATGTGACCAGCGATCAGGTGCTGTTGGAAGAGAAGGTCGGGAGCGGCCCGGTCAGTGCTCTGACTTTGAGCCCTAAGGATGATGCCTTTGCCGCTCTGACGTCTGCCGGTCTGAGCCTGTGGAAAATGGATGCACCCCACCCCGAAACCACTCTGCACACCTTGTTCGCCAAGGTGCATTACGAAGGCATGAGCGCCCCGGCGCATATCTGGCAGTCTTCGAGCGGCACCGACGATTTCGAGCCCAAATACGGGCTGATCCCACTGATTTTCGGTACTCTCAAGGCAACCTTTTATACCATGCTGTTTGCCGTGCCCATCGCTCTGCTGGCCGCGATCTATACCAGTGAATTCATGCACAGCCGCTTGCGGGGTTATGTCAAGCCATTGGTTGAGTTGATGGCGAGCCTGCCGAGCGTGGTTCTTGGTTTTCTCGCTGCCCTGGTGGTCGCACCCTATGTTGAAGATATCGTGCCGGCAGTTTTGAGTGCCTTTATCACTCTGCCCCTGGCCTTTGCTCTGGCCGCCTATCTGTTTCAGCTGCTGCCTGCCGAACGCTTTGTGCGCTGGAGCCGCTGGCGCTTTTTTATCCTTTGTTTTATTGCCCTGCCCGTAGGCGCATGGCTGGCTCAATGGGTTGGCCCCCTGCTGGAGCAGCTGCTCTTTGCCGGCGATATCAAGGCCTGGCTCAATGGTCGAGTCGGTTCCAGCCTGGGGGGCTGGATGCTCCTGGGCCTGCCGTTGGGAGCCATTGGCGCGGCGATCCTGATCAGCCGGGTGCTGACGCCAAGACTGCGTAATTACACCCTGCGCTTCAGTCGCCTGGGTGCCGGTTGGTTTGAGATCGGCAAATTCGTCTTTGGCCTGGGTTTGACCCTGATTCTAACCTTGATCGCTGCCGTCTTGATGCAGCAGCTTGGGTTTGACTCCCGCGGGGATTTTCCCCTCATCGGCCCGGTGCTCGATACCTACATTCAGCGCAACGCCATGGTGGTCGGCATCATGATGGGCTTTGCGGTCATTCCGATCATCTACACCCTGGCCGAAGATGCGCTCTCCAGCGTCCCTGAACATCTGCGTTCGGCCTCCCTCGCCGCCGGTGCCACCCCCTGGCAGACCGCCGTTCGGATTATCATTCCCACAGCGGCCAGTGGTCTCTTTTCGGCCATCATGATCGGTCTCGGTCGCGCGGTCGGGGAGACCATGATCGTGCTGATGGCCGCAGGCAACACGCCGGTGCTGGAAATGAACTTCTTTAACGGTTTTCGCACCCTGTCGGCCAATATCGCCGTTGAGCTGCCGGAAGCGGTGGTTTACAGCAGCCATTTCCGCGTACTTTTTCTTGCTGCCCTGACCTTGTTTATCATGACCTTTGTCGTCAATACCCTGGCCGAGGTCGTGCGCCAGCGTTTCCGCAAAAGGGCTTACCAGTTATGAGCGACGTACAACAGCCCCCTCAGGGAGAGCCCCCAGTGCTTTCAAGCGAAGAAGCTGCCGGGGTTCGCCTGCGCTCAAGAACCAAGCGCACCGTGTTGGCTGCTCATGGCCAGCCCTACGTCTGGTTTGCCGGTGGCATGCTCGCCCTGAGCCTGGTGATGATTATCGGCCTGATTCTGCTGGTGGTTGGTCGCGGCGCCAGCACCTTCTGGCCGCTGCCGCTGGAACAGGTCACTACCCATCAGGGCCAGATTCTCATGGGCGAAATGACCCGCTCCGAAAGCTACCGGCCGCGCCCCGAACTCATCGATGCCCTGCCTGCCGCCCCCCGGGACGAGGCCAAAACCCTGCTGACGGCTCAGGCGGGTGTTTCGCACCGCCAGCTCTTTCGCACCGGCAACTTTGAATTGACCAACGAGCATTTCAACTGGGTGAGCGATTTTGAAGTCGCCAAGCGGGAGCACCCCCGGTGGGGACTGTTGTTCGAGCGCCTGACCTGGGGACGTTTTTACGGTTTTCCCAAGGAATTTCGCCTTGACGGTCAGGTGATTGCCCGTGAACCCGCGGCCATTTGGGTCGCCCTGGAGCAACACCATCAACCCATCCGCGAACGCTGGCAAAAGCGGCGTGCGCTGGAAAGCGAAGAGATCGGCGAGATCAATCACCGCCTCGAAGCGGCCCGTCTTGCGCTGCACGCGGTCGAGCTCAAAGAAGAGGATCTACAGCTGTCCGCGGGGAAGAACTCGACCGCCTATCGCCAGGTTGTGGCGGAACTTGAAGCGCAACGCCAGGCTTTTTCTGTGGTAGAAAAACGCGCCAACGCAGAATATGACCGCATTCGCGAGCAGATTGATGCCCTTAATCGCGAAAATGCCCGCGCCCAACTGGTGGTGACAACCATTGATGGTCAGGAAAAAGAACTGGCCCTTGACGAAATTGTGCGCAGCTACGCGCCCAACCAGCTGAGCCTGGCAGATAAGTTCGGCATCTATTTTTCACGCTGGGCCGAGTATCTGGCCGATGACCCACGTGAGGCCAACAGTGAAGGCGGGGTTTTTCCGGCGATCTTTGGCACCGCGGTGATGACGGTGCTTATGTCCCTCTGCGTGGTGCCCTTCGGGGTGCTGGCGGCGCTTTATTTGCGCGAATATGCCAAAGCCGGCCCGCTGGTGAGTGTCGTGCGCATTGCGGTCAACAACCTGGCCGGAGTACCGAGTATCGTCTTTGGGGTCTTTGGCCTCGGGTTTTTCTGTTACCTGCTTGGCGGTTCGATTGATCAGATTTTTTTCAGTGCCAAGCTGCCCAGTCCGACCTACGGCACCGGCGGGATTTTATGGGCCAGCCTGACCCTGGCCCTGCTGACCCTGCCGGTGGTGATTGTCGCCACCGAAGAAGCTCTGGCGGCGGTACCCAGCTCCATGCGCGAAGGCTCTTACGCCTGCGGCGCGAGCAAGTGGCAGACGATTCGCCGTATCGTGCTGCCGCGGGCCATGCCCGGCATTATGACCGGGATGATTCTGGCCATGGCGCGCGGCGCCGGCGAAGTGGCGCCGCTGATGCTGGTCGGCGCGGTCAAACTGGCTCCTGAGCTGCCCCTGGACGGTTTTGCGCCTTTCGTCCATCTGGAACGCAGCTTCATGCACCTCGGTTTTCATATTTACGATCTTGGGTTTCAAAGTCAGAACAGTGAGGCCGCCATTCCCATGGTCTTTACCACCACCTTGCTGCTGATTCTGATGATCGCCGCCTTGAATGTGGGGGCCATCTGGTTGCGTAATCGTTTGCGGCGCAAATTTATCGTCAGTCAATTTTGATCTGATTGGACATAATTTCTAAAGGTAAATACTCATGATCGCAACCTCGACGGTTCAAAACAATTTATTGGACAATCAACCCCGCACCGATCGCCTGAAAGCCATCGCGGCGGGCGAGTGGTTTGAACCCGCCGTTCACCCGCAGTTGCAGAACCAGGATCCGGTGCTGGAAATTCGTCATTTCAACCTCTGGTACGGCCAGGCTCAGGCCTTGTTCGATGTCTCTCTGAACATTCCTCGGGGCAAGGTCACCGCCCTGATCGGGCCTTCGGGTTGCGGAAAATCCACCCTGCTGCGCTCGGTCAACCGCCTCAACGACCTGGTCAACATCGTGCGCATTGACGGCGAAATGAAGCTCAATGGTGATTCTATTTACACCCCGGGGGTCGATGTGATTGAACTGCGCAAGCGTATGGGCATGGTGGCGCAGAAATCCAATCCCTTTCCCATGAGCATCTATGAGAACGTTATCTACCCCCTGCGCATCGACGGCATAAACGACCGGAAAGTTCTTGACGAGGTCTGCGAAAAATCCCTGCGTGGTGCCGCCTTATGGGACGAAGCCAAAGACCGCTTGCAACAGAGCGCCCTGGGCCTGTCCGGTGGTCAGCAGCAGCGACTCTGTGTCGCCCGCGCGATTGCAGCCGAGCCCGAAATGCTGCTGATGGATGAACCCTGCTCGGCCCTTGACCCCATTGCGACGAGCAAAATCGAGGATCTCATCGCCGAACTGCGCGGGGAATACACCATCCTCATCGTCACCCACAATATGCAGCAGGCGTCACGCGTCAGTGACAATACCGCCTTCATGTATCTGGGCCAACTGGTCGAATATGCGCCGACGGAAAAGTTGTTCAAGAAACCCCAACTAAAAGAAACGGAAGACTATATTTCGGGCCGTTTCGGCTGAAATGACCACCGCAGAAAATACGTATTCACCCCTAACAGACATTTACCCACAAGGAGAAACCCCATGAAAAAGTCATTGCTAAACCGCATCACCCTGATCTTTCTGCTCGCCTTTGCTTTTGGCTGTGCCGGCCCCCAGACTGCGGTCAACGCTTCAAGCCACCAGGTCAAGGCGGCGGACTATGCTCGCCCCGGATTTGTGACCAAGGTTGAAGATGGTCGCCTGTGGGTCTTTATCCCCGGCAGCAAGGAGCTCGCAGATTTTGAAAAACATGGTGAACTGGCCAAACACGTTATCCGCCCGGCCGCCGGTCCCAATCGGATCACGGTCAAAGGGCCTGATACCAACACCGTCGACGCCTATCTGCTGGCCAAACCCGGCTTCATCACCCGGATTGAAGACGGGCGGCTGTGGGTGTTCAAAGTCGACAGCAAAGAACTGGAAAAATTTGAAAAACATGGCGAGCTGGCCAAACACGTCATTCGTCCGGCCGCGGGTCCTAAGCGCATGACTCTCAAGGCTCCCGATGCGGAAACCGTTGATGCTTATCTGGCCGCCAAATAAATTTCCGGCAAAGGCAGAATTGTCATGACCCAGATTTTTTTTCATGAAATCGACCGACTCAAACGTCTGTTGCTGACCCAGGGCAGTCAGGTGCAGTCGCAAGTTGATCTGATCAGCCGGGCGCTGCTGGTTCCCGATTTCGATCTGTTTAAAAAGGTCTTTAAAGAAGAAAAAAACATCGATCTGCGGGATATTTCCCTCCAGGAAGAATGCTTTAAAATTCTGGCTTTGTACCAGCCCGTGGCCTTTGATCTGCGTTTTTTGATCAGCTTGCTCAAGTTCAACAATGATTTGGAACGGATATCTGACCTTTGCGCCGCAATTGCCAAAAGGTCGAAAAAGTTGCTCAAACTGCAAGCGTTTCCCTTGGTTTACGATTGTATCTTTCTGTCAAATTTGACGCAGGCGATGCTGGCTGGCGCCCTCGACGCTCTGGTCAAGGTCGACACCGCCATCACGCAGCAGGTTTTTCGCGACGAAAAGCTGCTGAATCAGCAGCACAAGGCCAACAGCAAGCAGATTCAGGAAGAGATCCGGAAAAATCCCGAACAGGTTGAAGCCCTGATTCATCAGCTGGTGATCTCGCGCCACTTTGAACGCATCGGCGACCTGGCCACCAATCTGGCTGAGGAAGTCATTTACCTGGTCAACGGCGAAATCGTCCGTCATCAGGAAATCGACTGGGACGATTGAACCAACCCGCCACAGATATTTTTTCGAAACCGCAAACACGCCGGGTGGAAGAACTTAAGTGTTCTCCACCCGGTATTTAATTTCAGGGGGGCATCTATATTGACGAACATTTATCATCCCCCGATTTTCCTTCAGCGTCACGCGCGCAATCAATGCAGATCAAGGTTGCCGGGTCAATTTCCAGGCGTTTCTCGGTAATCTCATTGTCACATTTCACACAATAACCATAATCATAAGGCAACGCAGGGGGTCGTCGATCTCAGTGATCCACAACGCCAGCAACGACTCCTTGACATTACTCCGGTTTCAGAGGTTTGGGGTGTTGGGCGTAAGCATACCTTGAGTTTGAAGAATCAAGGCCTCACCACTGCCCTGCAATTGGCTCAAATGGATAGCCGCCGCATTCGTCAACGCTATTCCGTGGTGCTGGAACCCACGGTTTGTGAGCTGAATGGCGAAAGCTGTATCGACCTGGAAAAAACGTCCGCACCCAAGCAACAGATTATGTGTTCACGCTCGTTCGGGGACAAACTGACGAACTATGCTGACCTGAGAGAGTGTGTCTGTGAGTTTGCTGCCAGGGCCGCTGAGAAACTGCGCAATGAAGGTCAACTTGCCCGCATGGTTCATGTGTTTATCCGCACCAGCCCCTTTGATGAGTCTGGTCTGGCCCCCACTACGGCAACGCCGCAACCGGCAAGCTCGCCTGGCCAAGTTCGGATACCCGTAACATTCTGGGATTGGTCACGCACCTGTTCCATCTGATCTGGAAGGATGGCTACCGCTATGCCAAGGCCGGGGTGATGCTTGGTGACTTTTGTTCACCCGACCATGTGCAACTGAACCTGTTTGAGCGCCAGCCCACAAGACCCCAGCACAATAATCTGATGCAAGCCATCGACAGCATTAACCACAGTGGTCAGGGAAAGGTTTGGTTCGGTGGCCAACGTCCACAGAAGGACTGGTATATGAAGCAATCGAATGTTTCACCGGCCTATACCACGCGCTGGGATAGCATTCCGGTGGTGAAGTAATTTTTTCACAAGAAAGACTGACTGGTAGGAATTTTCAGAAAAGGTTGGTCTGCGGACGTCGAGAGTTGTTATGACGTCTAATCTACCATTTTTTTTTGACATGCCCTCTCAAAGGTCTCTATAGTGCACGAATTATAGCAGCCGCCGGAGGGGTGGATGATTGATCAATCTGCAAAGAAAATATTTGAAACCGCAGCCATTAGAAAAAATGGTCTGCGGTTTTTTGTTTGTATACTTTTCTGTCACAGGGGTGGGGCAGGGTGTGGCAAAGGCAGAAAGGGATTATGAATATGGTGGTCGTGTTCGATACGGAAACCAGCGGGCTGTCGCCACAGCGGCATGATCGAATTATCGAAATCGGCGCGGTGAAGCTAAACGAAAACGGCATCGTTGACGAATTCAGCAGCTTGATTGATGTCGATGTGCCTATTTCTCCCCATGCCCAGGCCGTTCACGGCATCAGTTCGCAGATGCTGCGTGGTTAATCACAACCTGAGCAGGTTTTTCGCGCCTTTCAGCAATTTGTCGGTTACCTGCCCCTGATTGCACACAACGCCAGCTTTGACCGAAATTTTCTGCACGCCGAATATGCGCGACTAGGATATCGGCTGACCAACAAAATTGAATGCACCCTGCAATTGAGCAGAAAACGATTGGCCAATTTGCCCAACCACAAACTCGAAACAG
>Ga0100387_10004641_pt1 | contig 11265 bp, 10 predicted proteins | sample CryGeymeta201511_FD_81547 | JGI IMG/M metagenome (GOLD analysis project Ga0100387, IMG submission 81547) | Groundwater microbial communities from Crystal Geyser aquifers in Utah, USA - Crystal Geyser metaG 2015-11 | ecosystem: Environmental > Aquatic > Deep subsurface > Groundwater | place... | reverse complement strand
GATCGAGGATAAGCGCTGGTGGACCGTCCATGTCATCGGCCAGGTCTGCGCCCGTTTCTCCACCCGGCAACCGGCGCCGGTGAGCGACATGCTGCACCGGCTCTTCGAGGCAAGTTCCGATTCGGCGGCCACCAATTGGGGGCTCATCGAAACCATCGGTGCCATCATTGCCGGCCGGTCCGACATTTACGGCGCCTTTGCCCGGCATCTCCTGCGCTACGTCGGTGATCCGTCCACCCAGGTCCAGATGCTCTGGTCCCTTGGCACCATAGCCAGACAACGCCCCGACCTTATCCGTTCCAGTGCCTTCTACCGCATTCTGGGCTTCCTGCAGCACCCCGATCCCACCATCCGGGGCCACATGATCCGCATCCTGGGACCGCTGCATGCCACGGAGGCCTTACCGACCCTGGAGACCTTGCGGACGGACAGCGCGGCGCTCACCGTTTATGAAGACGGCCGGCCGCAATCCACCACCGTGGCCGCCCTGGCCGAGGCGGCCCTCGCCCAGATCAAACAGGAAGGAGAATCAACCCATGAACGCGTTGCCACCCGAAAAAAGGCACCCCGTCGACGCAGCAGCAGCCGAAAAAAAACCGCTCGACCCGAACCAGGCGGAGTATGAAAAGGGTAAGGAGTTTCTGAAGAGCAACGAACTGGCCCAGGCCGCCAATGCGTTTCACAACGCCCGGCTGGGCTTCGAAGAACGCGGCGATGAAAAGGGCGTGGCCAACGCCTCGGACAAGCTGGGGGATGTCTGTCTGGCGCGCCAGGATTTCGCCATGGCCATCAGCCACTTCGAAAATGCCTATGGCATTTGCGACAAGGCGGCCGACGATGTCAGCCTTATTTCCCTGCACCAGAAAATCGCCAAGGCTCGGCGGGGTCTGCATGAATACGAAGCCGCCGTGGCCATTTATCTGGACCTGCTGGATTCCTTCCAGCGGTTCAAAAATCCGGCCCAGGCCGTGGAAACCCTGGAAACCCTGGCCGAAACCTATCTGGAAATGGGCAAGCGCGACACGGCGGCCGAGGCCCTGCGAGCCGCGGCCGGCATCCATCAGAGTTTCAGGCATGCCCTCCAGGCCCAGCAGTTTCTCACCCGGGCCGAGGCCGTGGCCAGGGGAGCATAATGCGAACGGCTAGGAGCTAGGAGCCAGCAAAACTCCACAAAAAAATGCCGGGGCGCTTAATAACGCCCCGGCATTTTTTTGATCGTCTTACGAACAAGGGTTATTCGTGACGCGTTTCCTCGTTCTTGATGCGGTCCGGCATGGCGTACATGGTGGTGCTGCCACTGGACCAGAACATCATTTTACCTTCTTTCACCAGATCATTGGCGATATTCTTGATATCCCGCGGCTTGGCATCAGGATCACAGGCATAGAAATCCTTGATATAGAGCTGCGGTTTAGGGGCCGTTTTGGCCTTTTCAAGGATGGCTGCTTTGAGTTCTTCTTTACTTAAGGCCATTATGTGCCTCCTCCAAGAATACGGTTAATTATTTAATGTGACTCGTAAACTTGAACTGTGTGCTGGTACGCCAGGTATCGTACGCCAAACGGTAATCATCGATGCTCTTGATGGTAAACGGAATATTGCACTTCTCGAAGAACTTTTCCCAACCGATCCGCTCGGCCCACTCACCAACCCGCTCATACTTCTTGGCATCCTTGGCGTAGACGTCGACGATATTCTTGACGGCTGCAACCACCTCTGGCCAGCGCGGCGGGTTATTGGGCAGATAGGGAATAACCAGCTTGGAGAATTTCGGATATGATCTGGAGTTGGATACCTTGCCGCCCACCAGTATGGCAATGCCGTCACCATCAGGGTCAGCCAGAGGCATGGCCGGGCACATGGTGTAGCAGTTACCGCAGAACATGCAGCGCTCGGCGTTTACCGTCACCGACTTGATCTCCTCGCCGGCGCTGTTGGTAGCCTTGGCTGGTTTGATGGCGCCCAGGGGGCAGGCGGAGATGGCCAAGGGCAGCTCGCAGAGACCGGAGATGGCATCGTTGTCGACCATGGGCGGCTTGCGATGAATACCAAGGATAGAGATATCCGAGGCATGCACGGCACCGCACATGTTCAGACAGCAGGCCAGAGCCACCCGCACCTGGGCCGGCAATTTCATGCTGATGAAGTGCTCGAACAGCACGTCCATGACGGCCTTGACCACGCCGGAGGCGTCGGTGGCCGGGGTATGGCAATGCACCCAACCCTGGGTATGCACGATGCTGGTGATACCAGCGCCCGTGCCGCCCACCGGGAACTTGTTGCCGCGGCTGGCCAGATCCTTCAGCAGGGGCTCGACCTTGGCCTTGGAGTCGACCATGAATTCGACGTTGTTCCGGGTGGTCCAACGCAGAAAGCCGTCACAGTGCTTATCGGCAATATCGCACAGCTCGCGGATATGCTCGATGCTGATCAGCCGAGCCGCGCCTACCCGCACGGTGTAGCATTCGTCACCCGACTCCGCCTTATGCATCAAGACGCCGGTCTGCGGAATATCATGATACAGCCATTTGCCGAAGTTCTTCTTGACGACCGGCGGGAAAAACTGCTCGTAATGTGGCGGCCCGATGTCGGTGATTCTGTCCAGCATCGGATTTTTGGGATCGTAACCCATGACATTACCTCCTTAATTCATATTGAGTATGGGACTCATAAATTAAAATTGGCGTTTCTGATGATCGCTACCTTACTGGGCGTTGCGCTTGCGGAACGCCTTGACGTCACGGGTCCAACCGCCCTCGACCTCCTCTTCCTTCCAGAAGACGTACGGGTTGGAACGGGGCTCCCTGATGTGCTGGGGCAGAATATCCACACCCATGACGCTAAGGAAGGTGGGCAGGCCGATCCGCTGGATGGCCTCGCCAGTGCGCTCGCGGTTCTTGCCGACTTCCATCCACCAATCCCAGATCTTCTCGATGACCTCGACCACCTCGGCGAACTCGTTCGCGGCGTCAATCTTCAGGAAGGGGATGATCATGGTGGCGAACTGGGCGCCGTCCAGGATAGGGGCCTTGGCGCCGACACAGATGGTGGCGCCGGTCACAACCCCGGGACGCAGGGCGCGCGGCATGACGTTGAGGCAGTGCATGCAGCGGGTGCAATTGGCATTATCGATTTTCAGGGTGTTGCCTTCCATCCACATGCAACCCGTGGGGCAGAGGTCGATAACCTCGGTCTGGATATTGAATTTACCCCAATCGCGACTGCCGTGGGCCCCGGCGTTAGGTTTAAAATCGCCCTTGATGTAGCCTTGGACGGCCGCCTGGTCGATACGAATATCATCCTTCCAGGTGCCGATTACCGCCATGTCGGAACGGGCGATGGCGGACACGCAGTCGTTCGGGCAACCGGAGAACTTAAATTTGAACTTATACGGGAAGGCGGGACGATGAATTTCGTCCTGATAATGCATGGTCAGAAAGTGGCAGAGGGCCTGGGTGTCATAACAGGCCCACTCGCAGCGGGACTTGCCCAGGCAGCAGGAAGGGGTTCGCAGGTTGGTACCGCAACCGCCGAGATCCTGGTGCAGGTCATGGGTCAGTTCGTAGAACATCGGCTCCAGGGCATCGGTGGTGGTGCCCAGCAGAACCAGGTCGCCGGTGGAACCGTGCATGTTGGTCATGCCGGAGCCGTATTTCTGCCACAGATCGCAGATCGCCCGCAATTTCGCGGTGCTGTAATACTTACTGGACGGCTGGTTCATACGAACCGTATGGAAGTGGGCCACGCCCGGGAACTTCTTGGGCACGTCGGAGTATCGCCCGACGATACCGCCGCCGTAACCGAAAACGCCGACGATGCCGCCGTGTTTCCAATGGGTGATCTTGTCCTTGTAGGACAACTCAACCTGGCCGAGGATATCCCAGCATTGGGGGCTCTGCGCCGCCTGTCGCTTGATGTCCGTGACAAAACTCGGCCATGGACCCTTTTCCAGTTCGTCCAGCATCGGTGTGTCATGCTTAGGCATTTTCACTACCTCCTTCACGATAGAATTTGTGATCAAATACCGACAAACTTCACTCTACCGGTTTACCTTTGCCATGCTTACCACACAGCAGGCAATGTTATCCGGATCAGAGGGATGAACCGCATAATGAATGATAATTCAGAGTGGGCAACTTATTCCCCTCACTTTGCTTTGTCAACAACAAAAAAGCGGTCGTTTGAAAAAACAAAACCTGCCCTTGACAACGGTTTTTTTCTCGTAACTATCAAGCGGAACCGCAACCCGGGTGCGTTCCCGGCCTGGCCATGCTTTTCGCGGGTTCGTCCGCGACCTCAGGCGCAGGATGCGCGGGAGGTCGCGGACGCCTCGAAGGCGGGCAGGACGCCCGCCGAGAATGAGCGAAAGGCATGGCCAGGCCGGGAACGCTTAACTGTCGACACAAGCTGGATAGTTACTTTTTCTCAAGCTCGGCGCGCTTCCGGCGGCGAAACCAGATGGCCGCCCCGGCCAGCCACCGGTAATTGACACCCCATCCTTTTCACGATACTGTGGTGTCGGCCACACCCGGCCGGGCGCACTACCGCCCCACATTTTTCTCACCATGCATTTAAAAAGGACCGACATCATGCGGAAAAAAATCGTTATCATCGGCGGCGTGGCCGCTGGCCCCAAAATCGCCTGCCGCGCCAGAAGGCTCATGGCCGAAGCGGAGATCACCATGGTGGACATGGACACCCTTATCTCCTACGGCGGCTGCGGCATTCCCTACTACGTATCCGGTGACGTATCCGATGAAAAGGAATTGCGCACCACGAGCTTCCATGTTACCCGTGACGAACATTTTTTTGAGAACGCCAAGGGCGTAAACGTCCGCACCGCCACCCGCGCCACTCGCATCGACCGGCAGCACAAGATCGTGCACCTTGAGGAAATCAATACCGGCAAGACCGACGAGCTTCCCTACGACCAACTGGTCCTGGCCACGGGCAGCCGGCCCAACATCCTGCCGATCCCCGGCGCTGACCTGGCCGGGGTGTACACCGTCGCCGACCTGCACAAGGCCATGGCCATCAAGGCGGATCTGGCCCAGGGCAAAGTCGGCCGGGCCGTGATTATCGGCGGCGGCGCCATCGGCATCGAGATGGCCGAGGCCTTCGGCGATCTCTGGGGGGTGGAAACCACCATCCTCGAATTCATGCCCCAACTGTTGCCCCGCCTGGTGGATCGGACCTTTGCCAGCATGGTGGAGAAACACCTGCGCGACAAGGGGGTGCAGGTGTTCACCAGCGAGGCGGCCCAACGCCTTGAGGGTGACGCCTCCGGCCGGGTCTGCCGGGTGGTTACCCCGCAGCGTACCCTGGAGGCCGAGATCGTCATCATGGCTGTCGGGGTGCGGCCGCGCGGCGAGCTGGCCATGGAGTCCGGACTTATGGTCTCGCCGCAGGGCGGCATCGTGGTCAATGAGCGGCTTCAGACCTCGGACCCCGCTATCTACGCGGCCGGCGACTGCGTGGACATCCGCCACCTGATCACCGGCCGGCGGGGTCCAGCGCCCTTGGGCTCGCTGGCCAACCGCGAGGGCCGCGTGGTGGCCGACAACCTGGCTGGCCGGCCCAGCACCTTCAAGGGTTGGATCGGCACCTTCGTGCTCAAGGCCTTCGACATCTGCGTCGCCGCCACCGGCATCTCCCTGGAAACCGCCTTGAGCGAAGGGTTCAAGGCCGCGGCAGTCATCACCGCCCAGTCGGACCGCGCCCACTTCTTCCCCGGCCAGACGGTGATGCCGCTGCAGATGGTCTTTGACCGGGAAAGCCGCCGAGTGCTGGGCGTTCAGGGTTTCGGCCCGGCGGGCAATGACGGCGTGCTGGCCCGCATCGACACGGCCGCCGCCTTGATCGGCCGGGGCGCCACCATCGAGGACTTTTCCGACCTGGAGATGGCCTACGCGCCGCCCTTTGCCACGGCCATCGACGCCTTGAACGCCACGGCCAACGTCGCCGAAAACCTGGCCGCGGGCCGGCTGCGCACCATTTCCCCGGAAGACTTTCTGGCCTGGATGGCAAACCTGGCCGCCCAGCCCGGCTGGATGGCCCTGGACATCCGGCACCAGAGCGCGACCGCCGGCTTTGTGGAAAAATTCGGGGCGCGATGGCTGGCCATCCCGTACCCCGAGTTCCGGCCGCGAGCCCACGAACTACCCGCGGACAAAACCTTTATCATCATCTGCGACGCCGGCACCCGCTCCTACGAGGTGCAATGCATATTGGACAGCATGAGCCGCGACAGCCTGGTGCTGGCCGGCGGTTTCAACTGCATCAGACGAATAGGTGCGGACTGGTGGCCCGCCTAGTGCGTCGCCCCGGCAGCCTGCCAGCCGCGCTGGCCTTCCTGCTGCTTGTGGTGCTGCCCGGTGCCGGCATGGCGGCCGGGCCCGTTGGCGCCGACGAGGTTCGCGGCCAGCCGGCCGCCATCCGCCTGCTGCCCGACGCCACCTTCCATAAAGAACTGCTTAACGCCATCCAACGGGCTGACCGGGAAATCGCCATGGTCTACTTCCTGGTCAAGCTGACGGACGCCAAAAACAACCGGCCGACCCAGCTTATCCGGGAGTTGATCAAGGCCCGGCGACGGGGCGTCCAGGTCTCGATCCTGCTCGAACGTTCAGGCTATGCCGAGGACGTAAATGTGGCCAACAACCGGGCCGCCGACCTGCTGACCCAAAACGGGGTAACCGTGACCTTTGACTCCCCCCGCACCACCACGCACGCCAAGCTTACCGTGATCGACCGCCATCTCTGCTTCATCGGCAGCCACAACCTCACCCACGCCGCCCTGGCCTATAACCACGAACTCTCCCTGCGCCTCGACAGCCCGGAACTGGCTGGCCAGTTGCTTGATTATATGAAGGAGATCAGGTAACGGCCCGGCCACCCCGTTTTTTTAAGCTGACCATTCAGCATAACGGCCCTGTCAGGTTCGTTTAAAAGTGTCCTCGCGCCCATCCCCCTGACCACACGCCTGGTATTGAGTCGGTCAAAACGGATGGAAACCGACTCTTTTTTGTTGTCTTTTGCAATTCCTTACCATACAGTATAGATATGAGATTAATGTAAGGAGGAGAGAAATGGCTACCGCGACGATAACCAGCAAAGGGCAGATCACCGTTCCCAAAAATATCAGGGACCACATGCACGTCGATAAGGGCGATCGGGTTGAATTTTTGCTGGACGACCAAGGGGTTGTCACCATCTGGCCGGTCACTGCTGAGGTGATCACTCTCAAGGGCATGGTGCCGAAACCACGGAAGCCGGTTTCCATCCAAGACATGAACAGTGCCATCGAGGAGTCGGGAGGCCGCCGATGATTGGCATTGATACCAATGTTCTTGTCAGGTATATCGCGCAGGATGACCCGCGGCAAAGTCGCGCGGCCGTCGAGTTCATAGAGCAGAACTGTTCCCGGGACACTCCTGGTTTTATTAACCATATCGTCCTCTGTGAACTGGTGTGGGTGCTGAAGCGATGCTACAAGGTAAATCAGGCCGAGGCCTTGAAGGTGCTCGAGCAGATTATGCGTACTGCCCAATTGCAAATCCAGGAGCCCCAGGTGGTTTGGCAGGCGTTGAAAGAGGCCAAGGCCGGCAATGCCGACTTTGCCGATTACCTCAGCGCCAAGATTAACAAGGCTGCCGGGTGCGAGGAAACAGTGACTTTCGATGTTGAGTCTGCAAAAGCGATCGGAGTGCGCTTGTTGGCAGGGTAGTCTGGTATGGGCGGCCACCTTCGACTTCTCTCTGCTCGAGCGTTATCATCGATCGCGTCGCGAAAGGGAATTTACACTTGCGCTGGCTATGGTAGAATAAGAGTATGTTACAGAAAGTCGTTACCAAACGCTCCATTCATGAATCCTCCGCCATGGACGACCTGGCATACTGGTTAGGCCGACCATCCGCCGAGCGTGTCGCCGCGGTGGAATTTCTCAGGAAACAATACGTTGGAAGCTCAGCAAGACTTCAAAGATCTGCTCGCGTTGTTCAACGCCCACAATGTTGAGTACATCATCGTCTGGGCATATGCCATGGCTTTCCATGGTGCGCCGCGTTTCACGCAGCAATGACATGTAGCATGCAATTGCTTTGAGATATGCTATCGCATCTCGCCCTCGGGAGATAAAAAGTCAGGAGCCTCGATCATGTTCGACTTCACCTTCCATAATCCCACCAGGATCATCTTTGGCAAGGACACGGAAACCCGGATCGGCCAGGAGCTGAAACAGGCCGGCCTGGGCCGGGTGTTGCTGGTCTACGGCCGCGAATCCATCAAGCGTTCCGGCCTTTACGACCGCGTCACGCAAAGCCTTAAGACCAACAACATCGCCTGGGTGGAGCATGCAGGGGTCAGTTCAAACCCCCTGCTCTCTCATGTCCGGGCCGGGGTCGAACTAGCCAAAAAGGCCGGCGTTGACGGCCTGCTCGCCGTGGGCGGCGGCTCGGTGCTCGACGAGGCCAAGGCCATTGCCGTGGGCGCCCTGGCTGCGGACGACATCTGGCACTACTTCATTGGCACGGAAGTGACCGCCGCCCTGCCGGTCTGCACGGTACTGACCATAGCCGCCACCGGCAGCGAGATGAACGGCAACGCGGTGGTCACCAACGAGGCCACCCAGCAGAAATATGCCATCCACAGTGAGCACGTCTACCCTCGGTTCTCCATCCTCGATCCGGCCCTAACTTGCAGCGTGCCCCCGGACTACAGCGCCTACGCGGCCGTGGATGTCATCGCCCACGTCATCGAGGGTTACTTTACCGGCCAGGGTGACAATCTTCAGAACCGGCTTGTGGAAGCCATCATCAAGACGGTCATGGCCACCACCGATGTGATCATGGCAGAACCCGACGACTACAACGCCCGGGCGGAATTCATGTGGGCCGCCACCCTGGCCTTGAATGGTCTTACGCCCGCCGGCATCGGCGAATACAGTTTCCCGAACCACATGATCGAGCACTCCCTGAGCGCCATCTACAACATCCCCCATGGCGCCGGGCTGGCCATGGTCATGCCGGCCTGGATGCGCTGGTTTGCCCCGTGCAATCCTGAAAAATTCGAACGGTTCGCCCGGCAAATTTTCGGCCTGCGGACGGCGGCCGAGGGCATCGAGGCCCTGGAGCGCTGGTTCGTGGCCATCAAGGCCCCCATTCGCCTGGCGGAGATGGACATCCCGGCCAGCGATATCGACAGGATCGCGGCCAACGCGGCGGCCCTGGCCGAGGCCTGGTCCATCTCGGAAACCTATACAAAAGAGGCCATCGCCAATATCCTGCGGCTGGCCGTTTGAGGCCGCCAAATAAATCAGGTTGGCAGCCGGTGCTAAAGAAAGTACTTTGAGTGCCAGGCAAGTCACGGCATCGCGCACCCTAACTTGAGTGGGGGTTTGATGGATCTCACCCTGCAATATCCAATTTCCACCCTGGACGGCCTCATACTGCTGCCCGCCGATACCAAACTCACCGCCGCCACCATGGATCGCCTCATGGAGGATGGGCGCGCCAGGGCTTTCCCGACCAAACTCATCATGAACCACGGCACGGTGCGCCAGGACATCCACCGTTTTCTCACCCTGCCCCCCTACAATATTGTCTTCGCCGACCCGGAGCAGACCGGGTATGTGCTCACTCTGTTCGAGAAGGTCACCCTGCCCGTACCCCTGCTGAAAATCATCGACTACTTCAAGGAGCACGATTTCCACACCTACCGCCACAGCCTCATGGTTTATGCCCTGGCGACCCTGCTGGCCAAGGTGCTGGGCGCGGCCGACGAGGAGGTGGCCAAGGAGTCCATCGCCGGCCCAACTCATGACTTCGGCAAGATCAATGTGCCGCTGGCGATCCTCATGAAGGAGACCCCTCTGACCCCGGCGGAAAACCGGCTTTTGAAACACCACGTCCTGGCGGGCTATGTGCTGCTCTGCTATTACCTGCACGAGAAAGACAGCGCCACTATCCGGCTGGCGCTGAACCACCATGAACGGAAGGACGGCTCAGGCTATCCGCAGGGCATGAAGCAACAAAGCCGGTTGGTGGAGATCATCACGGTGGCGGATATTTACGATGCCCTCATCTCGCGCCGGCCCTACCGTCAGATTGCCTATTCAAACCGGACAGCCCTGGAAGAACTATGCGGCATGGCGGAACGAGGTGAAATCGGCTGGAAGGTGCTGAGGACGTTGATCGCCCTGAACCGGGCGAGCAAACCCAACCCTGAAGAGCTGATCGTTTCCGCGGAAAAGCGGGGCGCCCCGCCGGCCGGCAACATGTTTGGCTTGCTGACGGACTAGTAGCAGGCGGCACACGCGCCCTTACCGGCGCCGCACCACCACGCGCCGGGCGCCGACCGTGCCTTTTCTGACCACCCGGCGTACCAGCCGCTTTTTCGGGCCAGCCGCCGCGTCCGGGGCGGCGCTGTCACCGGGTGCATCATCAAGGGGCTCCATGTAGTTACAGCCGGCCCGGGGGCAGCGCAACAGCCGCTCACCGCGGATGTTCTTCTTCTCGACCAGATAGGGGGAATGGCAAACCTGGCAGGGCACGGCATGGGGCCTGGCCCAGGCCATGAACTCGCACTCCTCGGCCGGGCAGACGAAAAAATCCTTGCCCGTTGGTGTCCGTTTATTGATGATAACGGCCTTGCCGCAGACCGGGCAGATTATGCCGCCGCTTGCCGCCGCCACTACCGGGGACGACGCAACGGTCACGACCGGCGCCGCCGATGGGCCGGCAACAGCGGCCGCCTCGGAAAGAGGCAACGGCTCCTGCTCAAAAACCTCGACAGGCGCGTCATGTGCCGCGGCCGATTCCGACTTTTCCTCGCGGCCCAAGGCCTGCGCCTCTTCCACAGCCATGCTCTCTGCCATTGCCTCTGGCTCGGCCGTCTCGGCGACCGGCGGTGCCTCTGGCTCGGCAGCGGCGGCCAGGGCTGGCGACTGCTGGTACGCCTCCGCCTGGGGGGTAACAATGATCCGGCTGGAGGCCTGCTTTCGCTCCCTGAGCTTGGCGGAGATATCGTCCTGCACCAGGGGTTTGCCCTGCATGGCCAAGGTCTGCTCGAACTGCCGCAGGGCAAACCCCAGTTCCTTGCGGCCGCCGACTACCTCCGCAACCGTCTGCTTCAGATAGGCAGAGAGATTGACGCTCCGCATGGTGGGAAAGACGCGGCCCAGGACCGCCGCCACCTTGAAGGCGTTGTCGCCGGCCCGCAATTCGCCATGTGCGCCGATGGTGAGATAGCCACTGGCGGCCATGCTCT
>Ga0100387_10004620_pt1 | contig 11296 bp, 9 predicted proteins | sample CryGeymeta201511_FD_81547 | JGI IMG/M metagenome (GOLD analysis project Ga0100387, IMG submission 81547) | Groundwater microbial communities from Crystal Geyser aquifers in Utah, USA - Crystal Geyser metaG 2015-11 | ecosystem: Environmental > Aquatic > Deep subsurface > Groundwater | place: USA... | reverse complement strand
TAGGCCGAGTAGTCGACGTTCATGTGGTGCGTGCACTCGTTGTTCACGCTGATCGTCTCCTTGCGATCCGGATCGAAGATCACGATGTCCGCGTCGGAGCCGACGGCGATGGTGCCCTTCTTGGGGAAGAGGCCGAAGGCCTTGGCCGCCGCCGTGCTCGTGAGCTCGACGAAACGGTTCAGGCTGATGCGCCCCTGCACCACGCCGGCGTCGTAGACCACGCTCATGCGGTTCTCGAGCCCGGGCGCGCCGTTCGGGATCTTGGTGAAGCTCTCGAGGCCGAGCTCCTTCTGCTCCTTGAAGCAGAAGGGGCAGTGGTCCGTGCCGATGGTCGCGAGGTCGCGGAATTGGAGGCCCTGCCAGAGCGAGTCCTGGTTCCACTGCTCGCGTAGCGCGGGCGTCATCACCCACTTGGCACCCTCAAAGCCCTCCTTCTCGTACAAGCTCGAGTCGAGCAGGAGGTACTGCGGGCAGGTCTCGGCGATCACGTTCACGCCGCGCGCGCGGCCACGCTTCACCTCTTCGAGCGCGTCGTGGCTGCTGAGGTGCACGATGTAGAGCGGGACGTTGGCGACCTCGGCGATGGCGATGGAGCGATGCACGCCCTCCGCCTCCATGCGCGTCGGACGCGTCAGGCCATGCCACTTCGGCGCGACCTTTCCGTCGGCCACGGCCTCGCGGATGATCTCGTCGATGACGATGCCGTTCTCGGCGTGCATGCAGATGCGCGAGCCGTCGAGGCCGGCCTGACGGAAGGCGCGGTAGAGCGTGCCGTCGTCGACGTAGAGCACGCCGGGGTAGGCCATGAAGAGCTTGTAGGAGCTGATGCCCTCATCGCGCAGGCGGGTCATCTCGGGCAGGCGCTCGACGGCCATATCCGTGATGATCATGTGGAAGCCGTAGTCGATGGTGGCCTTGCCCTGGGCTTTCTTGTGCCAGGTATCGAGGCCCTCCATCGTCGACTTGCCCTTGGTCTGGACCGCGAAGTCGATCAGCGTCGTGGTGCCGCCGTGGGCCGCCGCGATGGTGCCCGTCTCGAAGTCGTCGGCGCTGGTCGTGCCGCCGAAGGGCATGTCGAGGTGGGTGTGCGGATCGATGCCGCCGGGCAGCACGAGCTTGCCCTTGGCGTCGAGGGTCTCGTCGGCCTGGACGTTCAGGTCCTTGCCGATCTGCACGATCTTCTCGCCGTCGATGAAGACGTCGGCGAAGTAGTCGTCGACGGCGGTGACGATGCGTCCGTTCTTGATCAGGATGCTCATGACATGTTTCTCACGGGAGGTTCGCGATGAGGTCACCGTAGGTGTCGGGCCGACGGTCGCGATAGAACTGCCAGGTGCGTCGCACCTCTTCGATCAGCTCCAGATCCATGGTCGCGACGATGATCTCGTCCTTGTCGCGCGAGGCCTCGGCCAGGAACTTGCCGCGAGGATCGACGAAGTAGCTCTGGCCGTAGAACTCACCGATGTTCCAGGGCGCCTCCGTGCCGACGCGGTTGATGGCGCCGAGGAAGTAGCCGTTGGCGACGGCGTGGGCGGGCTGCTCGAGCTTCCACAGGTACTCGCTCAAGCCGGCGACGGTCGCGCTGGGGTTGAACACGATCTCGGCGCCGTGCAGGCCGAGCAGGCGCGCGCCCTCGGGGAAGTGGCGGTCGTAGCAGATGTACACGCCGATCGTGCCGTAGGCCGTCTTGAACACGGGGTAGCCGAGGTTGCCCGGCTTGAAGAAGTACTTCTCCCAGAAGCCGTTGGTGTGGGGGATGTGGTTCTTGCGGTAGGTGCCGAGGAAGCTGCCGTCGGCGTCGAAGACCGCGGCGCTGTTGTAGTAGACGCCGGCGACGTCGATGCGCTCGTAGATGGGCACGATGATGACCATCGAGTGCTTCTTCGCGAGCGCGCTCATCACCTGACAGGTGGGGCCGTTGGGGATCTCCTCGGCGATGTCACACCACTTCGCGTCCTGGCTGGGACAGAAGTAGGGGCCGTTGAAGATCTCCTGCAGGCAGAGGATCTGCACGCCCTTCTTGGCGGCCTCCTCGATCATGGGGATGTGTTTCGTGAGCGCGGCTTGGGCGATGGCCGGAACCGTCGCGCCCTCGTCGTTGAGAGGGTTTATACACTGAATCAATCCGCCGACGACGTTGCGTGCCATGATGCGTTCCTCCGATAGCTGCCAATTGGAGCGAGAATCGAACGGACTACCAGAGCGGCGTAAAGCGCTCAAGCCCGACCGGGTGTCGCTCTTCATCGCGGACCCGCGGCCGCCAGCGCAGCTCAGTTGAGTGGATCGCAGGTGCCGTCGGGGCGCTTCACGCGGAGGTGGAAGTGCGTCAGGTGGCCGGCGACCGTGCGCATGTAGGTGTGGGGCGCCGGCGGCTACCAGGGCGCCGCCGGCTCCTCCCGCTACGGCTTCAGCTCATCCAGGTGGCGTCGGGGTAGATCGCCCACTTGGTGGTGATCTTCTTCTGCATGCTCCAGAAGTCGACGCCGCCCCAGCCCGTCATGTCGTGGCTGCCGAACTTGCTGGCCTTGCTGCCGCCGAAGCTGAAGGGCTCACGCGGGACGGGCACACCGATGTTGACGCCGACCATGGCCGCCTCGGCGTGCTCGATCACGTAGTGCGCGGTGGCGCCGCGCGTGGTGAAGACGCTGTAGGCGTTGCCGTAGGGCGAGTCGCTCTGGAGCGCGATGGCCTCGTCGATGTTGTCCACGTGCACGATGGTGAGCACCGGACCGAAGAGCTCCTTGGTCGTGCACTCCATGGTCGGGCTCGCGCTGTCGAGGATGCTCGGGTTCATCCAATGACCCGTCTCGTAGCCTTCAGGGGCCTTGGCGCCCCGGCCGTCGAGCACGAGCTTGGCGCCGTCGCCCACGGCCGTCTCGATGTCCTTCACGATGCGCGCGTGCGCCTCGCCGTTGATGATGGCGCCCATGTCGACGCCGAGCTCGAAGGTCTTGGCGTGCGCCACGATCTTCTCGATCAACGAGTCGCAGTTGCCCACGGCGATCATCAGGCTCGCCGCCATGCAGCGCTGTCCGGCGCAGCCCGTGAAGGAGCGCACGACGCCGTCGACGGTGACGTCGGGATCGGCGTCGGGGACCACGATGAAGTGGTTCTTGGCGCTACCGAGGCAGAGGGCGCGCTTGCCCGTCGCCGTGGAGCGCGCGTAGACCGACTTGGCGATGGGGCTCGAGCCGACGAAGCCCACGGCGGCGATGCCCGGGTGGTCGCAGATGGCCTCCACGACCTCGCGCCCGCCGTGCACGATGGAGAAGACGCCGGGCGGGAAGCCGGCCTCGAGCATCAGCTTGCCCGAGAGGTCCGCCGTGAGCGGGACCTTCTCGCTGGGCTTGAGGATGAAGGCGTTCCCGAGGGTGATGGCCGTCGGGTACATCCACATCGGGACCATGGCCGGGAAGTTGAAGGGCGTGATGCCGGCGACGACGCCCAGAGGCTCGCGACGCAGCTCACAGGTCACGCCGCGGCTGACCTCGAGCGAGGCGCCGTCGTCCATGTTCTGGAGGCTCGAGGCGAACTCGATGATCTCGACGCCCTTCATGACGCCCGCGCGGGCTTCGGCCACGGTCTTGCCACACTCGGCGGCGGCCAGGTGGGAGAGCTCCTCGAGGTTCTTCAGCACCAGATCGCGGAAGCGGAAGAGCACCTGCGTGCGCTCACGAAGCGGCACCTTGCGCCAGCCAGCGGCGGCCTTGGTAGCGGCCGCGACGGCGCGGTCCACGTCGGTGGCGTTGGACATGGGCACGGTGCCGATGGCGGCGGCCGTGTACGGGCTGACCACGTCGATGCGCCTACCGGACGCGGGATCCTGCCACTCGCCACCGATCAGGTTCTTACCCACGATGGGCGATGCGGGAAGGTTTACCAACTCAGTCATGTGTGCTCCCGGTCTCTCGGAAATGGGAAGACGCAGGGATGGCACGAACGGCACTCCACGTCCAATGGGGTGGTGAGACTTCCGTCTCGGCTCACGTTCGGGTTCGGGCGGCGACCAGGCCCAACAACACCCAAAGATGTCGCTGGCGCAGCACGTCGATGTTGAAGCCAATGACCAGGATGGCGACCACGGCCCAGAAGAGCAGAAAGCCCACGGCGTCCCGTCGATCGGGACGTCGCGCGACCAACGCCCAGAGCATGGCGGCGAGGGCCAATCCACCGAAGAGGCCGGCGTCCACGAGGGCGCCGAGGTAGGTCGAGTGGGGTGAGACGTAGTGGCCGATGCGGGAGCCGTCCGGGCGCTCGGAGCGCTGCTGCATGCGCTCGCGGAAGCCCTCCGGGCCGACCCCGAAGAGCGGGTGCTGCGCGATCAGCGTGAGCGCGAAGAGCTTGGCCTCGCCGTACAGGGTCTTGGGCGCGGCGTAGGGCCAGCGTTGCCCGTGTTCGATGCACTGCGGGTGAGGGCCCGGCGACACGGTGGTGACGTGGTGCGACAGATCGATCTGTGCGCACGGCGTGGATTCGACGATGACCGGCCCCGGCAGGGAGAAGTTCATGACCCAACTCAAGGCCAGGAAGAGCACCGCGCCCGAGGCCACGAGCAAGCCGCGGCGGAGCCGATGGACCGAGGCGGCACCCGCCAGCACGAAGGCGCCCACCCAGCTGAAGCTGAAGGTCAGCGCGAGCGTCACGCCACCGAGCGTGAGGAGCGCGGCGCGCGCGCGAGGGCGAAGCTCCGACGACAGCACGGCCGCGAGGTAGACCACCAAGAACTCCCCCATGTGCTCGGGAGATTCGCGGAAGGTGCCGACGAGTCGCGGGAAGGGCACGAGGGGATGGAGGCTGCGAAAGGCGAAGCCTAGATCGGGGAGGATGCCGCTGGCGTCGAGGCCGTATCCGACCAGCCCGAGCACGAGCGCGAGGACGCCGCCGGACACCAACGCGCGCAGCAGCTGTGGCGTCCGGCCATCACGAGACAGAGCCGCGAAGCTCCAGATGACGACCAGCCATTGCAGCGACTTCAGACCGTCGAGCCACCCTTCCCCGTGCAAGGCGGAAGACAGGCCCTGCACCAGAGCCCAGCCCGTGATGGCCCAGAGCAGTGGCTCCTTGGCCAGCGCGCGGCGATGATGGACGACGCGCAAGAGCCAGAACGGCGCGAAGAGTGCCGCCAGCCCGTCGCCCCACCAGATCCCGTGGACGGTGAGCACGAGTCTTCCGAGGGAGAAGAAGGGCAGCGCGAAACAGAAGGCCGCGCCTCCGAGCCAGGCGACGCGAGCGAGGCTATCCCGCGAAGATTCGGGCAGCGCACCCGCCGAAGTGGGCACGTCGCCGCCGGGCTCGTCGCGACGCGACGGCGCCGAATCACTCCTCGTCGTCATCTCCGTCGGAGAGCTCGGGCGCCAACGCCTGGGGTGTGTGATGCGGTTCGTCCTCGCCCACGACGTGATCGAGGCCGCGCTCGAGGCGCGTTCCCGGGACGGTGTTGTCGAGCACGAGCGCCGCGACGGCGCCGACGGCCATGCCCGTCGTGCCCAGCGTGTTGGCGAGGTCCTGCACCCACAGGGGCCCGACCTCGATGGGGTGAGCACCAAAGTACTCGGGCACGCTCAGACCCATGAACAGGGAGAAGCCGACGATGAAGAGGTTGCGCGGCGAGTTCAGGTCGACGAGCTGCAGGTTCGACAGACCGACCGCGGTGATCATGCCGAACATGGCGCAGTACATGCCGCCCACGATGGGCTGCGGGATGGTGGTGAAGAGCGCACCGAACTTCCCGACCGCGCCGAAGAGCAGCATCAAGAGGGCGCCCGCCTGGACCACGCGCCGACTGCCGACTCGCGTGAGGGCGATGGCGCCGATGTTCTCGCTGTAGCTGGTGGTGCCGTTGCCCGTGCCCATGATGCCGGCGATAAAGCAGCCGACACCTTCCATGCCGATGCCGCGGTTGATGACCTTGGCGTCGGGACGCGGCGCACCGGCGAGGCGCGCGCAGGCGTAGTAGTCGCCGATGGACTCGATGACCGAGGCCACGTAGCCGGCGAGCATGCCGACGAAGGCCGAGACGGCGAAGACGGGCATGCCCCACTGAAAGGGATAGGGCACGCGCACCCAGGGCGTCTCGGCCAGGATGGCGGTGTCGACGTTGCCGGGATGACCGGGCCCGTAGACGCCGGTCCAGGTCATGGCAGCGGCGAAGCCCCAGGCGCAGAGGATGGCCAGCAGGATCGGCAGCAGCTGGAAGATGCGAGCCTTGTCGCGCAGGTACTGGCTGAAGAGGATGATGAGCGCGATGGTGAGCCCGCCGAGGGCCCAATCCTGACCGGCGATGGGCGCACCGAACTTGAAGAGCGAGAGACCGATCAGCGCGATGGTGGGCGCGATGGTGATCGGTCCGACGACGTGGAGCAGCTTGCCGGCCAAGCCCGAGTAGCCCACGGCGATCTCGACCAAGGCGCCCGCGATGATCGCGCCCTGAACGTGCTGCATGCGCACTTCGAAGCCCGCGTGGGCCAGGCTCGCCATGCCGCAGATGGCGAAGGTCGGCGCGAGGAAGCTGAAGGTGCCGCCCTGAACGATGGGCAGGCGGTTGCCGAAGGTCGTCTGAAGCAGTGTGGTGATGCCGCTGACGAAGAACATCGTGCCGATCAGCAGCGCCAGCTGATGCCTGTCGTGGGCGATGCCGAGCGGCTCCGCGAGCAGGAGAGGCACGGCCACCGTGGAGCCGAACATCGTCAGGTAGTGCTGAAAGCCCAGCACGAACGTCTCACCCAGAGGGGGGATGTCGTCGATGCCGTAGATCAGGTGGTGTTGGGGCTTGCGTTTCGGCATTGGCGGTCTCCGGAAGCCGGCGACCCTACATGCAAGCGCGCTCGGACACAGCTCCCCCATGCCCTGCGCGCCGCTCACACATGGGAGAGGCCGGTGATGTGCGCGCCCCAGACGTCGCTGCACACGCCGTTCTCCGGCAAACGCAACATCGGGCATGCGCCTGCGCGCCTGGTGTATCGTCCCGCGCATGAAGATCTACGGAGCGACCTCCTCTCGCGCGCGACGCGCCCTCTGGGCCTGTGAAGAAGCCGGAGCGGACTACACCTTCCACGCGCTCGACCTCGCCAAGGGTGAGCACAAGCAAGACGCCTACTTGGCCATCAACCCCAACGCCAAGGTGCCGGCGATGGTCGACGGCGAGCTGACGCTCTTCGAGTCGGGTGCCATCGTGCACTACATCGCGCGCAAATATCCGGAGGCGAAGCTGCTGCCTGAGCTGGACTCGCCGGACTACGCGCGTTGTCTGCAGTGGCTCTTCTGGACCGTGACCGAGCTCGAGCAGCCTCTGTGGAGCATGGGCAAGCATCGCTTCGCCTTGCCCCAGGAGCGGCGCGTGCCGGCGATGCTCGAGTGCGCCGCCTACGAGTGGCTGCGTCCCGCTCAGATTCTGTCGCAGGCGCTCGAGGGCCACGAGTTCCTGGTCGGCGACCACTTCACCGTGGCCGACATCGTGGCAGGTCACACGTTGGCGTGGGCGCGAGGCTTCAAGGTGAACCTGAACAGCGCCGTGCTCGAGCACTACCTCGACGGCATGCTCGCGCGCCCGGCGTTCCAACGAACGCTGGCTCTGTAACGGCGGAGCCCGTGGAGAATGCCCTGATGCGGTAGCTTCGAGCGGGACGGCGTCGTTGACTTCGACTTGGGCTCACGCCAGCGTTGTCGATACGTCCCTGAACGCGGCTCGCGTATGGCAACAGCGCTCAACAAACGAAGCCGTCTCCTCCTGGCCTGGGTCAGCGTGGGGGCCGTGCCGCTGCTCGGGCTCGTCGACTACGTCACGGGCTACGACCTCAGCCTCTCGTTGTTCTATCTGGGGCCCATCTTCGTGGCGAGCTGGTACGTGGGCCGCCGGACGGGCGTGGCGGTCGCGGTGTTGAGCGCGTTGGTCTGGATCGCGGCCGATGTGGCGAGCGGTCACGTGGTGTCGTCGCCGATCCTCTACGTGTGGAACACGCTGATTCGCTTCGGCTTCTTCCTGACGGTCACGACCCTGCTGACGAGATTGCGCGCGGCCTACCTGGTGGAGCAGGACATGGCGCGGACGGACCGCATGACGGGCGCCGCGAATCTGAGGCGATTCACCGAGTACGCGGAGGTGGAGTTCGAACGCGCGAGGCGATGCGGAAGGGCCTTCACCGTCGCCTACATGGACCTCGACAACTTCAAGGCGGTCAACGACAAGTTTGGCCATCTGGAGGGCGACGAGGTCCTGAAGACCGTCACGCGCACGGTCATGGCCCGACTGCGCGGCATCGACATCGTCGCGCGCATCGGCGGTGACGAGTTCGCGCTGTTCCTGCCGGACACGGATCAGGCCGGCGCGAAGGCCCTCTTGCACGAAGTCCGCGAAGTCCTCCTGGAGCAGATGCAAAGCCACGAATGGCCCGTGACCTTCAGCATCGGCGTCGTCACGTTCAACGCGCCGCCGGGCTCCGTGGCGGACATGTTGGCTGCGGCCGACAAGCTCATGTACGAGGTCAAGGCGGGCAGCAAGGACGCCGTCTCCTACGACGTCTACGACGGCTGAGGGGTCGAGCCTCGGCCCCTAGCGCGCGGAGGGTCAGCCCATCACGCCGAGGGCCCCACGCTCGCCGGGGGCCGGGTACGGGGCAACCCGTGGACGAAGCCATCACGCAACGCGCGGGCCTCATGTCCATGTTCTGGACAGGACCCCCTCGACTCCCCGCGGCAGGAGCGCGATGATGGGGGTCGTGCTGCGGAGTCGAGTCCGCAATGAACGTGGCGCTCCCTGGTCTGGAAGTTGCTCGATGCCCGCCTGGATGTCTGTCTACCGAACGCTCCTCGTGCTCGCCCTCGGCGTGATCTCCCTGGGCAGCTGCGCGCTCCCCGCCCCCGACGCGGTGGCCGGAGTCGAGGGCGCCCAATCGAACCTCACGGCGGCTCAACGTCGCGTGCGGGCGGGACGCATCCGCGACGCCGCGGCGGCAAACGGCATGACCCAGGGCTACTTGCTCGCGGGCATCGCCGACGCCGAGACCAACATGAGCCAGTGCTGGAGCGAGCTGACCTGGGCCTGCCAGGGCCCGAACTCGGCGGACTGCGGCGGCGGCCCTGTGGTCGCGGGCGCGGGCGATGGAGCCTGTTCGCTGCGGCAGGGCGGGCTCGGCATGTTCCAGTTCGACGCCGGCACCTACGACGACACCCTGGCGCGCGAGGGGTCGCGGGTGCTGAGCATCGACGGCAACGTGGCCGCCGCGGTCGACTTCGTGGTGGCCATGGTGATCCGCTCGACCTACGTCCCAGGCGTGACCGACCGCGCCGGCGCCATCGATTGGATGAACGGCGTGCGCACGGACAACGCGCGCTTCGATCCGTGGATCAAGACGGTCACACGCTACTACAACGGCTGCCAGCCGACCTACGCCTGTTGGTCGAGCCGCTACGCCCACTACCGAGACAACACCACGGGCGTGTACGCGGAGATGGGCGCCGACTTCTGGAGCTCGGCCAGCGACTACTCCGCGGCATGGGTGAGCCAGAGCTTCCCTCTCGCCGCCGAGCCCTTCGAGCTCGCGGGCGGCGACAGCCTCGCGGGCAACATCGTGATGCGCAACACGGGCACCGTGACCTGGACGCCCGGCGTGACCTTCCTGGCGCCGACGCCACGCGACGCGCCGAGCGCGCTGGCTGCGGGCGATTGGGTGAACCCCGGGCGCGCGGCCACCGTCAGCGCGGCCGTGGCTCCCGGCGGCACGGCGACCTTCTCCTTCTCGATTCAGGCACCGGACGCGCCGGGCGTGTACGACCAGACCTTCGGCCTGGTGCAGGAGGGCGTGGCCTGGTTCGCCGACCGCGGCGGTCCGCGCGACGATCAGCTCGAGGTGAAGCTCACGGTCACCACGGCGGCGCCCGCTTGCGCCGCGGGCACGGAGTTCTGGGCCTGCGATGGCCTCGACCGCGTGCGCTGTAGCGCGGGCGTGACCGAGCGCGAGCACTGCGACGCGGGCTGCACGGTCACCACGGACGGCGACGACACCTGCCGCGCGGGCCTGGTCGACGCGGATGGAGACGGCTGGGACGCCGCGCGCGACTGCGACGACGCGGACCCCGCGCGCCACCCGACGGCCGCGGACATCTGCGGCGACGGCATCGACCAGGACTGCAACGGCACCGACCTGAGCTGCGACTCGGCCGACGGCGGCATGATCGACGCGGACGGCGGCGTCGCAACCCCACGCAGCGGCGGCCTGAGCGGTGGCTGCGCGGTCACGACCGGATCGGCGGAGACAGGCGGGGCGCTTCGGTGGTTGCTGCTGCCAGCGCTGCTCTGGTGTCGACGCCCGAATCGCTGACAGGCGAGCGCCGGGAGGCTCACTCGAAGACGTCTGACGATGGCCTGGAGCTCCATGCGGCGACGGCTTCCGGAGAGGAGGAGGAGGAGGAGGAGGAGGAGGAGGAGGCGAGGAAGGCCAGGAAAAGCGGAGCCCGCTGCGACCTGGCGAGGGACCAGGATTGCCGCAGGGCCATCGAGCCCCACGCGCGTCGATGCACGAGGATGGGAACGGCGAAGGTGTAGCCGAGCTGCACGTAGATCAGCCCGAAGATGGCGCCCAGAGCGCCGACCAGCATCAACAGAGAACCGGCAGCACCGTGGAGCGAGCTGCCGACGGCGATCAGCAGGCCGCCGGGGAGCAACGAGCCGGTGGTCAGGATCCCAAGGAGAACTGCAGCGCGAAGATGGCGAGTCCCATTCGGACACCGGCGCCGAGACATGCGCCGAAGGCGAACTGCTGGCCCTCGAGGCTGTCGACCGCCACGCGCGTGAGGACGCCCGAACCGATGCTGGTGCATATCGTGTTCAGCAGGCCGAGCAGCAACAGGCCGCCGACACCGATCGGCTGCCAGCGGGAGAGCGCCTGGGAGAACGAGATGGCGGTACCCTGCAAGTAGCAGGCGAAGGCGACGACGAAGTAGGGGATGGCGTGCGTCCTCAGCTCGGCAAGCGAAGCCGAGAGCAGGTCACTCGCGACCAGCCGACGACCGATGGGTGCGGGGGGTGTCTCTTCCCCTGGACGGCTACGAGAGTCTGGAGCTGCAGATGGCGGGGCTATGCGACGGCTGTCAGGGCGAGATCCCGTCCGGCGCGAGCGTGCGCTAGCACGTGCGCACGGGCACGACCTACTGCCCGGCCTGTGCCCCGGCGCAGGAGGCGCGCTGAATCGGGCGCGAGGTCAGCCCGTGGCGCCCGCGGGGCACGTCCCACGGTCGGGACTTGAGTTCTTGCTGGGCCCTCTGCTAACGGAGGGCATGTCCAAGTCTGGCCGACTGATCT
>Ga0100387_10004617_pt1 | contig 11304 bp, 10 predicted proteins | sample CryGeymeta201511_FD_81547 | JGI IMG/M metagenome (GOLD analysis project Ga0100387, IMG submission 81547) | Groundwater microbial communities from Crystal Geyser aquifers in Utah, USA - Crystal Geyser metaG 2015-11 | ecosystem: Environmental > Aquatic > Deep subsurface > Groundwater | place... | reverse complement strand
TGCTCCATCCAGCGCCGCAACCAGAAACTGGTGGAGATCGCCCCCTCGCTCATCAAGGATCATGCGTTACTGGATGCCATCTGCGCTACCGCGGTGCAGGCGGCCAGGGCGGCCGGCTACCGCAGCGCCGGCACCGTCGAGTTTCTGGTGGACAAGGACTGCAACTTCTACTTCATGGAGATCAACACCCGCATTCAGGTGGAGCACACGGTCACCGAGATGGTTACCGGCATCGACATCGTCCGCACCATGATCAAGCTGGCCTTGGGCACGCCCCTCGCCTTCTCCCAGCAGGACATCAACATCCGCGGCTTTGCCATCGAGCTCAGGATTAACGCCGAGGATCCACGCAACAACTTCATGCCCGAGGGCGGCAAGACCGTTCACGTCTACCGGTCGCCCGGTGGTTATGGCGTGCGCCTGGACGGCTTTGCTTACCAGGGCTATACGATCCCCGAGGTCTATGATTCCTTGCTCGTCAAGCTCACTGTGCACGGCTTTTCCTGGAACGAGGCCGTGGACCGGCTGCGCCGCTGCCTGCGCAACTTTACGATCGCCGGCCCCAAGACCACCATCCCCTTCTATCTGAAGCTCATCGACGAACCCAACTTCCAGTCGGGCGATTTCGATACCTCCTTTCTGGAAACGCATCCGCATCTGCTGGAATACGAGGAGTCCAGTACCGAAGGGGAAAAACTGGCCAATCTCATTGCCGAGATTCATTTTCGCAAAGAGAATCCATACGCCATCTAGGCAAGGATGGCCGGGTCCGCACGCGTCATGCGCCGCGGCTGGAGCCGGCCGGCAACCAAGGTAAACGAGAGAAACGACATGGAACGTATTGTACCTGGCATGCGGATCAGCGAGGTGCTAGCCATTATGCGCGGCACCAAGGGTTATTTCCTCACCAACACCGCCCGTGACCTGTCCCAGTCCGACTTCAAGAACCGTATCTTGCCGCACACCGACCTGCTGGCTGCCGGGGCCCGGGAGAAGGCGGGTTATTTTTCCCTGGAGATCACCGGCGGCGCCTCGGTGCATGTGGACATCCTGCGCAAACAGGTGGACCCGTTTTTGAAGCTGGAGCTGCTGCGGGCGAAGATGCCCAATACCATGTTTCAGACCCTCTGTCGCGGGGTGAACCTGTTTGGCTACCGCCCTTATCCGCAGAACGTCATCCGTATGACCGTGCGCGAGTTCGCCAGGTATGTGGACGTCTGGCGGGTCTTCGACTTTATGAATCATATCCCTAACATGCTCGCCGTGTTCGAGGAGGTGCAGGTCGCCGGCAAGATTCTGGAGCCCTCCATCTGCTTCTCTACCGGGCCGGAACATACCGACGAGTTCTATGTGCGGAAGGTGGGCGAAATCCTGGACGTAACCGGCCCCGACATTCTCCTCTGCATCAAGAACCACGGTGGCCTGGGTACCCCGAAGCGCCTCGGTGATCTGGTGAACGCCGTCCTGCAGAAGTATCCGGACATGATCATCCACTATCACGGCCACAATAGCGATGGCAACGATCTCGGCCGGATCACGGCCGCGGTGCGGGCTGGCGCCAAAATCGTCGATGCCTCGGACCACGCCTTCACCGGCTACTATGGGCCGCCGCCGCTGCTTTCGGTGGTGCAGGCCCTGAAGGATTACGGTCATGAGGCGCCGGGCGTGGATGAGGCGGCCATCATCGAAACCTCCGAGGTGCTGCGCCAGGAGCGGCCGTATTATGAATATTTCGAGTCCCAGTTCAAGGGTTTCTCTCCCACCGTGCAGATCCATAAGCTGCCGGGCGGCGCCATGGGCAGCTCCTTCGAGCAGGCGGTGAAGGGTAAGTTTCTCGATAAAATGCCCACCATTCTCCACGATGAACTGCCCAAGGTGCAGAAGGAACTGGGCAACTATTGGAGCGTCACCCCTGGTTCGCAGATTCTCTGGACCACGGCGGTGAACAACGTCCTGGATGGTGACCGCTACGGCAATGCCACCGGCGACCTCAAGAACCTGCTGCTCGGCAAGTACGGCCCCTTCCCCTTTTATCAGCCGCCTGACTGGATCTATGAAAAGGTCTTTGGCGCGGACTGGCAAAAGCTCCTCGCCGAGGAGGGCGGCATGGACAGCATCGAGGACATGGACCTGGAGCACGAACGCGCAACCCTGGCCAAGCGGCTGGGTTTCGCCCCCACCGGGCAGCAGTTGGTCATCTATCTGCAGCACCCCAACGATGCGGTGGAATTCTTCAAGTTCGAGGAGAAGTTCGGCAAGGTCTATGTGCTGCCGCCGGCTATTTTTTTCCGCCAGGGTGGGTTCCAACTGGGTGAGAGCCTTACCTTCCGCGATCACGAGGGCAAGGAGCACGTTATCGAGATCGGCCCCAAGGAGCGCGATCTCAAGGGGGAGTGGACCGTCTACCTGAATGTGGACCACCATGAACGGGTCTATCATTTTCAGGAAAAGGCGGCCGAGGGCGCGGCGGCCAAGGCGCCGCTGATCAGCAGGGAGGAGGTGGCCGATCTGGCGCTGGCCGGGGACATGCGGGCGCCCTTCGGGGCCAACGTCTGCGAGGTGAGTGTTGAGGTGGGTGCCGAGGTGGCGGCTGGTGAGCGGCTGGTGATCCTCGAGGCCATGAAGATGCAAACCCCGGTGAACGCCGCCATTGCCGGCAAGGTGGCTTCGGTGCATGCCGAGGTGGGCGATGCCGTGAAGCTGGGCGACAAACTGGTGAAAATTATCCAGACGGAGGCGTAGCGGCGGTTGCGCGGCGCCTCTTTGTAAAAGCAAAAAACCGGGATTCGGCTATGCCGACTCCCGGTTTTTTGCTTGTCCAGCGGCCAGACTTGCTGGCTGGGCCGCCGGGTGTGATCTGTTTCAGCCGGCCACGGTGACTACGGAGTTTTTAGTGCCGTAGGGGTTGCAGCGCTGCTCAGAGCATTCAGGGTCGGACTGCCAGTCGTTGTCCACCCTGAAACGATACTCGTAGCGGCCGGGCGGCAGATTGATCTTTTTCTTCCATATGCCGTTCTTGAAGCGCCGCATCCGGTTTTTGTGAGGATCCCAGCCATCGAATTCGCCGACCACGAAGACCTCCTGGGCATTGGGCGCGGACAGGACGAATTCCGTGGCCCCGTTACTCGTTGTGGCAGGACTGGCCGTCTTCTTGGTGGTTGGCGCGCTGGTCTTCGACTGTGTTTTGTTTTTGCCGGCCATTGGTGTATCTCCTTCTCCGCGTTATCAATGAGAATGGCACTTCCCCCTGACTTTAAAAAGAACCTTGTTAAGGATTATGGTGCAAAGGGTCTTGGTCTGTCAATAGAAATTTCGTAACCGTTCACCAGGAACGGAAAAACGTGGCTAAACCTAAGAACTGTAACCGTTTAGCAGTGCCGCAGATGCGCGAAAGAGGTCTGCGAAGTGTGCTAATTGCACATGAGCAGGCCGATGACAAAGTAGATGTGGTGCTGCTGAACGGTTACGAAATTTCATCCGGTCCGGTCAGCCGGACCGGCGGGCGGGGCCCCGAAGGTCAGGCGGTTGAAGCCGCCGGCCGCAAACCAGGGGCGGTGCGCCGCCAGGCCGGCGATTTCAACGATTACAGCCTCCAGAATGAGGTATGTGGTGGCGTCCTTGCGCACGCAACCGGTCACCGTGGCGCCGTGGTGCCCCAAGGCGGCGTGCAGGTGGATCATGGGTTCTTCCTGGTCCCAGAAGATGGTGCCGAAGCCCAGCACCTCGTTTGCTCCCTGCATCTCGCGCCAGACCGGCTCGGGTGGCATCACCGGTTCCCTGGGGCCGGTCACTATCGCCGCCTGTTGCAGCCCGCCCAAGACGTGGAACCAGGCGTTGCGGATGTTTTCCTTTTTAATGAGGCCGCGCAGTTCGGTCAGGAAGTCGTCCTGGTGATCGAAGCGCACTGCAAAGACGCGGCCCATGGTGCCCTGTGCGTAGTCCATGTCATGCCTCCCGAATGGCGTTCTGGTATGCTGCTCGTTCCTGGGCTGATTGCAGGGCTCGGAAAATTTCTCGTTTATAAGTCGGCTTGCGGGTGCGGGCAAAGCGCAGGGCCGACTGCTGGATGGCCCGAAGGTCCGGGTGGCTGCCGATAAAACGCTCCCCGGCCTGGCGCACGGTTGGCGACAGCCAGTCGGCGGCTGGCCAGAAATCCGGATCATTGGCATGGTGGAAGAGGTCCATGGCCTCCTGGATCATGGCGTCGCGCAGGCGTTCCAACTCGTGGAAGGCCATATTCTTCTTCAGACTGGAGCCCTGCCTTTTTTCCAGAAAGGCGAGCAGGGCAGCCAGCGGGATTTTCCGCAACTCCTTGCCGATGAACTTGACCTGCCGTTTTCTGGCCCCGCTCTTGAGGCTGCCGGCCTGAAGGATCTCCTGCCGCAGCTCCTCGTCACAGGGCAGTCTGCGGATCTCGGCCGCTGACAGGTTCGCGAGTTCCCCGGCCAGCTCTTCCACCTGTTTGGCCTGGCGTTTCAGTTCGGTGCGGGACACATGTTCTTCCTGCATGGCGGGTGATTTTTCTCCCTGCATTGGTTTGGGTTGCGCTTCCGAGCTGGTCTGCGTATTATCCATAAGTGTTGAAGGTAGCATGGGTCCCCTGGTTTTCAAGCAAAAAAAGGACGTGTATCATGAGCATTCCATTTTTTTCCATCAATCAGCCGACCGCCATCCGGTTCGGCGTGGGCGCGGTGCAGGGGCTGCCGGACCTGGTTCGAGAACTCGGCGGCAGCAAGATCTTCGTGGTGGTGGACCCGACCCTGGTCAAGGCCGGCCTGGCCGAGCGGGTTACCGCGCCCCTCAAGGCGGCGGGACTGCCTTTTGTGCTTTACGACCAGTTGGCCCCGGAGCCGGGACTTACCCTGGCCGACAAGGGCGCCAAACTGGCCAAAAAGGCCGGGGCCGACTGCGTGGTCGGCATGGGCGGCGGCTCGGCCATGGATGTGGCCAAGGCGATCAGTATCCTGCTCACCAACGGCGGCAAGGCCGAGGACTACCTTGGTCTCGGCAAGATCAAGAAGCCCGGCCTGCCTAAGATCATGATCCCGACCACGGCCGGCACCGGCGCCGAGGTGACCTTTACCGCCGTGTTCATTAACGAGAAGACCGGCTCCAAGGGCGGCATGAATGGCGATCCCCTCTATCCCGACGTCGCCATCCTCGACCCGGCCCTGACCGTCAGCATGCCACCCCAGGTCACCGCCACCACCGGCATCGACGCCCTGACCCACGCGATCGAGGCCTTTGTCTCCACCCAGGCCCACCCCATGTCCGACATGTATGCCCTGCAAGCCATTGAGCTGATCAGCGAAAACCTGCCCCTGGCCTATGCCAACGGGAATAACCTTGAGGCCCGGGCCAACATGCTCATGGGCAGCCTGTTGGGCGGCAAGGCGCTGGCCACGGCCGGGGTCGGGCTGGTGCACGCCATGGCCTATCCGCTGGGCGGCATGTTCGGCATCCCGCACGGTCTGGCCAACGCCGTGCTGCTCCCCTATGTGGTGGAGTACAACCTGATCGGCAACCCGGCGAAGTATGCGGTGGTGGCCGAGATCATGGGCCAGGCCGAGGCCGGGATGTCGACGCGGGATGCGGCAGCCAGCCTGGTGGATGCCCTGTTCTCCCTGAACAGCGATGTGGGCATTCCCTTCAGCCTGGACGAGCTGGACATCCCGGCGGCCAAGATCCCCGAGATGGCCAGAATTGCCCTCACCGTTACCCGGCCGGTGGAGAACAACCCGCGCAAGCCCACCCTGGCGGAGGTCATCGAGGTGTACGAGAGCGCCTTCCAGAGCCTGAGCGGACAAACGGTTTAAGCGGTTCAAACGGCTTAAACCGTTTAAGCTGTCCCCTTCACCTAGGCAGCAGGGCCAGCATCTCCCGCACTGCCTGGTCCAGTCCCACCAGAATGGCGCGGGCCATGATGGCGTGGCCGATGGACAGTTCCTCAATGGCGCCCAGGGCGGCCACCGGGGCGGTGTTCAGATAGTCGAGACCGTGGCCGGCGTTTACCCGCAGCCCGGCCTCAAAGGCCGTGGTGGCGGCCTGGGCGACCAGGTCGAATTCGCGTTCCCGCTCCGCCGTGGTTTTGGCGTCGCAGTAACGGCCGGTGTGGATCTCCACAAAGGTGGCGCCGATCTCGCCTGCCGCCCGGATCTGCCTGGGATCCGGGTCCACGAACATGCTTACCGGGATACCCGCCTTGGTCATCCGCGCCACCACACTGGCCAGTTTTTTCTTCTGACCGGCCACATTCAGCCCGCCCTCGGTGGTGAGTTCCTGGCGCTTTTCCGGCACCATGGTCACCATGTCCGGCTTAAGTTTCAAGGCGATGGCGATGATCTCGGCGCTGGCGGCCATCTCCAGGTTGAGCTTGGTCTTGACGGTCTGCCGCAGCAGGATGACGTCGCGGTCCTGCATATGGCGGCGGTCTTCCCGCAGATGGACAACAATGCCGACCGCGCCGGCCAGTTCGCAGATGCCGGCTGCCTGCACCGGATCAGGCTCCGCGCCGCCGCGTGCCTGCCTCAGTGTTGCCACATGGTCCACGTTCACCGCCAACCGCACCATTTTTCCTCTCCTTTTTTCCCGATGTAATGCGCTCAGGAGCCGCTGCTCCTCGTCTTCCATAAGTACCTGCTCCGGCTCGGAGCGCTCGTGGTCGTAACCCAAAAGATGCACCAGGCCGTGGATCAGCAGCACGGTCACGCGCTGGTGCAGGGTGATGTGTTCGGCCGCCGCCTCCCGGGCCGCGGTATCGAGCGAGATGATGACATCACCCAGCATGGCGGGGCCGCCCTGGCCCGCCTCGTCCGCCATGGGAAAGGCCAGGACATTGGTGGGCCCTGGCTTGTTGCGCCAGGTGCGGTTCAACTCGGCGATCCGGTCGTCCGAAGTGAGCAGCAGGCTAAGCTCCCGGTCCACCACCCCGCGGAGGCGCAGGAGAATCTCCGCCTCGCGCCGAACCGCGGCCACGGCCAGGGTCGGGCTGCGCGGCACCAGATCCTGGGCGATCAGCACGGCCATCAGCTCGCTTCCTTTGTCTTTGGGCGGTCGTAAGCCCGGATGATCTGCTGCACCAAGGGATGGCGCACCACGTCGACGTCGGTGAAATAGTTGAAGGACAGCCCCTTGACCTTCCTGAGAATCTTGATGGCCCCGACCAGACCGGAGTGCCGGTTGTCGGGCAGGTCGATCTGGGTGATGTCGCCGGTGACCACCGCCTTGGAGCCGAAACCAAGGCGGGTAAGGAACATCTTCATCTGCTCCCTGGTGGTGTTCTGGGCCTCGTCGAGGATGATAAAGGCGTCATTCAGGGTCCGACCCCGCATGAAGGCCAGCGGCGCGACCTCGATGGTCCCTTGTTCGATGAGCTGGAGGGTCTTTTCCCGGCCCAGCATGTCGTGCAGGGCATCGTACAAAGGCCGCAAATAGGGATTGATCTTCTGGGCCAGGTCGCCTGGCAGGAAGCCCAGCCGTTCCCCGGCCTCCACCGCCGGCCGGGCCAGGATGATGGACTTCACCTGTCGGCTGGCATAGGCGGACACGGCCATGGCCACGGCCAGGTAAGTCTTGCCGGTGCCGGCCGGGCCGATGCCGAAGACCAGGTCGTGGCCGCGGATGGCCTCGATGTATTCCTTCTGGTTGACGCTCTTGGGTGAGATGACCCCGTGGTTGGCCGAGATGTAGATCTTGTCCAGGAATATGTCCTTGAGGCTGGCCTTGGGTGAACGTTCCAGGATGCGCAAGCCGTAAGCGACGTCCTGGGCGTAGACCGGATAGCCTGTCTGAATCAGCCCGTAGAGTTGGCGCAGCAGTGAGCTGCCCAGTTGCACCTCGTGGGGCTGGCCCTTGATGACCAGGGTGGCGCCGCGGGTTTTGATCGTGACGTCCAGCGCCTTTTCGAGGGCGATGAGATTCTTGTTCAGATCGCCATACAACTCGTTGGCGCTCCGGTTGTCGGTAAAGGTAAGTTCCGCCGAGGTCAAGGTGTCCTGGTCGCTGCCGCCGGTCGGTCGGGATCTATTTCTTTTTGGTGGCGGCAAGTTTGGTAACTTCCTGGTCAACGACCTGTTGCATCGCCTCGGGCGTACGCTGCCCCCGGTAAAGCCAGCCGTTGACAAATATGGACGGCGTGCCGTTCACCTCGGCCGCGCTGGCATTGCGCATGTCTGCCATGATCTTGTTCTGGGTGGCCGGCGCCTTCATGTCGGCCTCGAAGCGGGCCATGTCGAGCCCCAGGCCTGTGGCGATTTTGGTGAAGGAGTCGGGGGCCAGGTTCGGGGTGGCGAAGATCTGGTTGTGGAACTCCCAGAACTTGCCCTGGTTGTGGGCGGCCATGGCCGCCTGGGCGGCCGGCATGGCCAGTTTGTGCATGTTCAAGGGAAAGTTCTTGAAGACGATCTTGACGGTTTCAGGATTGTGCTCGAGCACCTGCTCGAGGACAGGCGCAATGCGCCCGCAGTGGGGGCACTGGAAATCGCTGAAAACGGCGAGGACGATTGGCGCGTCCTTCTTGCCCTTGAAGGGGGAGTCGGCAATATCGATCATCGCCTGGAAGGCGACGGCCACCTGGCGCACCTGTTTGGTCTTGCTGTTGGTCAGCACCAGGGTATGCCCCTCGTCGGCCACCGCGATCCGGTCGATGCCCGGCCCTACGGTGATGGTGTCCTTAAGGCCGCTGTCCACGGCATAGACCAGAATGGTGCCGTTGTCGGCCAGGACAAAGGTGAGCCGGCCGTCGGGCGACAGGGCCACATCCAAGGGCTTTACCGGCAGCGTGAATTCCCGGATGGTCTGCAGGCCCACCGCGGCATGGGCCGCCGTGGCCAGGGTCACGGTCATGAGGCCAACTCCGATGATGCGCGTCCAATACTTCATGTTATTTCTCCTTGTAGAAAATGCGCTGGTAAAAGAAGGCGTTATTATACTGTTCCCCGGGATTTCCGCAACAGCAACGATTGGGCACAAATTGCCCCGTGCCCCGGCCAAAAGCAGTTAATCATCCTTCATGTTATTTCTCCGACCAGGTAGAGCAGGCGGCCCGTTGGCCGTACCAGGGCGGCGGGGTATTGGCGGGCGGCGGCCGCATGATCAGCGATGATTGCTTGCACCAGCCGGGCCTTGGCCTGGCCGGCTACGAGAAAAACCACGTTGTCGGCCTGGTTCAGCACCGGCAGGGTCAGGGTGAGGCGAGCAAGTGGCGGCGTGGCCCCGGCGCCGTCCACGGCCACCACCCAGTGCTCTTTCTCCGCCAGGGCCAGGGAGCCGGGGAGCAGGGAGGCGGTATGGCCGTCAACGCCCAGACCGAGCAGGATCAGATCGAATCGCGGAAAACGGGCCGGCCGGGCGTGGGCCTTAAAGAATTGCCGCAGATGTTGTTCATAGCGATGGGCCGCCTCGGCTGGCGGCCTGGTCTCGCCTGGCATCCGGTGGATCTGGGCGGCGGGCAGCCCGAGCGGGTCGAGCAGCAGGGCCTGGCTCATGCCGAAATTGCTGGCCGGGTGTTGGGGCGGGACGCAGCGTTCATCGCCCCAGAAGAGGTGGGTGTTGGCCTTGGGCAGTTGCTCGGCAAAGGACGGCGCAGCCAGCAAGCGGTACAGGGTTTGCGGCGTGGCGCCGCCAGCCAGGGCCAGGGTGAAGGGGCGGCCGGCCGCGGCGCAGGCCTGCGCGGTCGCCACGATGTATCGGGCCGCCTGGTGGCTGGCCTGCGCCAGGTCGGCGAAGCGGCGCACCTCGGGGGGCGGTGTTTGGCTTTTCAATTGTTCAGGATTAGACGCATCCACTCCTGGGCGGCCTCCGGGCCCCAACTGCCGGCCGGGTAAGGATGGAGTTGCTGAGCCCGGTCGCCGCAGGCCTCGCATTCTTCCAGAATCGGGGTCAAAAACGACCAGGCCAGTTCGACGCCGTCCTGACGCCAGAAAAGCATGTGGTCCCCCTGGATGACGTCGAGCAGCACCTTGGCGTAGGCATCCAGGGCCGGCGCCTTGTCGTTCTGGTTGTATTTGAAGTCCATGCGCACCGGCCGCAAGCAGACGCGGGGCCCAGGGGTCTTGGTCTGGAAGGTGATGTCGATTTCCTCATCCGGATAGATCCCGAGGGTCAGGCGATTGGCGGGGATGCGCTCGGCCAGCATGTCCCGAAACATGGAGTGGGGCACCCGTTTGAACTGGACAACGATCTTGGTCTCCTTGCGGGCCAGGCGTTTGCCCGAAATCAGGTAAAAGGGCACGTCCCGCCACCGCCAGTTGTCAACAAAGAGCCGCAGCATGGCAAAGGTTGGGGTGCGGGAGGCCAGGGCCACGCCGGGTTCGTCCCGGTAGCCCGCCACCCGCCGGCCATCGATGGCGCCCGAGCCGTACTGGCCGATCACCAGGTGCTCGGCCAGGGTTGCCCGGTCCAAGGGCTTCAGGGACCGGGAGCATTTGGCCTTTTCATCCCGCACGCGTTCGGCCTCGAAGAGGGAGGGGGGCTCCATGGCGGTCAGGGCCAGGAGTTGCTGCATGTGGTTCTGGAACATGTCGCGCAGGATGCCGGTTTGCTCGTAGTAACCGGCGCGATGTTCCACGCCTAGTTGCTCAGCGGCCATTATGCCTATGTAATCGATGTAGCCGCGGTTCCAGAGTGGTTCGCAGATGGTATTGGCAAAGCGCAGCATGAGGATGTTCTGGACCGTTTCCTTGGCCAGATAGTGGTCGATGCGGAAGATCTGGTGCTCATGGAAACTCTGGTGCAGGACCTGGTCAAGTTCCAGGGCGCTGGCCAGGTCGCGGCCAAAGGGTTTTTCAACCACGATGCGAACCCAGCCGTTGCCCCCGGTCTTCTCCGCGGCCAGTCCGGCCCGGCCGAGCTGGGCGGCGATCACCGGGTAAAGGCTGGGCGGGGTGGCCAGATAGAAGATGCGGTTGCCCTGGGTTTGGTGGTCGCGGTCCATCTGCCGAAGGCTTGCGGCCAGCTCGGTAAAGGCTTGGGCATCATCATACTGGACCGGGATGTAGGCGAGGTGCTGGGCGAATTTTTGCCAGCCTGCGGGGGGCTCCGGGCCGCGATTGGTGAGGGCCTCAAGCAGCAAGTCGCGGAAGGCCTCGGTATTAAGCGGGGTGCGGGCGCAGCCCACGATCTGGAAGGGACGTGGCTGGCTGTCGGTACAAAACAGGCCATGCAGCGCCGGGATCAGCTTGCGGGCCGTGAGGTCGCCGGAGGCCCCGAAAATGACCAGCGTGCAGGGAGAAAGTGCTTCCCGGGTGTTTGCTGTACAGGATTGCATCACTTACTGACTATCCCAAGGCGGTGGTGGAGATCGGC
>Ga0100387_10004609_pt1 | contig 11313 bp, 5 predicted proteins | sample CryGeymeta201511_FD_81547 | JGI IMG/M metagenome (GOLD analysis project Ga0100387, IMG submission 81547) | Groundwater microbial communities from Crystal Geyser aquifers in Utah, USA - Crystal Geyser metaG 2015-11 | ecosystem: Environmental > Aquatic > Deep subsurface > Groundwater | place: USA... | reverse complement strand
CGACCCCGTTTGGAGAAATACCATATGTTCCAACTGTCACCGTCTGGGTCAGAACCATATTCAGACTACTGATCAGCGCAATAATCAAAATCGTACTTTTTTTCATCGTTTTTTCCTTTGTTAGTTGTTTAAGCTTTGTTAGTTATTTAAGTTTAATACGACATAATTCTCTTAATTAAATTTACAACAGATAAAAAAAGTAAGACAATAATTTATGCATACTTTGTTCTCTTAATAAATATTGGCGCTACAAATTAATAATTCTGTTAACATATTTATTTTAAACGATTTAAATTTTTTTTATTAATTTTCTGCGAAGTCAATATCTTTTTTAAACTTTTTTTCTGATATTTTTATATTATTATTTTGAAAGTGAGTTTAACTGATATTGCCCTATTTATTTTTCCCCTGATCATTGCCCATATTGACGAGAGATTCTTGCAACCGGTAACCGGCTGATGATAAGGTGAATTCGGGTAAGCTGAATCTTAAATTCTATAAATGGAATTCGGCAATCGTCAATTTCAGAATCTAAATTTTATAGGTGGCATTTTTGGGATACCATAAGTAGATTGTGAAATGTTAACCCTTAATTTATAACTTGATGGATGACTTACCATATCAGACAGATGGGATGGTAATTTTTTAAAATTTCTACTTCAAATTCCGGATCATGCAAATTGGTCATAGGGCATAGGCATCTGATATGGTTGAAATGGTCTATCAACCGGTAAACGGTATTGAGATTAACTTTCGGGCTTCTTTGACTTCAGGGTATTTATTATCCATGGAAGCGGTTTTTTTATAGTCAATGATCGCGGTTGCCCGGTCACCTGATAATTCAGTTGCCTTCCCTCGCAACAGATATGCAAATCCCAGCAACCAGTCAAACTCCATTTGGTAGTTTTCGATAATATTAGTCGTCAATGTGATCACTTGTTGATAATTTTTTTTATCATAGGCTTTCAATGCAAGGATATGCAAGGTTTTAATTTCACATTCATTTTTTAACAGCGGGGATTCGTTTTGTGAGATTTTTACCAGTTCCGGAAGCACGTTATCTACGGCAAGCCAGTTCCCTGACTTTGCCCATATTTCCGCCTCCAGTAATTTGAACATCGGATTCTTTGGGAAGGTCTCTGTGAGTGGCGTTACCCACTTCAGCGCTCTTGTGAAGTCTTTTTCCATGTAAAGGTAAGCATACACAAGAACATTTGAAGACTCTATCCAACTGTAATAGGAGGATGAAGCCGCCATCTCCAATTTATCCAAACCGGAACGAGTATCTGCATTGATCCCGAATAACTCCGCCAGCCACCGAATGCTACCGGGCATTTTTCCGGTATAGTATTCCATCAGACCGACGGGCATCATGATGTCCGGTAAATCAGGATCAATTATTGAGGCGAGATTCACGTAACGGTACCCCCGGTAACCCGAGACGACGACTCCCAGCCAATCCCGTCTGGCCAAAGCGATCCGTGCTTTCATCCCATACGCAGAACCAAGATACAAGGGATATTCAGGATCATTTGGATACATCTCCATCCGCGCGTTGTACCAGGGAACGAGTGTTTCAACCTCCTTTTCGATCACCAAATAAGATTGCTCATATCCCGTCTCAGTCTGTGCTTTTAGCCATCGAACTGCCAACCTGACAAATGGTTGAACGGGGTGATCCGGGTCGATGAACCGCACAGAATCCAGGGCAGCGAGGGCTTCATCAAACTGATAATTATACAGATAATTGATCCCGGATAGTATTTGAGGTTGAGCGGGAGATGATAGACTTTTCTGGGGAAAAAGTATCGTAATTAATATCAACACCGCCAGATGCCACCTTCTCCCGTTAACGAATATCCACCGTTGATGGTATGCCGCCATATGATGGTTATGTATTTTCTTTTTTAAACAGGGGGAGCAACTCCCGGGTTATCTGATCGAATAACTCAAGGGATGGGACGATTGGTTTGGTAGCATCATTCTGTTTCAGCCGGTTTGTAAATTCCCTGAAAAATTCTTTTCCCCGGATCTCCTCGAGTATCCGGGTCATCTCACGACGAGTCGTATTTGATATCAGCCGTTTTCCCCGGGTATTTCCGCCGTACTCAGCAGTGTCGCTGATTGCGGTTGTCATGTCTTCCAGACCGATCCCGGAAAACAAATCCACAATCATTTTTACCTCATAAAAACAGACCAGCCATGCCACCACGGGTTGATACCCCGCATCTACCAGCGTATTGAATGCGGATCGAATCAGATGCGGTAATCCGCCGGTGAGAATGACCTGTTCGCCAAACAGATCGGTTTCGGTTTCTTCCCGAAAGGATGACAGGACGACTCCCACCCGGGTCATCCCAACGGCTTTTGAATATGCCAGGATCGACTCCAAACCACCTTTTGACGGATCCTGGTAAACTGCGATCAGCCCGGGCAGTCCCGATCCGGATACAAATCGATCCCGGAGCGCTTTTCCGGGACCGCTGGGTGCGCAAAGGAGGACCGTCAGTTGTGGATCAGGGATGATCAGACCGTAATGGATGGAAAATCCATGACTGAAAATCAATGTTTTTTGAACATCCAGGTAGGGATTTATCCAGGTGTTGAAAGCGGATTTCATACAATTATCCGGGATCAACATCACCAGGATATCTGCCCATTCTGTAACCTGTTCAATGAGTGCATGTTCGAGACCTTCGGATTTGACACGCTTATGGGTGGAACTCCCTTTCCTCAGTCCTATCCTGACGGCAATACCGGAGTCCTTCAGGTTTAACGCCTGTGCTCGCCCTTGGTTACCGTATCCGATAATGCCAATTTTTTTATTTAGGATGGATTCGAGGGATGCATCCGGATCTGTAAATATTTTAGTCGTCATCGGTCGTTGCTCACACGTCAGTCAATGTCGTCATTTGATAGGGGTCGCCGGTACCGCAATTTGGGATGTATCAGGAGGATCAGGACCGGCAGTAAAATGAGTGACCCGGCTAAAGCTACGATTAAAATGATCGTCGCCAAAATTCCAAATTCATGATTGGGTACGAACCGGGAGAAGATCAACACCATGAATCCCAATGACAAAATAATGGTGGTGCTGATAATTGCTTTCCCCGTGGTCAATAGGGTTTTGTTGATTGCCTCCCGATAATCCCCTGAATGTTTATATTCCTGTCTGAACCGGGATAGAAAATGAATGGTATCATCCACGGCAATTCCCAGGGCGATGGAAAATGTCATAGCGGTGGATGGTCTTAATTTGATGTGCAGAAATCCCATTAATCCACCGGCAACCATGAGGGGAATAATATTCGGCAGCACTGCCATTAATGCCAATCTGAATGATTTGAATAAAAAGATCATGGAAATGAAAATGATTACAAATGCCACCATAAAGCTGTAGGATAAATTTTTCACCAGGTGCCTGTTTGTATACAGCGCCAGGATTGTGCTGCCTGTGATGGTACACGAGACCTGATCCGGAAACAGAACTTTCGCCTGTGACAAGATCGAATCGCGGATGTGAAAGGCTTGATCGGTTGGGATATTGACCATGCGTGCAGAAAGTCGGGCTTTTGAATAATCGCCATTCCTGTATGCTTCGCCGGGTTCATAATCCACAAGGTAAGACAGCGCCTCATCGGCACTTGCGGGGATCTCTCTTACTCCGTCTCCGATTTTCTCATTTAATATTTTAAGATGATCAGCTACTGAAACAGCATATCCGATTTCGGGAATACTCAGAATATTCTTTTTAAAACGAACCATCCCGTCGAGAAACTCAGGGGTCAAAATCCCGCCCGGTTTACCGGTATCGAGAATGATCTCCAGGGGGAATGTCCCACCCATATGAGTTTCGACGAATTTTATATTGTCATACAGAGTATTACCGGGGCTTAGGTCATCCATGATTGATGCATTATAGCTCAACTGCGTCAGACCATACAGCGCCAGGAAAAACAGCACTGCCGTCGTGCCTAAAATGAATTTTGGGTGCCGTTCATTCCAAACAGTCAGTTTTTCAGCAGCCTGAAACCGACCCCCCGTGATCAGACGCTGGATGTGTACATCATCCGGCACATCGATAAAATTCAGAAAAATTGGCAGGATCACAATAGTTAGACAAAACATGAGCAACACGCCAATCCCCAGAATGAATCCGAACTGCCGGGTGATTGTGATATTGGTCATCGTCAGAGAGAAAAACCCCACAGCGGTAGTAAAACTGGTGAGGAATAAAGCGGATCCAATGGCCTTGATGACCCGGTCTAATGCCTGTTTTTTCTCCAGCCCCCGTTTGAGGTTCTCATGATATTTAATCAGGATATGGATGCAGTCCGACACCCCGATGATCAAGAGAAGATTGAAAGTGAGATATGACACAACATTCACGGTAATACCCAATAGCGACATGAGACCTGCCACCCATACCAATGTGATCCCGATGGCAATGAGCGGTATCAGAACGCCCTTGATCTGCCTGAATATAGAAAATAAAACGATGGTCGTAACTAAGAATGCCAGGGGGAAAAATATTTTTCGCTCGCTTACAACAAACTGAATGTAACGGGTACGGAACATGGGAACACCGGCTTCATGCCACTCCCAGTCTACGGTGTTGAGAACAGCGCGGATATCATTTAACGCATTTTCCCTTCGGCTCTGCCCCACCACATCATCTTGTAAATTAATGATGACCCCACCTGTTTTTCCATCCCGGGAGACGACCAGATTAGAATATATCGGATGATGAAGTACATCAGCTTTTTTCGCTGCCCATTCCTGATCCGACTGATATATGTCAAAATATTCACCATACTCTAAATTCCCAAGACTCAATACGCCTTCAACACAATCCAGAAATTCCAATTCTTCCGTGATATCGGCGATGGTTTCTACATTATTGCGAACAAGGGGATCGACGCCGGAATAGGTAAGAAACAGGATGTCGTCTTCTCTGGAGAACTCTTCTAAAAATTTCAGATATTCATCTTTGTGAGGATCATTTTCAGGAAACATTTGCTCCAGGGAAAAATCCACTTCGAGACGGATTGGTGACAGAAAAGCGATATACGCGAATATTATGGTAACGGCAATTATCCCGGTAAGAACAAACTTCGGGTGTTTTAAAACGATGTGACTAATTCCGGAGAGCAATTTTACTCCGGGTGGACAGACTAATTGTGATTAAAACAAATATGGATGCTCCTGCAGCGGGAAGGATCTCATCCAATGCAAAGATACTTTCAGGGAATATTTGATGCAGCATCCCCCATTCCTTCCAAATAAATGTGACAAGCACCCCCGTAATAATCGACCCGACGACGCCCTGAGAGGTGGCATTCTTCCAAAACAATGCGGCAAGAAGGGCTGGCGTCACCCCTGCGCCATAAATGGTATATGCATACAATGCACGTTCAAAAAATCCTGCGCTTCTCGCAAACCCCAGTGAAACAAAAAAGGCGATAACGCCCAATATCAGAACGGTTAATCGATTTATTCTCAAGGTTTGCAGAGGTGTGGACTGAGGAGAAATGTATTTTAGATAAACATCATTTACCAGAGTTGTCGCGGGGACCAGCAGGTAAGAGTCTGCCGTCGAAATGATAATACCGACGATCGTGGTAATCATCGTGGCGCCTAACAACGGAGGCAACAGATGGCGGGCGGTATAAATCATCACATGCCTTCCATTCTCAGCTTCCGGGATCATTGAGGTACTCACCCATGCGGACAGAATGATCAATAATTCCACAATCATGACTCCGAAAACAAAAATGATTGAAGCTTTTCGAACGCCCGCACTACTTTTCCCCGCTGAAAACCGCTGATACATATTGGCGTCCCCCAGAATTAACAAAAAAGGCGGCAGACAGAAATTGATCAAATCCGTGACTCCGAATACACCCCAAAACTGTAGATGACCCGCTCTTCCGGTTGAGATGAATGCCTGCTCAATACCGGTCAGGCCGCCCGCCCTGAACCATAAAACAGGCAGGGCAATAAGAAAGGTAATGACAATAATAACAGAATTCGCCACATCTGTGAATGCGACGCTGAACAACCCGGCCAGGAGGGTATATCCAACGATAAATACCGCAGCGATAACGATTGCAGCATCCGGGGTGAAACCCGGAGAGCCGGTGTGATCCGCCAGAACAACCTGAAGGACAGACCCTCCGGCGTTGTACTGATAAGAAACGATCACCATATATGCCATGATCAGAGCAACCGTTGCCAACAACCGCGAGGCATCACCAAAACGGTTGCCAATGATCTCCGGGACGGTCGCGACATGGAGTTCCCTCACCTTGACCGAGATCACGACAAGCACAATAACCCCCAGAATACTACCCAGTGGAATCAGCGCTGCAGCAATCCCGGTTTCGAATGTTTTCCCTGCATTCCCGAATATAGAACCGGTACCGATCCAGGTTGCGATCATCGTCCCGACCAATACCCAGGTCGTCAGAGAACGTCCCGCAAGCGCAAAATCAGAATGAGTCCGGACTTTCCGCGCTTTCAACGCACCGATACCCAGCAGGAGGATCAGATAAATAAATACAACAGTGATCAACATTTTATTCAAATTCTAAAGTGATAATTGAAGAAAATCTAAAGCTATTTCAGGCAAAGGGTATGGTGGATTATAACAAAAAGATTTTCTTTCCCGATGATGATTTTTAAAAAATATCTTACAAGTTGAATCACCCCCCTATTTTCACACAGACAGATGAAACCGTCGCGGGATATTACCATTTAACAGGGTCTATCATCCTGATTAACGGATGATATCCCTTCTTATTTCATATCACCGGCACGTTCACCATCCGGACAAGTGTGTGATACCCAGTTAATGTGTGATACCCAGTTATTTTTAGTTGTGTTTTCCACCAGTGTATTATTGATGGCCGGCGCCCGGCTGTCGGGGTCGGCGGGACTGACCTGCAGTCATTGGCGCTATCAGGAACTGCAACGTATTGTTCGGTCTGGCCGGTCATATGGCCGGCGCAAGACGAATAAATGTTGGGTTGTTCGGAATGATCCAAATAATCTGAAAAAGACAATGTCTATCCATATACTTAAAGCCGGAGTTGAACTGGAGAATCCTGATTCACGAATTTACAGAAAAGATGTTGCTTAACCAGAATCGGTATCCCGCCTGAGCATCATGAAAGGATTATCGAGCGGTTCTACCGGGTGGACAAAGCCCGCAGCAGAGGGTTGGGCGGCACAGGCCTTGGGCTCTCCATCGTTAAGCATATTGCCGCCGTGCACGGTGGTAATGTTGAAGTGGAGAGTGAAGTGGGCAAGGCAGCCGTTTCACTTTAGTCCTGCCGCTGTACACCTCGGAAAGGCACCGGCGATGAATCTGAAACCCCGATCCCATACAGGCAGCCGGATCCGCCCGCGGTTGCCCGGGGAGGCTTTCGGTGCAGCGCATGAGTACATCTATCCATATCCATGTTCCTTCCTAACAAAACACTCATATTCAATCCCTAAACTAAAGGGTCCATAGCAGGACAACCGGGGTTTTTTACTCAGTATCCATTACCAGGAGAGGTGAATTGAATATGAAGAAGACAATAGTAATCGGTCTTATCCTTTTTATTTCGGTGGTCATAGGGCAGGACTTTGGTTCGATTGAAGGGAAAGTGGTGGATGAGTCCACCGGCGCTCCCCTGATCGATGCCAATGTGATGCTGGTCAATACCAGTATGGGCGCCGCCACCGATGATAATGGCGAATTTAACATCCGCCTGGTTCCCGCCGGCCACTATGACCTCCGTGCCATGTATATCTCCTATGAAACTCAATCCATCACTGGTGTCATTGTGGAAAGCGGGCAAAGAATCCGCCTGGATATTTCGCTGGGACAGAGCAAAGTTCAGGGCAATACGGTGAATGTTACCGGACCGACCAAAGCCGGCTCCGACGTCAATGTCCTGGTCACCCAGCGGGAATCGGATGTCATCGAATCAGGCATCAGTGCCGCACGAATGCGACGCAGCGGGGATTCAAACGCCGCCGATGCCCTGAAGCGCGTCTCCGGCGTGACTGTAGTCGAAGATAAATTCGTGTACATCCGCGGTCTGGGTGACCGCTATAGCAATACACAGATGAACAGCGTGAATATTCCAAGTCCTGAACCTGACCGGCGAGCCGTCCCACTGAACCTGTTTGCCACCGCTTTGATCGATGAGATCAATATCTATAAGACCTTTATAGCCAACCTGCCGGGGACCTTTGCTGGCGGCACGGTGAATATAAAGACCAAGGCATATCCCGACCAACGGACCCTGAACCTGGGCATTTCCGGCGGGTGGAATGATCGCCTGAACACGCTGCCTTTCCGGGGCAGTAACGGCGGCAGCACCGATTTTCTCGGCTATGACGACGGCACCCGGGACATCGCCAGGTTCATTCCCGGCGATACGGCGCTGAAGATGAATTACGGCTACTGGGACTCAAGCCTGGGGCAATGGGTGGAAAATTATCCCGGTGGCCTGACCAAACTTGAATGGCAGGACCGGCTGGGTGATATCGGACGAAATATTGAATCCGATTACCTGGTTCCCGTTCAGAAAACGCGGATGCCCGTCAGCCTGAAGATCAATGGCGGAGATAAATATTTCTATGGACCAGATATCGAATACGGCTTCTATGCCAATGCTGGCTTTGCCAACAAGTATTCCTCCAACCTGAATAAATACCGCCAGTTTGCCATCACCCAGACCCAGCAGGACGGACAAACCGTTACGGAATACAATCCCTCCCAGCACATTCTCCGGGAAACCTCCAAATATTCGACCGACCTGGGACTCAGCTTCAGTTCCGGGATCAAGTACCGGGAATGGCTGAAGCTGGACTTTCAGCAGTTCTACACCCACATATCCGAGGATGCGGTCAACATCGGGTCGGGCAATTCGGGCAATATTGATGACGGCATCTTCATCAACCAGGATTATCATGAGAAAAGCCTCACAACCAGCACGCTGAATTTCAAGGCGAACATGGGCTATTATGGCAGTCTGGAGGTGGTCCTGAGTCTCAGCAAATCCCGTCTGTATCGTCCGGATTCTCGTACCCAGGTGTACCGCAAGACGGCCCTGCGCAGCGAGGATTATGAGGATTACAACGGGAATGGCCTGTGGGACTTCGGCGAACCGTTTACCGATGTGGATGGCGACAGCCAATGGGATGAAGTAGCCAACGCCGACGAATTCCGGCTGATGACCAGTTCGCAGGGTGAGGACGCCGGTAAACGGTATTTCAACACCGGCAACGACCGGAATACTACCTTCAAACTGGATTACACCCTGCCGATGAGTTGGTTTAATCTGAAAACAGGCGTCTCACTGGAGGATAAAAAACGCAGCTTCATCAAGCGGGAATTCTACCATGGGTACATCAGGAAAGGATACAGCGGATACACAACATTCCCGACGGAACTCCTGCTCACTGACCGGGCGGATACGGGTACAGTGTTCAGTGATGAGAACTACTATTTCTATGACTCGGTCAGCGGTGAGGAATCGGGACTGATCATAGTGGAGGACGTGGCGGCTCTGGGCAGGAATGCCTATGATGCCGCTGAAAAAGTGGACGCCTTTTATATCATGGCCGACATCCCCGTCAATGATGCAATCCAGGTCATCGCCGGCATCCGAAGCGAGGACTACGGGATGGACCTTATCCCCTATAACCCGGTAACCGGTGAAGCCTATTACAGCGGGATCCTGGACACCGTCATCACTGCCAACATTAATGAGCAGACCTGGCTGCCTTCACTCATTGCCAATTACTCGATCAATGACCGGACCAAGCTGCGGCTGGGATACTCAAAGACATTGGCCAGACCCCAGTTCCGGGAGATCGCACCCTACGATTACCAGGAGTTTTACGGTGGTGAGAAGGCTGTGGGTTATCCTTACCTGAAGACCACCCGGATCCAGAATTATGACCTCCGACTGGAGTATTATCCTTCCGCCGGTGAAGTCATTTCCCTGGCGTTTTTCACAAAAGAATTCACCAACCCCATTGATATTGCCGCCATCATCCAGCAGGAAAATTTCTACAAGGTTTACCAGAATGCCACACAGGCCGGAATCCAGGGCATCGAGCTGGAAACGCACCTGAAACTTCCGCTGTTGAACCGCTATGATCACTTCGGCTACATGATCTTCAATTCCACATATATCTATTCCCAAGTGGAAACGGGTGACATGTTCACACTCTTTGACGGCAACCAGTTGCCGAACAATGCCGCCAACCTGAACCGGCCGCTTCAGGGGCAGTCGGATCTGGTGGCCAATGCCAGCCTCAACGTTGGTATTCAGCGCCGGATCGAAGGGACGCTCACCTTCAATTATTTCTCTAAAAGACTGATCTCCGTGGGCGGGGGATTGCTGAATGATGAATACGAATATCCCTTCCAGTCGCTGAACGCCGTGGTCACAAAAACCTTCGAACACCTGATCCTGTCGGTAAAGGGAACGAATCTGCTGGATTCAGCCGTCCGTTACGGACTCGAGGATGCGCAGACCGGAGATGTGCATTATACCAGGACTTACCGTCCCGGATTATCTTACAGCCTGGCATTCGGATATACCTTCTGATCAAATAGAATTCTCACACAACACAATTATTACCCTCATCGGGGCAGGATAGAATTGGCTGTGTGGAAACACAGCCAATTCAATTTTTCATCAAAACAAATGAAAGGAATTCAGAGAATGAAAACAGGATTTAGGAAAATACTTGCTGCCTTGATATTCGCATGCAGCTCATTATTGGGCCAGGTGGAGATATCCGGGGAGATCACCACAAACACAACCTGGTTTGCGGGGACGGAGTATCATCTCGTGGGACAAACTTTTGTCAATGCGGGCGTGACGCTTACCATCGAACCAGGGACGGTGATCAAGGCCTTCCCCGATGACGGGCAGGGTTTGGCTCCGGCGCTGATCATTCAGCGCGACGGCACTATCATTGCCGACGGTACGGCGGAAGCGCCGATCACTTTCACATCCATCCTTCCGGAAGATCAGCTGCCGCAGCGGGGTACCTGGGGTGGTCTGATCCTGCTGGGCAACGCTCCCATCAGCACCGCGGGCGGTGAGAACTTTGTGGAGGGCCTGTTGGGAGTGCCTTACGGCGGTGACGATCCGAACGACAACTCGGGCATCCTGCACTATGTGCGTGTATGGTACGGCGGTCGTTCCATCGGACAGGACAACGAGATCAACGGCATCACCCTGGCCGGCGTGGGTCGCGGTACGGTTGTGGATCACTGCGAGGTGGCCTGGAATCTGG
>Ga0100387_10004602_pt1 | contig 11328 bp, 8 predicted proteins | sample CryGeymeta201511_FD_81547 | JGI IMG/M metagenome (GOLD analysis project Ga0100387, IMG submission 81547) | Groundwater microbial communities from Crystal Geyser aquifers in Utah, USA - Crystal Geyser metaG 2015-11 | ecosystem: Environmental > Aquatic > Deep subsurface > Groundwater | place: USA... | reverse complement strand
TATTGGCCTGTGGACTGCCAACTGTGGACTGCCAACTGTGGACTGCCAACTGTGGACTGCCAACTGTGGACTGCCAACTGTGGACTGCCAACTGTGGACTGCCAACTGTGGACTGCCAACTGTGGACTAGAGATCAGTTCTACCCAGGTATCCAGGCTGGCCAAAGAACTGGATGAGCAACTGCAGGCCTTCCTTGAGCGTCCTCTGGGCCGGTTTGAGTATGTCTATCCGGATGCCCGTTATGAGAAGACCCGTCATCAGAACAGTGTCCGTGACGTGGCCGTTCTGGTTGCATGGCGTAAAGCGGATCATCAGTGATGACCATGAGGGTCTGAAGGCCCGCCTGTACCTATTCGGGCAGGCAGCCCGCAAAAAGGTATTTACATCTGTACCCTGGCAGCGTTGTCTGTTTCATATGCAGCAGAATGCCCAGCATTATGCCCCCCGGATGTCAATGCATAAAGAACTGGCAGAAGTAATACGACGCATTTATAATGCCTGCGACATTCACATGGCCAGAGAGATGGTCAGGCATGCGGTTGATCATTTTCAGGACAAGGCTCCCGAGTTTACCAGGTGGCTCGAAGAGAACATTGAGGATGGTCTGACGTTTTTCCAGTTCCCATCCATCCACCATCGCCGGATCAGGACGGTCAATGGCGTGGAGAAACTCAATCAGGAGATCGCCCGGCGAACCCGTGTGGCCAGGCTTTTCCCGAATGTTGAATCATGCCTGATACTCGTAACAGTTGTTCTGGCTGATATTAATGATGACTGGGTGGCCGGCAGGATGTATTTGAGTAAGGAAGATGTTGAACCGGAGAATCCTGATTCACGAATTTACAGAAAAGATGTTGCTTAACCTTTTATTTTCCAATATGATATGGGAAGTTTTACGACTGAATTGTGATCGGGTAAGTTGTCACCCGGTCTGATTTAATTCCGATATATGGTTGTCTCTTTGAGAGAATTGATAGTTGGGTGAAATTAATAAGAGAATCATCTCATCCGGGAAATTCAGAAGACGGTTATGGACTGTATGATAAAGCGCAGGGAATTCGATATTTTAAATAATCTAATCAAACTGACTGCGCTTTGCTTTGTTATTCGTTTTTTCCTATGGTGAACGATCTAAATCGCTCCGTTTAACGTCTTTTTTTGGTTTCCGATTTTGGTATGTTAGTTGCAGGATGAGGGAGCGATTTAAAATATGCGTATAAATGGGTCATATCTTCCGGGTTAAGTTTTGGCCAGCCGATACGATCATTCCAGGGTAATTCTTTGATTTTTTTCTCCATTGCCGGAGCATGGTTCCACATGGCGGCGATCATGGCCATTGGGGAATCCTGAATATGATCCCCGGCTTTTACCAGGCGTACTTTATCTTTTTCATCTTCCAACGTATGACATGTAAAGCATTTATTTTTCTGCAGGATTTCATATCCGGTCTTCGGATTTCCCGGTTTATCTTCAAAATTGAGAAAATATAAAAATGCGATAACATCCGCCATTTCACCCTTTTCAAACTTGGGAATATTGATCCCTTCAGATTTCATGATTTTCCACATTTCCGGTCCATGGTTCCACATTGATCCTGCAATTTGCGTCACAGAGTAATCCAGAGTTATCTCGGCAAAATCCGCCGCTAAATCATTACCTTCACCCCTTACCGAATGACAGAGCAGACACCCTTTTTCAACCACCAGTGTTTTGCCGGATACCGGATCACCCAAATCATACAGATCCACAGGGACACTCGTTGCCGGGGGCATAAATGATCTGATTCCTGCCGCCAGGTTGGTGATGTCAGTTCCATAAAATTTTGGTCGTTCAATCTGGTATTCTTCAAATATATCAATCATATCCGGTCCATGATTCCACATGGTCTCAACTAATAAGAGGGGGGACAGATGGGAATTATTTTGGCTGATATCCGGTCCGATATCCCCGCCTTTACCCCCGAATTTATGACAGGAAAAGCACTTTTTACTCTCAAGCAATTTTCTCCCTGTAAATTCTGATCCCGGCTCACTCAGATATCTTTGGTACGTCAAATAAATGATCAATTGTGACATCTCTTCTTCGGTGAGCGCGGGATATTCAGTACCCAATTTCGACATTCGTTTTGACATTTTGGGATAATGATTCCACATGAGGGATGCCAACTCGAGATATGTACCGTAATAGATATCTTTCCTCAAATCGGGTCCGCCCCGTCCACCTACTCCATTTACCGGATGGCAATTAATACATTTTTTTTCGCGAAATACTGCCTGACCATCCCAGGGAGTGACATCCGCCGGCATGCTCTGGCTCATGACCGCGGATCCATCGAAAACGAATAAAATGATGGTCAAGATCCCGATCAACCGGGGCAATCTGGTCGTGAACCGATACGTTATTTTTGTCATGGTAGCCTCCTCAGTCTAAAACTTTTTTGGGAGTGTCGCCCACTCCTTCAGTACTGACAAATCAAATTTGCTTAATTTTATTGTAAGATCATCCTTCTTTCAGTCAACTCCCTCAGCGAGCCATGATTATAGTCAACTCATTCTCTCAATATGAGTATCAGGTTCCCTAACTGAAGTGAAAAATCCCCCGTTTTCTCTGATTTATGAATCATTGATGCTCACAAAATATCATTTTGGAATTTTATATATTCTTCTGCTGTTCATCGGTTTTTTTATGCATCCCGATGAATACATATGTCAGAACGCTCGCAAGCAGGATGAATACCGGAATGACCACCAGAGATATCCCCAACGTGGCATTTTGTGCATCCTTCAGGTAGATGGACAATCGGAGAAGGTTAAAAATCCAGGTGATTATTCCGGTCACAAACACCCACATTAAGATTACACTGGATAATTGCATTGCATAAATCCATGGCGATTCCATCTTTTTACGATTATTCATAATGATTTCCCCCGGTGATGACAACGTTGGGAAGGTATGAGTCAAGTCTTGCCTTTGCTTCCTGAAGCCCTTCTGTTCTCCCTTCTTCCAGTTCCCAGATTGAGATGAGGGGAAATAGTTTTGAAAATATGAGGAAACCCAGACAGAAGAGAGATATCCCCCCCATGAACAATGCGCACTCCGTCAAACTCGGGACGTAAGGAATAATCTCATAGGGTAATCTGGGATTCGTTAATGAAGGGACAACGATGATCAGACGTTCCAGCCACATCCCGATAATCACACCACAGGAAGTCAGGAAAATACCTTTAATGGTTTTTAGCTTTTTGAAGGATAGTACAATGATCGGGATCACAAAATTCAGAATAACCATCCCCCAGAAAAATGGCGCATAATCACCGAACAGCTTATAGCGGATGATATTCATCTCCATGGGTTCATTTCCGTAAATGCCGGTAATAAATTCACTGAATGTAAAATATGCCCAGAAAATAGAAAAGATCAGCAAGAGAAGGCTCAAATACTGAAAGTGTATTTCTTTTAGATAATTTTCGAAGTGGTACATCTTACGAAATGCGATCATCACAACCAGCAACGTAGCGGTACCGGAAAAGATAGCACCCACTACAAAATAGGGTCCGAAAATCGTGCTATGCCAGCCAGGCTGAATGGTCATTGAAAAGATAAACGATATGACCGTGTGGACACTCACAGCAACTGGGATAACAATAACCATTAAAATGGTCATAGCTTTACCCAATACTTTTTTGTGGTGTTCCGTACCCTGGTATCCCCAACTGCAGAAATTGTAAAACCACTTAAATTTATGAGTTCGGTCTCTTAAAAGTGCAATATCCGGGATCAACGGAACATATAAATACACGGTACTAGCAGTAAAATACATACTGATTGCCGTCACATCCCATAACAGTGGAGACTGAAGACGCCCATAGTAGAACACATTTAAAATCCTGTCAGGGCGACCCAGATCGAGAATGGGGTGAACCGCCCCGATCAACAGGACAATGGCAGTGATTACTTCTGCCATCCGGGTGATGGGTCTTCTCCACTCTGCCTGGGACAATCGTAAAATAGCCGAAATAAGGGTACCGGCATGGCTTATCCCAATAAAGAAGACAAAATTAATGATGTAAAATCCCCAGGAGATGGCGCGGTTCAGTCCTGTGACTCCCAGGCCGGTTTGCAATTGGCGGAAATACATGTATCCCGCCCATGCAACCACTCCCAGCAGGATGAGCAGGATGATATAAAAGCGTTTGTCTGTTTCGAGAATAGGCTTGTAAAGCGTATAATCCTTATCGTGTCTCAGGTCATCCATTATTTATCTTCCCGTTTCAGATAGTAGACTTTTGGTTGCGTCCCCAAACTTTCTTCCAACCGAAATGCCCGGTTGGAATGCATCAAATGGTTCACTTCGTGTTCAGGGTTGTCTAAATCCCCAAAAACGATTGCCTGCGTGGGGCAGGACTCCAAACAGGCAGTCTGGTAGTCCATCTCCGTTAATTCACGTCCTTCATATCTCGCTGTATCCTTGGCCAATGCTAGTCGGTGGTGGCAGAAACTGCATTTTTCCACCACTCCATTCATCCGCCGGGTCACGTCGGGATTGAGTAATATTTCATACGCCTCCGGTATTTTAGGTTTAAAATAATTAAAGCATTTTGCGGTATATGGGCAGGCATTCATGCAGTACCGGCAACCAATGCATCGATAGTACACCTGACCCACCAATCCGTCTTCATTTACAAATGTGGCATGTACAGGACAAACTTTGACACAGGGCGGATCCCCGCACTGGAAACAGGGGCGGGGGATGTGTGTAATGCGCACGTTGGGATATTCCCCGTCATATTCGGTAAGGATCTGCATCCAATCCATTGTCCGTCCATCCTGAGCGGCCTCAGCCCCAACGACCGGAATGTTGTTCTCCATTCTGCAGGCATTCACACAGGCGCCACAGCCTGTGCATTTATTCAAATCAATGACCATTCCCCATTTTGGCATATTATTCTCGCTACAAAAGTGTGATTCGTACCGGAGTACCCGATACAATTGTCCTGCCCGTACTCACCTCCGGCTGCGGGACCATTAATTCCCTGGGATCGGATCCGATACCCGTTCCATAACGCCCGATATCTAACCGACCCATCCCTAAAGGAATAAATACAACATCCGGGTGTATAATGGGTTTAACTCTTGCCTTCACACGGATCTCTTTGCCCACCTGAGAAACAACCTGGATAGCATCGCCGTTTTTTACACCGAAACGACGTGCTGTCGCTGGATGAATCTCTACCCAACTTTCCCAATAGATCTCGCTCCGGATTCCGATCGTTTCCAGCATAGTAGGTGAATATACCGTTCTTCCGTTAGGATTGGTGATGGGGTAACCGGAAATCAGCGTTAATGGAAACTCATCTCTGCCCGATGTTTCGTACTGGATCAATCCGTATGAATATTTTCTATCAGCCAGCAGATTTTTCAAGATTTGGGATAAATCTTCAACGGATCCTTCAAACTGCTTGAGAATATCAGGCATCATTTCAAATTTACCTGAGACGGTTTCGATCGCTTTACTTAAATCCGTACCTACCGGCCCCGATGGATCCCACCATCCGCCGTTGGCAGTTACCGTTTTAACGAATTGGGCTTCCGCATAATTTGCAGAAATAGGTTCATGCTTTTTATATGTGGATTTCCATTCGTCTAAAGATAGCGATTCAAAGGGGGCGCCTCTTTTTTGACCATGTATTTGTTTTAATCGGGATGTCACATATTCTTTTGGACTTTGGGATGTAAATATTTGAGAGACTGCAATACCCACCTGTACTGAGATTGTTTTCAGAATTTCATAACTGGATCGGGTCGTATACATTGGCTCAACTACTGGTTGCTGTACCGAAACAGAATCCAGAGGTACGCCGGGGATATTTTCGATGAAATCCCAGGATTCAAAATCTGAATGGCTGGGTAGGATAATATCTGCGTACTTACTGGTTTCATTTGGCAGGTCTCCAATATAGATCAATCTTGGGATATGTTTCAGAGTCGCTCTCCACTTTGCGCGATTCTCACCATAAAAATAGGGATTTGCTTTATTAATGATCAGCAGTTCGGTCTTATAAGGCGCATATCCTTCCACCCGCTTCGCAAAAATATCGATAGAAGGGGCTTCTAATGGTTGATCGCTGTCGGTTTTAAATAGATTAATAGCTTTTCCATTTTTTTCCGATCCAGTATACGCCGTCGTTTTGGATGCACCGATTCTGAAATACCATCCGCCGGGGTATTGCAAATTCCCGCTTATAAAATTTAAACAGTGAACCGCCCATTGATGCAGATCCCCTCTTGGAGACTGTAGCGCTTCCCGCCCGCACAAAACCACGCATTTCTTGCGGGTCGCAAGGAGTTCTGCCAGATAACGTATGTCCTGTTCCCGGATACCTGTGACCTCTTCTACAAGTTTTGGATGAAAAATAGTCCGTACCTGGGTTTCAAACCGGATAATTTTTTTACCGTTTTCGTCTGTTTCGTCAAAATATCCATTTGCATATTTTTTCAGAAAACCCGTATCAATAGCATTTTCCTCTATGAGTATATGGGCGATCCCCAGCGCGAGGGTTCCCCACGTATCCGGATAAATGGGTATCCATTTATGGGCGCTGGTTGCAGTCATATTTGCCCTGGGACCCACGTAAATCAATTTGTTTCGGGTAATATTTTCCACATCTTTAAATACTCCGTGCACCTGATTAAAGTGAACCGGAGATCCATCTTCCTCGAGGAAATTGGAACCGAGACTGATGATACATTCTGAATTAATCAGATCCGGCATAGGGATCTGCCGGAGTCCCTGCGTGATAAAACTTGAGTTATCGGTAAGCCCTGAATGATTTTCCTGATAGAAATTCGGGGTATCGATCCGGATGGCGAAATCCTGCCATACCTGTTTCATTTGGGGTGAATCATCACCATTGATGATCGCAATTTTATATCCCTCGCCGGCAGATATCAGTTCCCGGATGCGACCGGCTGCCGAGGACATTGCTTCTTCCCAGCTTGTTGGATTTAACGTTTTTCTTAATCGTCCTTCAGGTCTGGTCAGAGGGTCTGTGTACCGGTCAGGATGATAAAGCAGCTCGAGATTTGCATGGGCTGCCGGACATAATCCGCCACGATTGATCGGAGAAAGGGGATTGCCCTTTAAACTGATGGGTATTCCATCGATCCGGCGTATGGACAAACCACATCCACCGGGACACAGCCTGCAGGTAGTATTGACCCAGCTTTCCAGCCCCTGACCCCGTTCAAGTTTTTTTAGGGTTTTGTCGGACATGGCGAAGACCTGAGAGAGTAGGCTGGAAGATAAACCAACTCCCCCGGTGATTATACCGGCATATTTCAGAAATTCTGTTCGTGTAAGTAATCTTTTTTTAGACATGGCAGGTTATACAATCATTTGAAATAGATTTATTATCATGACATTTCATACAACGGTTCATCGCGATGGGAACGATCTGCTTTCGGGGTGGATTGTGCAGGTTTTCTACTTCACCATGGCACACTTTGCAGGATATTTTTCCAGATTTTACATGTCTTCTGTGGGAAAAAAATACGTGGTCCGGAAGATGATAAATACGCTGCCATTGGATTGGCTCATTATTCGTAACGGCTTCCACCACCCGAGCCTCTGCATCACTCTCGCCGTTCATATCTTCGTGACAGGATGCACATATTTCGAGGGAAGGTAATGTGGCATTGATCTTATCTTCTACCCCAAGATGACAGTCTGTACAGTCCATCCCCAATTCGTTAAAGTGTACAAAATGACTGTATTCAATGGGTTGGACAATCTCGTCATTTCCTCCGCACCGGGTGAGAAATATGATCAGCAGGATGAGTAAAGCAAGCCGGGTTGTAGAAGAGAAGATTGCAGAAATTGGTTTATTCATTTGAGGGTTCACCGGATTTCCCGTAAGAGCAGGGAACCGGTAAATACTTGATCCGGCATAAGGTAATGCGCAATATTTTTACATATGAAGTGGTAATCCAAAACAGGCTGAAAAATGATATGTACTCCTTTTCATGTTATTTTACAGTTCAAGAAACGGTGTTCCAACTTTGACTCAATTTCGCCACGCCACATACGTTGTGCTCTCGTCATCGGGATGAGTGCCCGGTTATACTGAAACAATATTTATACCAACTCAGTCCGCGGGCTATTAAACCGTTGATAATAGGCAGGTTACGTAAAATTCATTTTAAGGAATTGAACGTGTTGTAAGTGACGGGTTGACGTCACCGTGGGTGCGATACTTTTTGTATCTGGTTGATTTACAATGATATAATGAAATGATCAAAGATGACGGATTATCGTCAAAACTGTCGGATCGGTCTTAATCCTCTATGATATTCGATGGAAGTTCGATTTTTAACAGTTTGTCCCGTAATGTCGTTCGGGGAATTTTTAATAATTTCGCTGCTTTTACCTGATTCCCTCTTGTTTTTTTTAATGCCCAGACTATCAATTTTGTCTCGACATCCGAAATGGTTTCAGAGAGGTTAATCTCGGCTTTATGGCTGGTATTCACTGAATAAATCCGGTTTTGGAAGGGGAGATCGCAGAAATAATCCGGCAGATCATCGACGGTGATCCTGTCGGATTTCCCCAGGACCACCGCATGTTCCATCACATTTTCCAACTCACGGACATTGCCTGGCCAATGATAGGAAAGGAACGCTTTCTCTACTTCTTGAGTAAGACCGGTAATGGATCTGTTTTTCTCTACCGCCAGTTTTTTCAAAAAATGCTGAGCTAAAATGGAGATATCCTCCGGGCGTTCACGAAGGGGGGGAAGCGCGATCTTGACCACATTTAGCCGGTAAAACAAATCTTCCCGGAATTTATTCTCTGCCACCATTTTTTTCAGGTTTTTTTTTGTGGCACATATAATCCGAACATCCACTTCATGAGACCGTTCTCCGCCCACCCGTTCAAAAATACGTTCCTGGATCACCCGCAGTAATTTCACCTGCAAATCGACGGGGATATCATCTATTTCATCCAGGAAAATCGTACCCTTGTCTGCCAGTTCAAAACGTCCTTTTTTATTCCGGATCGCTCCGGTAAACGCTCCTCTTTCATGACCGAATAATTCACTTTCCAGAATATCCCGGTTCAGGATCGCACAACTCAGTTTGATAAACGCATTGTTTTTCCGGTGGCTGTTGTAATGGAGTGCATTGGCAAGCAACTCCTTGCCGGTACCGGTTTCACCTTCGATCAAAATGGTGGTATCACTATCTGCGAGGACATCAATTTTTTCAAATACGGTATGCATCGCTTTGGACCGGCCAATGATATTATGATACCGATACTGGGATTGTATCTTCTTTTGCAGATTCTCGATCTGGATTTTCCCCTTTTGGTGTTCCAGTAATCGTTTGATTTTAATGGAAAGTTCGTCATACGAAAATGGTTTTGTAATATATTCAAAAGCACCTTCTTTCATGGCTTTCACGGCATTTTCAATAGACCCGTAGGCAGTCATCAGTATTACATCCGTACTGGGTGACAGTTTTTTGATCTCCTTTAAAAAGGTAATGCCATCCATGGAGGGCATCCGCAGATCGGTAACCACGGCATCATACGACTGATGCTTTAATTTTTCCAGGCCGATCAGCGCATTCTCCCCCAGATCAACGATGTAGCCGTCATCTTCCAGTTGAGTCTTTAGCGTGACCCGCTTCAATTTATCGTCATCAACCACCAGGACCCTGGACTTCATGAAATGATCCGCGGAAAAAGATAAGTATCAGAGATTTGAGAGATCATATTAAAACGACGGAGGTAATAACGCGGTATTTGTAACTGGCATGAATATTCCTCTCTGAAATGAAGATTAAAAATTTACCCATTTTAAAATACAAACACCGTGCCGAAGGAAAAATTATACAGGTAAAACCACACTGACAGTTGTCCCCCTATTTTCACGGCTGGTGACATTAATCTCACCCCCATGTTCCTCAATGATGGTATTGCTTACCGACAGCCCCAGACCCGTTCCTTTTTCTTTATCTTTCGTAGTGAAGAATGGACTGAAAATGCGTTCGAGATTATTTTCAGGGATACCGATTCCGTTGTCGGTAAATTTTACCTCAACATATGATTTTAAAGGATCAGCTTCGTGTCTGATATCAATGGTAATGAGACCATCGGATTTTTCCTCCAATGCGTCACAGGCATTCAGCAGAATATTGATAAACACTTGCGATAAATTAAAAGAATCTCCGTGAATGAGCGGCAGGTCTCGGGACTGAGTCACTCTCAATTGAATCCCCTGCGATATTATTTTATGTTTGATCAGCATGAGGGAATTTTCAACGGTATTGGTAATGTGTATCATTTCTTTATTCAACTTATGTTGTCTGGCGAACAAAAGCAGTCGGCGTACCATGAATCCGATTCGCTCTATCCCTTCGGATATCAGACCCAGCATCGTTTCGACTTTTTGAATATTCTTCGGTGATTTTTGGATAATTTGGATACAATTTTGTATCCCGTCAAGGGGATTGTTTATTTCATGCGCAACTTCAGCCGCCAATCTTCCGATGGAGGTCAGTTTCTCTGTATGAATGAGTTGTTCTTCGAGAAATTTCCGCTTGGTGATATCCCTGCGCAATTCGATCACCTGGAAAACTTTGCCCCGGTTATCTACCAGCGGCGAACAATAGATCTCCAAAAACACCTCATGCCCGCTATTATCCAGGTAAGAATGGAGCGTCTTCTGCAATTTACCGTTTTCAAATGTTTTTTTTGCCGGACATTCATCCTTCAACGCTAAGGGACATGCCATATTCATGTGGTCGAGATGCAATGTGCAAGCTTTTCCGATGAGGTTTTCTTTTGTATTTTCGGCTTTTTGTATATACGCTTGATTAACTGTGACAATTTTATAATTTTCATCCACGACGACAATCTCATCCACGATACCATTGATCACATGTTCCAAATAATTCTTTTGTCTTTCCAATTCTGTCAGGGAATCTTTCAGGCTGGCCGTCATATTATTAAAACTTTCTGCCAGATGGCTGATTTCATCACTCCCCTTAAAAGCAATCACCTCATTCAAATTTCCGGAGCTGATCCGCTGTGTCATATCTGTAATTCCCTTGATCCGGGTGAGGATGAGTTTTTGAATCAGAATTCCCAGGACGAGTCCGGTGGCGATGACCATTAAAATCCCGGTGCCGATGATATTTTTATTATTTGCCGTCAACTGATGCTTCATGTTCTCCATAGAGACGTCCAGTAAGAAGATACCGTTAAGTTTTTCAGCAGGATCATGACAGCCGTAGCATTTTTCCCGATTTTCTACCACACGCATCGTC